>TARA_R100001244_G_scaffold7626_1_pt1 | contig 27455 bp, 20 predicted proteins | sample TARA_R100001244 | Tara Oceans TARA_R100001244 (sample SAMEA2621564) | marine metagenome | biome: marine biome (ENVO:00000447); feature: mesopelagic zone (ENVO:00000213); material: "saline water (ENVO:00002010), including plankton (ENVO:xxxxxxxx)" | depth 790 m
TCCGAGCTAGAGAAGCCTCTTCACTGGCTGAACATCCATCTACCACCGGAGAACGTCATGTCTTCCAACGATCCCTCTCCTTATCGCCGGTTAACGCTGGCGACGGACCTGAAAAGCGAGATCCTGCCTCGGGCCGTCGCCCCGGTCTGGGCGGCCTTCCTGTGCGAAGGACTTATGACATCCAAAAGAGACCCATATCGGAGTGAGCGCTTACTTAACTTCTGGGACTCCGGCCGCATGAAGCTGATGATAGAGAGCTGCCGCTACTTGGACCGGATCTGGACGTACGGCCGGCGCCGTTGGGGCCACCTAAGCCCAAAATACGGTATGTTCGAGTATGAGGTCATTTCCGCTTTCGGTGATCTGCTAGGTGTGCATCTGATCTTAAATCACGGTGAGCTCCCGTCCGACGACGAGGCCGATTTGATCATCCAGGATTTAGTAGATGCCTTCTTCATCCGGGACGACGCACCCTGAAGATGAAGACAGCTTAAACTTGGACCGAGGGCTCTGTAACACTGAGACTGATACCAACCAAGCACAAGGGGCCGGTCCGGCGGTTGAGTCATAACCGCCGGACAGGCTTAAATGTTCAAAACCGCCATCTCAGAGAGAGCAGTTAGGGTATCTAGGAAGACGGCTCCGTGGACCGGAGGGGGTACGTAGCTGAACGCCTTTACGCTATTTCCAGCCCGCCCTCAGCAACCGAGAAAGATCTTCGCGTGAAAGCACCTCAGAGCAAGCCCTCCAGTCGCTCCGGGAAGGCTGCATCGTTGCGGTGTAGCGCAGATCAAAGCCCGTCGCTTTCTTCTGAGCATCGATATACTCATCCATCTTTTCACCCAGCGATTCGATATCATTGATCCACTCATCCTTAATGGTATCCGGTAAAGCACCGAAAAGATCGTAGCGATCACGCATGCGCTCGGAGAGCCGTTCATATACCGTCTCATCTACGGTTTTCTCGTTAACAAGATTGAGCATATCGACTTTCTCGCGAACTTGGCCAAAACGCTTGATGCGACCAATGCGTTGTTCCAGGCGGGTGGGGTTCCATGGCAGGTCGATGTTAATCAGAGTTCCCAGTGTTTGTAGGTTGAGGCCTTCACAGGCGGCATCCGTAGCTACCATGATTCGGATCTCATGCTCCGCAACCATTTTCTTCAAGATTTCGCGTTCGCTGAAGACGTTGTCACCTTTTTGATAGAGGCGGCTGCGTCCAGCCCCGGCATATAAGCCGATGGCTTCATCCGGGTAACGGTCCGCGAGTGCCTCGGCGACCCACTTGGCGGTGTCATAGTACTGACTGAAGATAATGGCACCGTGGTCAAACCACTTTTCCCGCTCCAGGTAATGAATCACAGCGCTGAGCTTGGGGTCTTTTTCAATACGCTCCAAGCGATCGATCAGGCGCTGCAGCACCGTGCGCTCCTCCCCCGTTTCCAAGGTCAGGTCTACTTCTTGCTCGTCTTCCTCTTCATGTAAGGTGCGCCCTTCCAGTAGCATGCGTGCAGTACTGAGCCCAGCGGCGATACTGGAGCAAATACGCTGTTCCATAAGGTTCTTCATGAAGCCGCTACCCCTACCGCGCTTCGCCAAGGCCTTGCCGAAATTGCGCGCTTCGATATAGGCCTGGCGGAAGTCCTCGCTGGTACGCAGCGCCTTACCTTCGAACAGGGCGTTGAACAGATGAATTTCCTTGGCCAGACTGAGATCCGGATGAACATCCACACCTACTTTGGTTAGCAGGCCCGCGTCCTCCAGTGTTGTCCGTTTCCGCAGCACGATATGACGCACGAGCGGATTTTCCCGTTGAAAAAAGGTCGCACCCGCCATCTCGCGGTGGAGTTCATCTTCCAGTACTTCGCGCGCGTCATCGGTCAGATCAGTGAATGGCTTTGCCGTCTGCCAATCATCGCTTGTGAGCCCAAGATCCTGGCGGAGGGCACTGTATAAGCGCCGCGCCCGAGGCTCTTGCGTGGAGCCTATAACCGGGAGTGGTGAACGGAGGAGTTCCCAGGCGAACGAGGGTTCAATAACTTCTTGCTCTCCAGCCAATATGGGTAGCACCGCCCGTGGGCGGTGCCATTTGGCGAAATCATTGCCCAGAACGAACTGACCCTTGCCTTGATGGAGAATGCCCATCAGGTCCCATAGGTCTTCTGAACGGGTCTGGATCGGTGTGGCTGTACCCAACAAAACGTGATCTGCCCTTGCGGAAATCTCTCGCATAAACGCAAGCAACTCGTTGGGAGTACCCGCGTCACGACCAAAGCCCTGGCGGCTGCGGGCCTTATGGGCCTCGTCGAGAACGACCAGTCCGTAACGCAAACCGAGCAAATGTTGTTTCTCCAGGGACTCACGCATCATTAATCCAGTGGATACAATCCCAATACGCAACGGGCACTTGGCGATTTGCTCGCGGCCTGCGGCGGATATTGTGCGGCCATCATAGTCCAGCCAGACTTTCTTCTGGGTATCCCAACGGGCACAGGGGATGCCGAGTTTATCAATCATCTCCGTCTGCCACTGCTCACAGAGCGTCGCCGGCGCGAAGATCACTACCGGCCGTCGCACTTTTTGTTCCTTGTCGCTGAGAAGGCACAATGCCAGTGCGGCAGTACCCAGAGAAAGTGTCTTGCCCAGCCCCACTTCGTCCGCCAATAACAAGCGCACGATAGTGTGATTGTGATAGTGGCGCAGACATTCGGTGACAAACCCTTGCTGCCAGGGCTGAAGGGACAGGCCTTCCCGGTAAAGAGGTGATTCCACCAGCGCCGCCGGTGCCAAATCCTCGTCATCGTCTATCTCGTCAAACACCACTTCCCGGCGATAGCCACGCCTGCGCACTTCACGGATCACTGCCTCAGGTAGCGGTCGGGCGGCATTCCAAAGGAAGTCAAACTCCTCTTCGATCCACGCCACCCCTTCGGCTGATTCATCCTCCCAAAGAATTTCGTAGTGGCGTTGCCACCCGCTACGGGTTTCGTTCATCGAACCGAGAAAGCCAAGCTTGCGTCCATCAGCCAGTTCGATGACGCCAGCCTTGCCGTGTAGAAAACCGCAGATGCTATCCGGCGCCACGCGCACCGCTTGGCCATGCTTTGCCAAAAAAGCATCCAGTCGGCGATAGCGTTCACGGTTGAGCAGCGCTTCAGCCTCCAGCCCCTGTTCGTTCCAGCGGCCAATCATCTTGGATTCGCGCAACTGGGCGACTTTGAGGTCGCCAGGGTGAATATCGACGTTGCAGACAATCTTGACCTCGGGGATCGCTTCCAATAGCTCATTGGCGACTTCAAACAGCGAGCTGGTAAAATAGCCCGCGATACGCTTATAGCTACGCGCGCCCTTGAGGTGCTCCAGCAGAAATGAGCTATCCAGCCGATGGGTGCGGGAGGAAAACCGGCGTATAGTCATGGGTTAGCGTCCATCCATTGACATTACTGTCCCAGCGCCCTCAGGTTTTTGAGTCTTGCGCCGAGTACTTCGGCGACTTCACGCACCGTTGCTTCCGACGCTTTTCTCTCCATAAACCTAAGCATGTCAATCAGTAGCGGGCGAACCTCCATAAAGTCCGGCAGGTCTTGCTGGAATTGCTGGATCACAGCCTGCGGCTCCACCTCGGCCAGTAATTGCTGCAAACCGATGATCAGGTGGCCTAACCAGGTAGGACCGATTTCAGTGCTGTCCGTGAGTTCTCTTGAGGTGAACTCGCTCACGCGCTTGAGGCGAGCCGCGTTGGCTTTCATGTCACCCATTATCCTGGCGTAGTCCTGTACCCGGAAGGCCTTGGCGAAGTTTTGATAGTTATCCAGTTTGGACGCGCCGGTGGTTTCCATATCCATCATGCGCAGGTAAAAGCGCTGGATGCCGGACAGCCGAGCCCAGGTCTCAGCACCTAACCCCTCTGGTACCAGCAGGCTATTGGCTGCCTCGGCTGCCTGCTGCACGATTTCATCGACCACTGTGACCTCGCCCTTGGTGCGGGGCCGCAGGGCAAAGCTGGTGACATCCTCGCCGCCGATGGTGGTGTAGGCTGTCAGCACTTTCAGTGCGGCAGCGTAACCCGCCATTTGCAAGTCGGAATCGTTGAACACCGGCTCACCGTGTTTATCCTTAATCTCTTCATTGAGATGCATCATGGATTCGATCTGACGCTGCACCTCGGCGCGCACGGCGGGCAGGATGCGCTGCTTGAAGCCGGCCCGCTCTCCCTCCGGGCGCTTTCGGAGCATCAGAGTGACTGTTCCCTTTACATAGAGGCCTTTTCTGTGGGCTGCGTCGACTTCGGTTGCAATATACCAAGCACCTACCACTTGCAGGCCCGCTGCCCAGAAGATGCTGACCATGTCAGACCAAACGCCAGTATCCTGGTGGGTAAACATGACACATTGCATGCCGCTGTCCGGCATATGATCAGCCATCGCTTTGTACGCGGAGACCATGCCTTTGCGAAAACCATCCCCCAACCCTTTAATCGCAAGAGCCCTGCGGGAGTCCCAAGTCCATTGATTTAATGGTGGAGGGTTGTTTCGTCTAAGCCAGCCTATAAAAAACTCTGTCACTTCATGATAGTTGATTGCATCTGCATAGGGCGGATCTGTAATGTATAAATCATTCTCAGTGGATATTTCTGTAGCCGATTCGTTAACTACGCTGCTACTCCCATGTATTTCTGAGTCCCGATCAGGCCGGGGGCGAAAAGTTAAGGTTTTATACGAGGAACTTGCCCTTACTGGATAGTTCCAAAAAGTATTGAAGGCTTGGTTTACAAAAAGGTGCTTTGGGCCACCTAAGCCACCGCCCTGACTAGGAAGCCACTGACAGAGTTTGCAGTTGTTGTCGAGTATATTTGGCAGAAGGAATACTGTTTCAGGATCGGTTTTTAGATGCTTTGCGAATAGTGCATTAATCAAGAGATGTCTTGCAGAAAACAGGTGGTGCCAATGCGTCCAACCCCGCTCTCTTATTGGTTGATTCGTATTATAACCAGGCTCGATTGCCATATCCGGAACGCAACCATCCTCTTGCCACCCAGCAAGATTCTCTCCAACAATTTGCTCGACTCTTTCCTCTCGTTCCAGATCTTTGGCGGTAACGGAGCCATAGAAAGTAATCTGTCGAGACTTGTTTACGGTGTCTTTTGTTATCCATTGAATCGCATAAAGCCTTTCTTGGAAAATGTCATCAGATCTAGGCTTATAATCGGACTTTTGCCAGCGTCGTAAACGATTGGCTGTGCCCCCATCATTATTTCTATAATCGCCACGTAGAGTTTTTATAGAAGTACGGTATGTTTTTCCAGACAGCTCATAAACCATGCAGTCGCCTTGAATGGTTCCTCTCGCAGCCTCTGATATTTCTTCTTTGGTTGCACCATTAACAACCTCTATGATGAATCGCTTATTGTTGTGATCCGGAACTAATTGAGCAATGGTGTTATATTTTGGTGAAATAACCCAGCTTGGAGAGAGGGGTACCTTCCAGCCAGTTTCAGGGCAAGTCGTCTCTACACAATAAAGATACGCTTTTGCACGATTACCTCGGTCGTCTTGTTCGACATCTAGAGCGGAGATTTCCGCTTCTACTTTCCGAACAGCTATTTCTTGACGTCGTGCGATATCTTCTCGTTCCTGTACGGAGTTTCCTATCACATTGAATGCACCCCAGCTTAGCATGCATGCAACAGGGTTTAAGTCTGATGCAAAGACATCGCATCCGATCCGTGCAGCCTCGTAAGGAATAGAACCTCCACCACTGAAGGTGTCTCCTACCCGAGGGCGGCGCCCATAACGCAAGATACCCAGTTGCTCGATGAGTTCCGGGAACGAATGGGCATCCAGCCCCAGACGGGCGTAATGGCGATTCACCGCCGGCCACACTGGCGCATAGAGCCACTCCTGATCCACCTCTTCCGGTCGTTTGCACAGGCTTGCTTTCTCTTCGTAGCTGGCGAAGGTGGCCAGTGCCTGACGATAGAGTTCGAGCTTGTCATCGTCCGCGACTTCGCGGCGCCAACCACGCGCACCGAAGTAGCGCTCCGGATCGCTGATTGGGATGAGTTCCTGTAACCGGCTAGCTGAAAAAGTGTTGGCTGCGAGCGCGCGACGCGCCAGCCCCTCGTCGTCGAAAGCCATGAGCTTCTCGAAGATAGCAAGGTCAGCCTCCGCATTATCGGTGGGCGGCAAGAGGCTACCCAGAACAATGGCCCGGACCAAGATTAGCGGCTTACGGCCCTTCCAGTAGGATCCGAGCCCCGTCAAAGTCTGGGCTGCAACTGCCTTGCGCTCGGTTTGCGCCTCGAACGACACCTTTTGCGCCGGGAAAACAGTTTCGACCAGCGCCGGGGCGCCCTTAAGTGCTAATGGTGTCAGGCAAATGGTTGCTTTTTCCGCCGCTACTTCCGTCATGGGTTACTCGCTATCGAACAGATCGGGCATGGGTAAGTCCAGGCCCTGCCGAGAAGATTGTTTGCGGGCTTGGGGCTGAAGTAGCTCGCTCTGGGCCACGTCTCCCAAAGCGTGGCGCAGAGCCAACCGCCAACCCTTGTTGCCATCTTTGATGCCGCCCGTACTCATGGCGGTCATGCCGAATAGCCACCAGCGCTCTTCCGGCCGCAAGGCGAGCCAGTTGCGAACTGCCACGGGAATCTTGTCCATTTCCATCCCTTCGACCGCCCAGGCCAGCACGCAGAGCTCCTTGCCCAGCAGACGATCCACGGGGTTTTCCCCCACCTTCCAGGCGGCTGTCTTGAGATTATGGGCTTTAAGCCGGGCGTTGAAGGCGCGCTGCACTTCGGCACGGATGGCGGTCCAGCGTGGACGTTCCAGCAGTAAGCGGTCAATCACTGAGAGCTCTGCGCTTTGGGTTTGCAGCCCCAGGTATTCGCTGATTTGTACTCGGCCGGTGTTGGCTTTGGGGATGATGACCTTAAAATGGTGCGGGTCGGAGGTTGCGGGCACGCCGAAACCCAACGTCTGGGGTGCCCCCTGACGCCGGGTTTTGTCGTTGCTCGGTTTGCCATGAGAGCTGCGACTGGCGCGCGCTGCGGGCATTCTGCTACTCCTCCTGGGTGACATCGCCTGGCCGCAGTTCCATGCCGGCTATTTTGGCGAACTCCTTGACCTCGAAGCCACTTTCGAACTGGATACCATCCGAGACCGTAATGGCCACCGGTGCTTGATCTTCCTTCAGCACGTCTCTTAGGCTGTTGACAGTGCCTTCGATCATAGCGGCCGTGATCTCCCGCTCCTGGAAGCGTACGGTCACGGTATTTTCACCTTCCCCGATCTCAATCCGTACCCCTTTGAACCGGGTGCCGGCTTGGTCCCGGAAACGATTGATAACCCCAAAGACACGGTCTGTCGTATCCAGGGCTACACGTTTCCCGCTACCCAGGCGCGCTGGCTTGGTGTCGTCGATCTGGACCCGCTTGTCACCGCTGGCGGGAATCTGGAAATCGGCGTTTTTTGTCGCCTCGCCGGCTTTGGCGTGGACCAGCAGTCGCACCGCCTCGGGGCCGATTTCAAAAGGCCCCTCGTAGAGCTTGCCGTCCTTGGGGTTGGAGCCATCGAGGGTGTAGTGCATCTCGGCGCTGGGGGTGCACTGCAGAGTGACAGTACGCTTATCGCCAGCAGGGGAAACCTGATGGCGAATTTTCAAATCCGCCAACCAGCGCGCCGGCGTGCCGACGTCGTATTTGCCGGTGGGGTCTTCCACCCGGAAATAAAGTGTGCCCTCGGCTGTATGGAAGTTTTCCAGGTCATCCACTTGCGGGTCACTTCCGGCAAAGTCGGGCTTGGTGGAGTAATACACCACCGGGCTTTCGCCTGCATGGCGTGGCGTCAGGCTGAGGATGGACTCCCCCGTCTCAGGGTGGGCGCCCACAAGGGAAATGTTGACGCTGGTTTTCTCTTTCGGAAAGGGCCCTTTCTCGATGTAGCCATCCTCGCCCAACCGCCAGCGACCTTGTTTAAGCGCCTCCGCTTTGAGGGTATCCATACCACTTGCACCCGGCATCCACGGCCAGGCAGGATTGCTTTTGGCCCGGGAAACCACGTCCTTCCATGGGGTTCGACGGTTTTCCTTGCCCGCAGGCCAGAGGTATTCTTCGGCCATGGCAAAGTACTGGTTGAAGTCGTCGGCCAGGTCCATCGCCAGCTTGTAGTTGGCGCGCGGGTTGGCCAGCAGGGCTTCAATTTGTGCTTCGGCTGATTGATCGCCTTCGCCCAGTTTTAAGCCGTTATCTATCGTGACAGGGGCCAGAAACTCACGGCCGTCGATGTCGTCGACGCTGGGGAAATAAACGCGGTTGTAAGCGGCAGAGAGCGCCTTGTTAAATCGGTCCTCGGCCTCTTCCATTCGATCGCGGGCTTCTTCGTAAAGGGTGTCTCCCGGTTTGAGCCGCTTGTTGATCTGCTCGATGGCGTAGAGTTCACGCAAGCGATCCTCGACGGCGTCGGTGAGATGGCTGTCCTGCCCAGTGAGTACCAGCAGGTTATTCTTCTCCTGCTGGTAATCGAAGAAGTTCTGCAGCTCGCTGGGTGGCACCTTGCCATCTGGCTTGATGACAATCAGCACGCGAGGCCCGCCCAGTTTTAGTTCGTCCAGCCGCGGTAGCGCCTGTACGTCCTGATAGGCGTTCTTGCGGACAGGTTGCAGAATGCCGCTCAGGCGGTTAATCAGCGCTTGGTCAATCTTGGGCTGGGGAATCTCTTTGGCGTTCCGCTCGATCTGGCGAGAGAGGTTCTCCGTCTCTTTAATAAATAGCCGCTGTTCTTCACGGTGTAGGTACCACGCCTGCTCCCGTAGCCGCTGCAAGGCGTCGAGGAAGGCGTCCGCTTTGCGGTTTGGTGCGGCCAGAAACTCGATGACCTCGCTTTCGGATAGGCCTATGCGCCCGCCTACGGCACGAGACAGGGAGGATGCCAGAAGCAACGTCACGACTTGTTGGGCTGCGTCTTCACCGAGCTCGTTGTCAATCATCTCTGCAATCGAGTCACCATCATCGGCGATGTCGTGCGTGATCGCAGGGATCAGGTTGGGCGCGATGCGCTCGATTTCATCTTTGACTTGAGCGTCGTTGAAGTCGAGGTGCTGGGTACCCACCAGGAACACATCATCGGTTTCCCGCTGATCCACACTCTTGAGCAGTCGTGCGGTGAACTGCATCAGACCGCGGGTCTGGCGGAAGCCCTCATTTTCTTTGAACAGCGCGACCAAGTGCTTGAACGAGGGGTGGAAGGGGTAAGTCTCTCGCACTTGCTCGGCGATTTGTTCGATACTGGCCGCGACGATATAGCCGCCATCCTCGGCCTTTTTGACTTGCTGTGCGTATTCTTCCGCAATTTCCGCAATGGTGCCTTCATCGGGGAGCTCGTCGATCAGGCGCTTCTTGAGGATTTCGTAGATTTCATTTCCGGCCAGCTGCACTGGAGTAATGGTCATGGCCTGGCGGCGAGCTTCCTGCTGGAGATTGTCTACAGCTTCGGCCAGTGCCTTGGTCTGTGCCTTGTAGCTGCCGGAAAGGTTGGCGATGACGATACAGCAGTTCGGCAGCTCCAATGCTGCGCTCATCAGTGCACTCAAGCTGTAGACCGCCATGTCTGCAAGGGTGCCGTTGCCGAACATCTGGGTTGAGGCATTCTGTAGGTAGGGCGGAAGCTCATCGAGAAGGATCAAAGTAGGCTGGTCACCGATGATTTCCTTCCACATGCGCTGGTCCACGGCCTTGGGGCCATTGACCCAGTAGGGCTTGATCGCTTCCTCTTCACCCAGTTGGGACGCAATTTCACCCCAGATGTAATTGTCCGGGTTGTTTCGGCCATTGAAAGCTGCGATGCGCGCGTTGCCGAATTCGACGCGTTCATTCAGTTCCGCTGGCAAGACCTCGGGGCGCAGGTGTGCATGCCTAGCCAGCAAACCGAGGGCGATCATCATATGGGTTTTACCGCCACCCATGGCCTGGGTGAGTTCGAACACCGCCTGATCGGACTTGCCGGAGAGGCGGAGCATGCCCTCGCGGAACAGTTGTTCCATGCCGTGGGTGATGAAGTTTCTGGAGAAAAATTCGCGGCCATCCCCGGCGTGGTTAATCAGGTCTGCCAGATTCTCGATACCAGAACTCATCCTATAGTTCTGAATGACCGTATTAAAGCGGCAGGCCTGCTTGACCGTTTTAATCATTCTCCAAACTCCCCATTACGTCATTGACGATTTTATCGTCCATAGAAATCGCGTTTCTTCTACAATAATCACGAACGAGAACTTCAATCATGTTCGCGATAGATCGGTGTTCATTCTCTGCGGCTTTTTTTAAAGCCATTTTTATTTTTGGCTCAACCCTTACAGAAAGAGTCGCGCTTTTTGTGGCCATCACCGCTCATCTCTTGCAATGCGAATGTATTGCATTTTGCCATACACGAACTTCACCGACAACATGCAACCTGTCAAACCATTCAACTCTGGCTTAGCGCAACGGGTTAAACCAAACCACCGGATAGCTCGCCTCAACCAGAGCCCCTTCATTTGTCCCTCGTCAATTCGATAGCCCGAGATACCACGTTGCCAGAATCGCGGCACGTCGCGAACTTGGTCGCGGTTAACACCGCCAATCCAAGCTTAGCTGCCATGAATGATCTGGTTGCGCAGGGTGTAGATGTAGCTAAAGACAATGGACGGCATAGCCGATGTGTTTGTTGGAGAATGCAGATGAGCTATTCAGCAGACTTCGTACGCGGCCCGGGCAACCGTCGCCACTCCATCTAGCCGCGTTAGCCCCCCCCCTAATCGCCGACTCCAGGCGACGTAGCGTTTTGCTACCTCCTGGGCGATAACCCCTTTTTGGAACCTTATCACAATCTGAAAGGGGCGCCGGGGATTGATGCAACAGCATGCCCAGAGCAAGGCCGGATAGTAATCACTCGCCGACCAACGACTCCGAGTAGATGCAGTCCAGCACCTTGTCCGCCTGCTGTTCCATCGCCGCATAGGCGTCCATCACGCCGGATCCCCACCAGGTGCCCAGCCGCTGAAATCCCGTATTCTCCATGTAACCAGTTGATTTCTGGGCATATTCAATGTCTTTGAACTGAACAACCGTCTTGCCCGGCATGGGGGCGACTAGCAGCTTGTACCTGGCCGCGTGACCGATGGGCATCAAACCGCCCGATGTGTACTCGGTGACGCCTTTGGCCACCACGACGCCACTCTCCTCATCGGCGTGCTGCAGCGTGGCGCCCCCCCCCTTCTTTCCGGCTGCTCTCGATGTCGTAGTAGGTGCCAGTATACGCGCCGACGAACGACGCCGAGCTATCGCTCAGGGTAACCTCGCTGTTGTCCACATTAAGCGACACGCAGGTCGCCGGGCTTTGCTTCACGGCGCCCTGGCGCTCGAAGGTTACGGCGTCCACCAAGCGGACCGTGGACCCCATGCGCGACTGCGGCTCCGAAAGCGTGACGTTGTCTGGAAGCTCCTTCACGGGCGCGGCGGTGCAGCCCCAGAGTCCTAAAAGCATTAGTGAAATACCAATGTAGTGCTTCATAAGCCTTCCCCCTTCAATTTTTGAGACCGATAGCGGCCCTTTCTTGTCCATGCCGGCTGACTGGCCAACATATAGGCCCACGATCCTCTCCGTGGATACCAGCCCGGCCAACCCGGCCAGCGGAATGGGGCATCCCTGCCCGAAACGTCTTCCGTGACAGAAGTTACTTTATGACGCCATTATCTACATGACCATGCTGACGACATGGACATGTCGTATTTTCAGGCAGAAGATCGGAATCTGGCGGCGCCGTACGAATGCTAGCAATGGATCGATCGGTCGACAGCAACGTTTAAACTGCCCTTCCCGCTCCTGCCAGCCACTGAGCCTCATCCGGCAACAAGGCTTTGCTGCTTTTTTCCACGAGGAAGCTTTCCACTTTGTCCTGGGCCAATTCGAACGCCTGCTTAGCCTGTGCTTTATCTGGCAGATTTAACTGGTCATCATAGAGCGGCTGACATAGCCAGCTTGGGACCCATTTGGGATTTAAGATAGCTTTACCATTCTCAACCCCGATAAGAGCCAGTTCTTGGCGCGCGCGGCGCCCCCTATCGGTTTGCCACCTTGCTACCGCCGTCAGCAGCCAATCACTTCCCAGCTGCCCCGAAACCGCAGCCACGCCACCAAATTCATAGTCTGCCGCCGTACTCAGCAAATACTGGAAGAACCAGTTATCTGTGGTGATGGGAAGCAAGTCTTTCCTTCGGACTGCAAGCATACGGTCGAACACCAACCCCCACCGACTGCGGGAGACCCCCGTCGCCTCCTTGACTTCGTCGGAGAAGCGCAACTGCCACACCAACCCTTTGTGGGTCTTTTCAAGGATCTCAATACCGAGAATTCTGCACATTCCTTCAACGAACGCCTGCAAATGGGCAGCGGAAATGCTAACAACACCATCTAGCTCTTTTCCATCAAAGCTTGCAGCATGTTGGAACAATTCATGCTGCTTACTTGAAGCATTTTTTGCACGCTCCAAAGCTTCGTCAACTCTTTCAGCTGTCCGAGCGATCGTTTCATTACTTGCGGAAATCAAAACCTCCTCTATGTCAATGAGATCAGCCAGCTCACCCAAGACATCGTCTTTTAACGCCTCGTTATATTCATGCTTTTCAACATTCGACATATCCTCAGCAACTTTATCCAAACGCTGATACAGAATGTTTATAATTTGATCGTCCGCACTAGCACTTTGGTGCATATTAAAAACGATCACTCGCTTTTCCTGACCGTATCGGTACAAGCGCCCCATGCGTTGCACCAACCGCATAGGGTTCCAGGGCAAATCGTAATTGACCATGATATGACACTGATGTTGCAAATTGATGCCTTCACCGCCAGCCTCCGTAGAGACTAAGAACTGGGCTCCGCTTGCATCTTCAAAGCTGTCGATCGCTGAACGTCTTTCGTCCATGCTCATCCCCCCATGGATTAACACGGCGCTGCTCTCTCCAAAACGAGACTTAAGTGCCTGCTCAATCCAGCTCTGTGTACTACGATACTCCGCAAACACCAAAACCTTCTCTTTTATATTGCTCGCAACGATCACATCAACTATCGATTTCATGAAAGCATCGATTTTTGAATCCACGCCCTTTAGGTAATGCGCTTCGTCAATCAAGTCCTCGAGGAGCGCCTCTTCCCCCTCAAAAAATGGAGTTGCTTCGGTTTTATAAACCGCCCGCTCCTCCACTTCACCTTGATAGCGACCGTCCTCGTCGTCGCCATCCTCTTCCTTCAGCCGGCCTTTTAGACGCTCCCTACGCTTAACTAGCGCATTGTGAATGGCGGCAACGCTAGAGGAGGCAAGCTTACGGTACACAGCCATGACAAAGCCGATAGCACGTCCTTTATTGCTATTCAGGGCCGATTCTGCCGCATAGCCTTTTTTCAAATAGTCACGGAGCATGTTATCGAAGTTCTGAAAGGCTTCTGAAGATGGGACATTGATCTGAGTGACCGTCTTTCCAGAAAATATAAAGTTTCCATCCATGTCCGTGACGTCCGCTTTATAATTTCTGATCACCATTTCTCCAATAATTTCCGGATTTATTGAGAGGGTGTTAAGTTCTTCCCTTCTTTCCGGTTGAAGAAGCTCAAGAAGCGCTGTGAAACTATCCTCTTTTCCCTGATGCGGTGTGGCGGTAAGCAAAAGCATGGATTCAGTGCGACGTCTCAGCTTCTGCAACATCTCATATCTCTGACTAGCGTCGAGCTTGTTGCCATACTGCCTGCGGGTGAACCGGTGTGCTTCATCGACAATAATCAGATCCCATGGCTCTGCTTGCATGAGAGAGTCGAGATGCTCATCCTGTTTAAGGCGATCCATGGAACCTACAACATTATCAAACATCTTCCAGTGTCTTGGATCGTTTACAGTGAAGTCATCACCGTATACCAAGAATTCATTCAGGCCGAACTTTCCGGCCATTTCCTCCTGCCACTGCCGCGTCAATCCGGCCGGAGTGACGAGGAGGAGGCGACGAGCTTCGCCACGCTGCCGGAGTGCCGACAAAAGCAGGCCGACCTCGATGGTTTTCCCAAGGCCGACATCATCCGCAATCAGCCAGTTATATTGACCAGAAGCCAGAATGTGATGAACAAGATGGATCTGGTGTGGTAGTGGGTCAATGTCAAAAGATGCCAAAGCGCCAGTATTTTCGTTCCAGAGACGAATTGCCCAGGCAAGTATCCTCAGTCTCTGACGCTCAGCGGCATCACCGTCGCCCAGCTTTCCGGTAAAGAATGCGTGCTTTACACCCCGGATCATCATAAGCCGCTGCCATGGCAGCCATACTCGTTTATCCTTTTCGGGAAACTCTACCAAAACTTGGTCGTTACCGGCGATTTCTCGAGTAGAGCGAACAACACCCCAACCCAAAGATCGCTGCGCTCTATATGCCGGCTTATGAAGAACCTGATGCCCTACCCGAAGAGCTGAGCGAATCTCCGATAAATTGTGCCAGCGTACGTCATCATCTTTTACCCAGTAGACCTTGACCTTGTTCGCGCCTTTCTCTCCGACTGACCTTACAACGCCTAAAGTGCTATTATTTTTGTCGGCGGCGGGCGCAACTAAAGCCCCTCTTACAGGCTCCATCATCTCCACTCTCCGTCTCCGGGCATCAAACTTATAATATTATATCCATAAGGGACGCTCTCCCTGTGCATGCTCCAGCCTCCATAGGTACCCTCGACCTCTCCAAACAGATCAAAGTCTATGAATGGCGGCGGTGGCTGACCGCAGCGCTCCGACACATCTTGCATATGCTCTATGATGTGTTTCAGGTACTGACTGAACGCCGCGAACTGATAGATTAAGTATCTGGTGTCGCTCCATTGTTGGAAGCAGTCTTCGATGAACAACAGTACTTCCTCGGCGCTGCTCGCCTGGAGTTGCCGCACGACTTTTAGAGCGAGAACCCATGATATTGCCGGTCCGCCGTCTATGGCCTTTCCTCGGAAGTAGTATCGACTATACCCCGCTCCGCCCCACAGCAACCGAATCTCGTGAAGCATCACAAGCTCATAGACGTCAACACTTTCATCCAACAAAAGGGATTCTAGGGCTTCTCGTGTCTTTCCACTGTTTCGGTGGTATGCCAGGATTTCAGCCAGAACACCTAGATCTTTCTTTGGCCAATCCGCATCTATGGCAAGGGCCGTCGCAAGTTGCTGTGCTTTCTCCAGATCGGTTAGTCGACTAGGCAGTTCTTCAGGCTCTTCAAAATCTGCATCGCTGGAAGATTCACTATAGAGATCCGCATCTATCAGAAGCTCATCAGTGTCCTGCTCGAGCCCGGCCTCTTCATCGTCATCTACAGCGAAGAACTTGAGGTCCTCGTCATCCATTTCGAAGTCGGATCCGGCTTCCAGGTCAGGCTCAGGTCCGAAGTCATCTTCCGCATCATCCGGACCGACTACATCGTCTTTTCCCGGGCAGGCCTTCAGTTGCGCAGGCTCCTGATGATCGGACCTTTCGATGTCAGCACCGTAACCGTCATGAGGGTTATAGTGCTTAGAAACTTCATTTAAATTCTCGGTGTATTCGAGGTCATATAGATCAATTTCGATTTGTTCCACATGGGAGCCAGACTCAGCAGACCGACGCCAGCGGCTATTGCCCGCTATTCCCAAGGAATATTTTAACCAATATGCTGCCAACTCAGGCTTTTTAGCCTTTACATAGATCTTTCCGAGCACACCAGCCGCCTTTTTGTCCAACGGGTGGGTTCTCAGGTGCGCTTCGAGTGAGTCGATCGCTTCGACCCACTCACCTGATCGGAACAGACGTTCAGCCCTTTGAAGCACCGAAACAGTCACACGCAGCACCTTTTTATTTCATGGCTTGTTCGCTGAGACGGAATCTTCATGAGGCTAAAGAGGTCGAGGAGCGTGCGAAAAGAGTCTGGAGGGAAATGATCAACGGGTTTACCGGCGCTCTGGGATGAGATCAATTTCCGGAACAATGAAGACACATTCAAAGGAGGCAGAGGAGTTTTCCAAGCGACTTCCGACTTCCTCCGCCCAATTTCTGTTGGACGCGGACAGGATCTCGCTTCTGAGAGACAACAATTCTTCCCTGCGCGCTGAAGCGCACTCAATCCTTGAAATACCCTTTCCATTACCCCTCCAGCCCAGTATAGGGCGGCACGGCGTGCTGCCGCGTTTAAACCGGTGTTCCGGCCTTTTTTGAGAACCATATCACAACCTTTACTTCATGCCAGCCCGTTAGGTAGGTCACGAAGTATTGGCGTCCTTGCCTGAAGTCTCCGTCCGTGACACGCATCACCATATGGCGCTATTATAGACATGGCCATACTGACTACATGAACATGTCGTATTTTCAGGCAGGAGAAGGGGATGGTCCGTACCGCGCGTAAGAGTGCCGGCGAATGGCCGGTGCGTTGGGATTTGCTGCTGCGCTACCGTCTGATCGAGGTGATGGCCCTGTGGGAAGGACGGTTGACCACCAATCATCTGATGCGGGCCTTCGGTATCGGCCGGCAGCAGGCCAGCAAGGACATCAATACCTATCTCACCGACTACGGGCCTGGCAACCTGGAGTACGACCGCTTTCTGAAGGGCTACCGGCCGGCCGAGGATTTCCGACCGGTGTTCACCCGAGGCGTGGCGGATGAATACCTGCAGATGATGCACGCCCGGGAGGACCTGGCCTGCTCACTCGAATCGTTGACGGTACGGGAGCTCAATACCGAGGTGTTGTTGCCGCCGGCGCGGGACCTGCGTCCCGAGGTGTTGCGTCCGGTACTGCAGGCCTGTCGGGAAAAGAAGCGAGTGGAGATCGAGTACGCCTCGCTGGCGAACCCGGAGCCCGAGTTCAGGGTGATCCAGCCGCACACCGTGGTGCATACCGGGTTCCGCTGGCATGTGCGGGCCTGGTGCGAAAAGAACGGGGATTTCAGAGACTTCGTGCTCAGCCGCATCAGTGACCGACCGGAGCTGGTTTTGCCGGCAGACCACGGCGCCGAGGACGATGCGGCCTGGTGTGCCCGGGTGGCGGTGCGCCTGACGCCGGATCCGCGCCTCAACGACGCCCAGCGCGCATTGATCGCTCGGGACTATGGCATGGTCCGCCAGCAACTGAAGATTGAGACTCGGGGTGCCCTGGTCAGTTATCTGTTGCAACAACTCCGCGTGGACCTGCCGGCAGAACAGCGCTCGCCGCAAGCGCAGCAAATCGTCGTTCAGAACCTGCAGGACATTGAACGCTGGATCACCATGGCGGATTAATTCGCCCTTCTAAATACTGCATAAACATGACCTTCCGGTCTGTTTATTGATTAATCTCCATTAGATCATTTTCTAATCGTCTGATAGCTTTTCGCCACCATGGTCGGCCCGAGAGGTGACCTCTATCCCGATAGAGGCGATGAGCGGCAATCTCCCATGAAAAAGAACAACATACCGATCCAACGGAAGTTAGAGCTATGGAAAGGCTAGTTAAACGCCCTCCCCACATTCACCCGTTTTTATATCTTTATAGATTGCACAGCCCTGCACTCTGGTTCTGTGTCATCCCGCATCTGGACTCGGAGGGCAAACGAAAGCTGAGAAGGAAAGATTTCAGAGACCGGAAGCACGGCGGGAAAGATGCAGCTTTTGCAGCCGCAAAAGCCTGGCGGGACGAGCAACTTACGCTTCCAGAAGTCAAAGCCGCCATGGGCGACCAGCGCCCTCTGAAGCTGTTCACGGAGAAAACGGAGGCCAATCCATTCGGCCTGGTCGGAATCCGGCCGGTACAAAGAGGCAAATCCCAAGACTGGAACATCACGGTGACCGCGCAACAAGGCCTGAAGAAGAGTTTTTCCATGCGGCGGTACGGGATATGGGGAGCGTATCAGCGCGCTGTTTATCAGAGATGCGAATGGATAGGCGTCGAAAACCCGAATATTGATGACCTGAAGATTCGCTTCAATCGTTGGCTCGACGAAAACCAGAACCTGCTAAATTTTTATGAGTTAGATTGAGAGTAAAAAACGGTCTTCGTGTCATGAGTAAAAAAAGGGTGGACCAGAACGCGCCCACCAGACAAAAGGCAAACACCTAAGCAAGACCTACTCACATCGCTGGAAATCTCACTCCGTGAACACGCAAAGGCCGCAACGCACCGGGTGCATAAGCTGGACTACCGTCCGCCTGCGCCATGCGGATGGTGCCTTTGTCATCCAAAAGGCCGGCTTCCAGCACCTCTATCAGCTCGTTTTCCGTCACCTTTACTGTGTCGCGGGTGGTCGGTCCAGCATAGATCACATAGCACCCATCTCGAAGTGAAACGGGGTGGCACTTCTTGCCTGAACGGTTTGCACCCTCGACGGATCGCAACAACTTCTTCATGACTATCTCCTTTAAGACCTGATTATGATTCGTTGGACGAGTGGGTAGGCGTAAAACGTTTCTGCTTTAACAGGTAGTTCAACGCATCCCTGGGTGATGCCACCGAACGACTCATGCTTCTTGAACGGCTACCAACGCGCCCCCGATAACTGGTCCGCCGGAGCGTCAACTCTTCACCACGGGATGGAGAGGCGGCGTTTCTTACGGTGATTTCACTAAGCCCCGCCAGCAGCGCCACTTCCCGGATCGAAAGATCTTCTTCCGGCAGGCCGAGCACTGATAGCGAGTTCATCTCGTCCAAATCCAGGTTGAATCCCGGCAGTGGGAAGATAGCCGCTCGCGGGTGGTCTGGCAGTTCCAGCGGATTGCCGGTGAGCCAGCAATCCAGCTTCGCCCGGGCGTAAAGACCGCAGATGGTCTGCAGAAGGAGGGATTGGTGCTCGCCAGGACCACTGCTGAGCTCGATCAGGGGCTCGAGAACACCGACGAACTTGAGCGCATCGCTCAGCCAGTCATCCATGTGCCATCCAGGGAAAAGCGAAGGTTTGTCATCACCTTGAGGAGGGAGCTCGCCGCCGAAGGCGTATGAATGAGCAGCCAGAAGTTGATCTCTCGAAGGCACGCTTTTAGTGAAATAACCGGCCTCCTCCATGTGTTGAAAGCCCGCATCAACTGCGTTTACCAGGTCGTCCGCCGTAAAGATGCCATCGACCTTGAACAACAATTCGTCAAACATTGGAATGCTTCCCGAGCAGCCAAGATACATTCACAATATATCCATCATTGATACATTGCAAACATATCTTTTCGGCCAGGAAGTCCTCGTGTCGGCTGCTCCGCTCGGGCGGCTACTTTTTATACAGCTTCTGCGCGCGCAGGACCTCGTCAGCGACTTCTTCCCGAAGACCCTGCGGCTCGAGCACTTCTACGCTCGCACCGAAGCCCAGGATCCACCACACCAGCTCCTGCGTGTGTTCGAGGTGCGTCGTAAGAAGAGTGCCGTCGTCGAGCTTCTGCAAGCTCTGGCTGGCATTAATCGGTGTCTCGTAGAGGTGATCGCCGGCCCGACCCTTGAAGTTCAGCACGACTTCAATGGTTTCCCCGTACGGCAGATTCATCTGGCTATCCCGGAGATAACGATCCAGATCGAAATCCACCGCTCTGTCGACCTCATCGTCGAGCACCCTGACTTTTCGGAGCCGCTGCAGTGCCAGGTGCCGGTAGTCCTCGTACTGCCAGAATCTCACCACCAGATAGCGTACCGCGCCGCGATCGACCAGCGCGTACGGATGGACGCGTTGGGGCTCGGAGTTGTCCTTGTACCAAACGTCCATCTGCCGGTTGCGGTGGAGGGCGTCATAGACCAGATCCGCGATACCCGGCGCCACCCTGGCCGGCTGCAACGCAAAGCCACGGGGCACATAGGCGACTTTGTCCGACCAGTACCGTTTGCCAATGGGCCGGTGCTTATCGAACCAGCTTCTGGCTTCGCGAAAGACCGGATCGAGCTTCTCCAGCGCGTCCTTCGCCATTAGAGGCTTCAGATAACGGTGAACCAGGTCCCAGGTGGCCGCCATCTGTGCGTCCATGCCGGGGATAGAGAGATTGCGTTCGCTGTGGACCGACCAGCCGTAGGGCTGCGAGGCGTCATCACACCGCAGCATGGCCCCGAATTCGTGAGACGCGCTCAGTTCTTCCAGGTAACGCTCCACCGAGCGCTTGCTGATTTCGTGACCATCGTTCGCCAGCTTTTCTTGGAGCTCCGCACTGGTGGCCTTCCTCGGTGCTCGGGGCAACGCATGCAGCAAAGCCAGCATCCGGAAAGTTTTATTACTGATAGAGGCACTAGCCGGCATACAACAAATCCCCAGAATTCCCGTGTTTTTAGTATCTCGCCCGCTGCGACAGATACTGTCGCCCCGTTATCCATACTCGGGTTATCGCGGTCGAACGACGCCGCCTCGCCAACAACGATCAGCGGACGGCAATTACACCAAAACGTAGTGAACAGTAGAAGGCAAAGAGCGATGCTTTATGAACCCAAGCCTGGATCACGCCACCACTGCGGCGAACCCAATTGGCCCACACCGCCTTCGAAACGGATAACCAGCGTTAGGAAAGCAATGACAAAGGACTTCAATCGACCCCATACCACGGAACAGGCCGGCGATACCGTGGATTTGCAGGAGGAGCACGTACCGCGCCCACTGGCGGCGATCTGGGGCGCTTTCCTCTACGAGGGGCTCATGGTCTCCTCGCGCAATCCAGAGCGACGTGAGCATGTGCTCCTGCGCTGGAAGGAGAGCCGAGCTGAACTCATCACCCAAAGTTGCGGCTATTTGGATCGACTCTGGTTGCTCAGTCGCGATCGCTTGCGGGAGGTGGCTTGGCCGGACCGGCCTTTCGAAGAGGAAGTGGTGACACAGTTCGGCGAACTGCTGGGTTACCACTTGATTCTGAACAACGGTGAGCTGCCGGACGAGAAAGAGGCCGATGCGGTGATCCGCTATTTGGTGGATCGTTTTTTCGAGGCGCGGGCTGAACCTGGCGATGGAGCTGATAAGTGATGTCAGCCCTTCCCAAGCAGCTCGAGCCAAGCCTTGCGTCGCTTAGCGGGAAGTTTGCGATAGGCCTTTAGCAGATCGCTTTCACCTTCATTGCGGGCGACCAAGGGCTGGCCGGCCGGCAATTCTCGGTCGGCGTCCAGGCCGCAGATCAAATCGTCTAAAGAGACATCAAGAACAACCCTAAGCTTCGGCAGCAACCGAAAGCCTGGCTTCTCGCGGCCGTTCTCCCATGCGGAGACGGACGCTTTAGTGACATTAAGTTCCTCGGCCAGCGCTTCCTGGGTCAAACCCAACCGCTGTCGAGCGGACTTGAGACGTTCCTGGAAACCTGACATGAGCGGGGCCTCGGTATCGATCAGCCCTCACAAAGTACGGCACGCCCGAACCTCTGTCGTACAGCTTATCTTGACTCTTAATGTGTGGTAAATCCATACTTTTAGAGTTTGGGGATTGTGACCCGCCGCTCATATCAGAGCATCCGAGAGCACTCCTAACCCAACCGGGGACTCCCGGCATGGGTTCGTGCGCCCGGGCTGAGCCCGGCCGGCGCATAACTGAAACCCGAAACGCAATAAAATAGGGAGCAAAAACAATGATTCGAAGGATCGGTTACGGCCTGCTTACGGGCCTGATTTTGAGCGGTTGTGGTGGCGGGGGCTCGGATTCGAGCGCTCCGGCGCCAGACGGCGGTTCCGGCACCTCAAACAACGCCCCGGTTGCTCAGGTTGGGGCCGATCAGAACGTCAAAGTCGGCGACACCGTCACGCTGGATGGCAGTGCCAGCCGGGATCCCGACGGCGATACCCTCAGCTATCACTGGGAAATAACCAAGCTACCGGAAAGCAGCGCCGCCACGCTGACGGAAGTAAGTACTCCCAAACCCCAGTTCCCAGCGGACGCAGCAGGCCGCTATGTAGTCACCCTGGTCGTCAACGATGGTCAGGCCGATAGCGAAGCCGCCTCGGTTGAGGTGGTGGCTGCCGTTCAAAACAGCGCCCCGGTCGCGGATGCCGGGCCGGATCAGAATGTCGCCACGGGAGCAGCCGTCCAGCTCGACGGCCGCAACAGCAGCGACGCAGATGGCGATACCCTGACCTACCAGTGGTCCTTCACCAACCGTCCCGCGAACAGCACCGCAGACCTGCAGGAAGCGGACACCGTCCAGCCCTCCTTCACGCCGGATCAGGACGGCGAGTATCGCCTCGCCCTGGTGGTCAACGACGGCCTGGTCGATAGCAGCGCGGATGAGGTCGTCATTATGGCCACCACTGCCAACAGCGCTCCGGTCTCGGACGCGGGATCGGATCAAAACGTCGTCGAAGGTGACACCGTCACTTTGGATGGCAGCAATAGTAGCGACGCGGACGGTGACGCCCTCAGCTATCACTGGCGTTTCGTGTCACGCCCTGGTGGCAGCGCCGCCACGCTGGGTGATACCGAAACCGCTCGGCCCAGCTTCCACGCGGATGCCCCCGGTGATTACGTGATTGAACTGATCGTCAACGACGGAGAAGCCGACGGCACCCCCGATAACGTGACCGTTACCGCTGCGGAAGCAAACTCGGTGCCCGTCGCGGATGCCGGCGCCGATCAAGCCGTTGTCGCGGGTGACCGGGTTACGCTGGACGGTCAGGACAGCCGGGATGCGGATGGTGACCGGCTGACCTATCAGTGGCAGTTTGTGTCCACTCCCGATGGCAGCCTGGCGTCCCTGGATGACGCGGACACCATGGCGCCGTCTTTCGAGGCGGATCTGCCCGGCAGCTACGTGATCAGCCTGGTGGTCAGCGATGGTGACGATGAGAGCGAAGCAGTCCGGGTTACCGTCACCGCCACCGAGCTTAACGCGGCCCCCATCGCCAGCCCTGGCGACGACCAGGAGGTGGTGGAAGGTGAGACCGTGCGACTGGACGGGTCCGCCAGCTCCGATGCGAACGGTGACGAGCTGTCTTACCAATGGCGCTTCGTCAGCCGGCCCGACGGCAGCTCCGCGTCCTTGAGCGATCCCAGCAGCGCGTCCCCAGAGTTTGTTGCGGATCAGCCCGGCACCTTCGTGCTGGAACTGGTCGTCAGCGATGGGGAGCTCGATAGCACCGCGCAGACAGCGACCATCACGGCCACCCGCGCTAACGTGAAGCCAGTGGCTGATGCCGGCGCCGATCAGGCCGTAGTGGAGGGGACAACCGTTACCCTCGATGGCAGTGCCAGCAGCGACCCGGACGGCGACACCCTCACCTATACCTGGCGTTTCGTATCCACGCCGAGCGGCAGCGCGGCCGCCCTCTCCAACACTGACGCCGTGGCTCCAACCTTCACCGCTGATGTCGCTGGCAGCTACCTCGTAGCATTGGTCGTCAACGATGGCGAGAAGGACAGTGCGGAGGACCGCATCACCGTGACCGCTGCGGAAGCCAACGCGGCGCCAGTGGCCGATGCCGGCCGGGACCAGAATGCCATGACCGGCACGCTTGTCACTCTGGATGGCTCAAACAGCAGCGATGCGGACGGCGACACCCTGGTGTACCAATGGAGCTTTGTCTCCCGGCCATCCGGGAGCGCCGCGACACTGGTCGATGGGGCCTCTGCCACGCCTGCGTTCACCCCGGATCTGGACGGTACGTATGTGCTGGAGTTGGTGGTCGACGACGGTGAGCTGGAAGGCACTGACCGGGTCCAGGTGACCTCGGAAACCGCCAATAGCGCTCCGGTTGCCGACGCGGGGGCGGATGCCACGGTCTACACCGGCAACCGCGTTGAGCTCGACGGCAGCGGCAGCTCCGACGCCGACGGCGACACCCTTACCTACGCCTGGTCACTGACCAGCCTGCCCGCCGGCAGCGGGGTGTCATTACGCGATGCCGCCACGGCGCGCCCCTCCTTCACACCAGATGTGGCGGGGGACTATGTGGTCAAGTTAACTGTCAACGATGGGGAGAAAAGCAGCGAGGAAGACGCCACCCGCATCACCGCTTTGGAGCCGACCTTGGCGATGGAGCAATACGACGAAGGCGGTGTGTTCGATCCTCCCTCCTGGAGAAACGTCGGCTTGCCTTACACCAGTAACAGCTCCATCGACCGGGCCTGTACCGGCGCCTGCGGCACCATCGAGCTGGCCCGGTTCCGGCTGGAAGCCCAAGGCCAGAGCTATAGCCTCAGGAATGTCCAGGTCACAAGAGTCGACGGCGGGCCTCTGCCGGCCGGCCTGAACGCTCGCTTCTCCGGAATCAGCAGCGGGCAAACCATCGAGGCCGATGAGACGTTGTCATTCAGTCTGCTGGTGGAGCACGTTGATGCGTCCGTGCAGGTCGAATTCGCCTTCCTGGTGGATGAGACCGGCGACGCATTCAGTAGCCGCTACACCCTTAATTTACGCTAGCAGTGATAGGCCTCATGCCACTGGCATGAGGCCCTAACCGCTACGTACCGACCTCTATTTGATAACGGTGGACACCAGAGCTATATTTTTCGGTCTTCAAAAGAAGCCAATAATAATCCAGGGAGTACTCTACAGGGGGATAAATCGTGCTCGATAAAGCCAAAAAAGGCCTAACTGCTGCGCAACGGGCCGCTGGCCAAGTCTACGATGAAGCAAAGGACCGCGCGGAAGGCGCCTATGAGATCGGTAGGAACACCGTGGAAGGAGTCTATGATGGTATTCGTGACAAGGTCACAGAGGAACCGGCCAAGATCCTCACCTCATGGTGTTCTTGGTGCGGCACACATGGCGATCATGTTTTAAGCGTTAAACGCACCGTGGGCCGCTCTACATACGTCTGCCAGAACTGCGAGCTGAGCACCCTACCCTGCCGGTTCTGCGATAACATGGCCAAAGCTGTCTCAAAGGCAGAAGATTCAGAACCGCCCGAAAATAAGAAAAGCAGGATAGCCAAGCTCCTTAAAGATAACTGGAACCACGAGCTTTGCGCAGAACATGACGGCAGCATACCGAACTTCGAGCGCGCCCACGATAAAATCAGAGAGCTCGGTGAGTTCAGGCGATTGATGGAACCCAAATCGCGCAACTTCTACGGACTTGCCAAGAACGCCGGCATCATCTTCGGTGGCATGGCGGCTGTCGGCACCGGCGCTGCCTTCGTGGCTCCCGGTATAGCAGCAGCTCTGGGGTCCGCCGGCATTCTAGGTGCCGCCAGTACGGGAACGGCAATTTCAAGCCTGAGTGGCGCAGCGCTCACCAGTGCCTCGTTGTCCGCCATCGGACCAGCGGGACTGAGTATTATCACAGCGACCGGAGCAGGACTGGGAGGACGTGCGGGTTTCGGCATCGCAAATTCCTACCTTAAGGACATCCCGGACTACGACTTTCTTTATCGGCGTGCCCCCGTAAAGGACGGCGGCCACCGGATAGTCGTCGTGAACGGCTTTATGACGGAGAACGACAAAGACGGCCACGACTGGTGCGCAGGCCTGGAAGGTTATTCCGAGGACAGTGGGCTTTGGTATTTGTCCTGGGAATCCAAAACACTGCTTAAGCTAGGTAAGGCCTTCTCGGGCACTGGAGGGCACTGGCTGTCACGGTCTATGGCCGCCAAAGCAGCCAGCTTTGGGTCAAAACAAACTGCCAAGAGCGTGTCCTTGGTTGGCCATGCTCTCACGGCGAGTGAAATTGCCAGCAATCCTTGGCACTCAGCGATGCTAAACGCCGAAAAGGCCGGCACTTTGCTGGCCGAAGCCATCAGCCGTACGGAAGGGCAGACGTTCACACTCATGGGGCACTCGCTGGGTGCCCGCGTGGTTTTCTTTGCGCTGCTGGCCCTGGCCACCAAAGATCCCGAGAAACGCTTTGTTGATAAAGTCATTCTCATGGGTGGCGCGGTTGGACGAACTGATGTGGAATCCTGGGATTCGGCTGCGTCTGCGGTCTCGGAGGGAATTTATAACTGCTACTCCAATAGAGACCGGGTGCTTCAGCTTCTGTATCAAGGTGCGAACGCAGGCCTTTCGAAGCCCGCTGGGCTCGGCCCCGCATCCTGCTCGTATGATTCGGTCCGGAACATCGATTTTTCCGACCTCATTGATGGGCACAACGCTTGGAAGCCCAACCTGAAAGAAGTGCTCGCTCGGCTGCAGGTGAACTAACTTCACTCGTACGTGCGGGCAAACTGGTTTGCCATGGCAAAGCGGCCTGAGACTTAGCCGCGCAAAGTAAGTAGCCGGCCCCGGTTGAACGGGGCCGGTCAACGATCAAATCACGGGCGGGATCTGACCGATAAAGAAGATACCGCCGGTCCGATCCGCAGTGGGCGCCACGGCAATCAAATCCCCATCCTGCGCAATCGCGATGCCCTGCAGGGTCTCTCCATCATAGGTACAGGTACCACCGTCAAACGTTACGTTCAGGTTATAGACGTCGCCACTTTCGCGGGCGGTCACTGTCCCGTTGAACGTGCATCCGAAGTCGTCCACGCCTGAGAAGTTGCCCTGAGTATCGATATCAACCTCGGCATCGCCCTGGCCGCCCGGATTCAGGGCCGTACCCTCATAGGTGCCAGCATCCTCGGTCAGGTCCGGAGTCTGCTCGTAACTGTCTTCATACGCCAAGCTGAACCCGACCTCGTCCCCGCTTCCGTCCTCCACGACCTCACCGGTAAGGTTCTGCTTGCGCGTAAAGGTCGCATCCAGGCTGCCTTCATAGACCTGGCCGTCCACGAAGTTGAAGTCTCGGGCGTTTGAGGAAGTGAAGCGGTCGCCGCGCGCGGTGCCCTGGCCTTGAACAACCCCTTGAAGCTGATACATGCCGCCACTGTCCTCGCCGTAAAGGACGTAGTAATCACCATTATCCAACACCACGCCGATCAGTTGCGCGCCAAGGTCACTGGTCCCCGCGTAAAAGCCCTCTGGCGCCGGGTCGCTCGTGTCGGGCAGCATGCCGTTCGAATCGCTACTGTCGCCACCACAGGCCGCCAGCCCCACAACCAGAGGCACGGTCCAGAGCGTTTTGCCGAGTGCATTAAACACCTTCATTGCGTTCTCCTTTTTATGGTTATCAACTTCCATTACCGCCTCTCCGGCGGCGTTTATCAGGCCTCCACCCAGGTGAACCTCTCCGGGCTCAACGGGTGGCGGCCATCCCACCGATACGCCGCCAACCGGCCCCCTTGCCGGGCAGCGACGCTATAATCAAGGCAAGCCACGTCCGCCGTGAGCGGGCGCGGCTCGCCACGTAACCAATAATGACCAATGAAAACCGGCTTCTCGCCGTCATAACCAGGCAGCAGCCCATCGGCGACGGGCGTCTCCGGGATGCTGGCCAGGGTGGCCTCGGGAACCAGAGCCAGATCTCGATAGCTGGCAGGCGAGTTTTGCCACCAGCGCGTGCGGACCTCACGACGTGGGTGGCCGTCCTTGTCATGGAAAGCCGCGCCGTCCGGCAATGCCACCTCCAGGCCTTTGAGGACGGTTTCCACCGCCTCGAACAGAGGCTCGCCCTTGGTGGCAGCGGCGATCCAGGCGTTGTCGCGCAACCGGC
>TARA_R100001244_G_scaffold99283_4_pt1 | contig 27268 bp, 25 predicted proteins | sample TARA_R100001244 | Tara Oceans TARA_R100001244 (sample SAMEA2621564) | marine metagenome | biome: marine biome (ENVO:00000447); feature: mesopelagic zone (ENVO:00000213); material: "saline water (ENVO:00002010), including plankton (ENVO:xxxxxxxx)" | depth 790 m
CAACGCCGGGCCCTGCACCAGCTGCGCCTGCTTTACCCCACGCTGACGGGCGATCAGGTCGGCCAGGAGGAACAGGCCGCCGGCGATCCAGGTGCTGTGAATCAAGTAGAACAATGCGGCCGAGAGCGCTGCGGGAGTGCCCAGCGCGATACCGGCGAGCAGCGTACCGACCGAGACCACCACCAGATAAGCCAGCAAGCCTTGCAGGGTACTGGCGGCCAGCGCGCCGATCACGCCCAAGCCAACGGTCAGCAAGGCCAGTGGCCAGAGCCAGTCCTCGGCCATATTGGCCAGGGTGCCGGCGTCATCGCCGAAGATCAGCGTGTACACCCGCAAGATCGAATACAGGCCCACCTTGGTCATAATCGCGAACAGGGCGGCCACCGGCGCCGAGGCCGAGGCGTAAGCCCTGGGCAACCAGAAATACAGTGGCAAAAACGCCGCCTTCAAACCGAACACCACCAGCAACAGCAAACCAGCGGCGCCCAGCAGCGGGGCCTGATCGGCATTCGCGGCGGCCACGCGCACGGCCATGTCGGCCATGTTCAGGGTGCCGGTGATGCCGTAGAGCACCCCCACGGCCAGCAGGAAAAACGCCGAGCCGACCAGGTTAAGCACCACATAGTGCAAACCGGCACGCACCCGTTCGGCACCGCCGCCATGCAGCAATAACGAGTAGGAGGCGATCAGCAGAATTTCGAAGAACACGAACAGGTTGAACAAGTCGCCGGTGAGGAAGGCACCGTTGATGCCCATCAACTGGAACTGGAACAGCGCATGGAAGTTGCGCCCCCGCTCGTCGTCGCCACGCACCGCATACAGCAAGGCGAAAAACGCCAGCACCGAAGTGACCATCAGCAGCAGCGCGCTCAACCGATCGAGCAGCAGGATGATGCCGAACGGCGGCTGCCAGTTGCCCAGGGCATACACCTGCAAGTCGCCTTGATCGGCTTGCCACATCAGCCAGACACTCAGTGGCACCAGCAACGCGGTTGCCGTCAACGACAAGATGCGCTTGTTCGCCATGCTCAGCCTGGCGCCAAACAGCAGCAGGCTGCCGATAAACATCGGCAGCAACACTGGCAGGATCAACCCGTGATTCATTGGGCGGGCTCCCGGCCATCGACGTGGTCGGTGTGCGTTTCACCCACGCTGCGCAGGGCCAACACCACGACGAAAGCGGTCATCGCAAAACCGATGACGATCGCCGTGAGCACCAGCGCCTGCGGCAGCGGGTCGCCGTATTCGGCACTCTTGCCAATCACCGAGGCGACGCCGGTCTGCAAGCGCCCCATGGCGAACAGGAACAGGTTGACCGCATAGGAAATCAGCGTCAGGCCCATCACCACCGGAAAGGTGCGCGCCCGTAACAGCAGGTACACCCCGCTGGCGGTGAGAATGCCCAGGGCAGCGGCGAACAATGCTTCCATCTCAAAGTACCTCTTGTCCGGCCTTGTCCTGGGTCAACTTACCCAGGTTGGCGAGAATCAGCAGGGTCGCACCGACAACGGTCAGGTACACCCCCAGGTCAAACAGCATGGCGGTGGCCAGTTCGATCTCGCCCACCAGCGGAATCTCGAAGTGCCCGAAGGCCGAAGTCAGGAACGGTCGCTCGAACAGCCAGCTGCCCAGACCGGTCAGCCCGGCGATCAAGACACCGGCGCCAGCCATGCGGTGATAATTGAGCGGCAGGCGCGACTGCGTCCACTGCACGCCGCTGGCGACGTACTGCAGGATCAGCGCAACGGCGGTGACCAGTCCGGCGATAAAGCCGCCACCGGGCAGGTTGTGGCCGCGCAGGAAGATAAACACCGAGATCAGCAGGGCCATCGGCAGCAACACCCGCGACAGGGTCGCCAGAATCAGGGGATGGCGATCGCGCGCCCAACTGCGGCCCTGGGCGTCGGTATGCGGCTGAAACAGCCGTAAACCATCGAGCATCGCGTAGATCCCCACGCCCGCAATCGCCAGCACGCTGATTTCGCCCAGGGTATCGAAGCCGCGGAAGTCCACCAGAATCACGTTGACCACGTTGGTGCCGCCACCGCCGGGCACGCTGTTTTCCAGGAAGAAGCTGGAAATGCTGTCGTAGGGGCGCGTCAGCACGGCGAACACCAGCATCGCCACCATCACCCCGCTGCCCACGGCCAGGATGAAATCGCGCAGGCCGCGGATACTGCTCGACTCGCTGCGCGTCTGTGCCGGCAGGAAGAACAGGGCGAGCATCAACAGGATGATGGTCACCACCTCGACCGACAATTGGGTCAACGCCAGGTCGGGGGCGGAGTAGCGGGCAAAGGCCAGGGCCACCATCAGGCCGACCACGCTGAGCATCAACAGCGACACCAGGCGCTGACGATGGAACACCACGGTGACCAACGCCGCCAGGGCCATGATGCCCAGGCCCAACGCGGTGATACCGTCGATGGCGGTCAAGGCCACTGGTCCGGTGACTTGTGGCAAAGGGCCGAGCCCCAGCGTCACCACCACCAGCGCGGCACCCAGCAGCAGCGACAGGTAGCGCTGCAACGACGCGTTTTCCAGCCCGCGGGTGATCGCCACGCAACCGCGCACCAGCACCACCATGGCGCGCTCGAACAGCAGGTTGGCGTCCATGCTCGGCAACCCGGCATACCAGCGAAACAGCGGTTGCCGGCAGGTGTACACGAGAATGCCGCCGAACAGCGCGACGAAACTCATCATCAACGGCAAGTTAAAGCCATGCCAGATCGACAGGCTGTACTCGGGCAGCTCGCCGCCCAGGCTGGCCGACGCAGCCGCCGCCAGCAGCGGTGCCACGGTATAGGCCGGCACGATACCGACCAGCAAGCAGAGGAAAACCAGGATCTCCACCGGCACCTTCATGTAGCGCGGCGGCTCATGCGGCGGGAATTTCGGCAGGTTGATCGGCTCGCCGTTGAAGAACACGTCGTGAATAAAGCGCAGCGAATACGCCACCGAGAACACCCCGGCCAAGGTCGCCGCCGCCGGAATCACCCAGTTGAAACTGCCCAGCAGGTGCTGATTGAGCGTTTCGCTGAAGAACATTTCCTTGCTCAGGAAGCCATTCAGCAACGGCACCCCGGCCATCGCCGAGGCTGCCACCATGGCGAGCATCGCGGTGTGCGGCATGTACTTCCACATGCCGTTGATACGCCGCATGTCGCGGCTGCCGGTTTCGTGGTCGATAATCCCCGCCGCCATGAATAGCGAGGCCTTGAAGGTCGCGTGGTTGATGATATGGAACACCGCCGCCACCGCCCCCAGGCGCGTATCCAGACCGAACAGCAAAGTAATCAGGCCCAGGTGGCTGATGGTCGAGTAGGCCAGCAAGCCTTTCAAGTCGTGTTGGAACAAGGCCATGCCGGCACCGACCAGCAAGGTCACCAGCCCGGTGATGCTGACCAGGTAGAACCACCACTCGGAACCGGCCAGCGCCGGGTACAGCCGCGCCAGCAGGAACACCCCGGCCTTGACCATGGTCGCCGAGTGCAGATAGGCCGAAACCGGTGTCGGCGCGGCCATCGCGTGAGGCAGCCAGAAATGGAAGGGGAACTGCGCCGATTTGGTGAACACCCCGAGCAGCACCAGGATCAGTGCCAACGGATACAGTTCATGCGCGCGAATCGCATAACCGGCGGCGAGCACCTGGGACAGCTCGAAACTGCCGGCGATATGACCGACCAGCAAGATCCCCGCGAGCAACGCCAGGCCGCCGCCACCCGTGATCGCCAGGGCCATGCGCGCGCCTTTGCGGGCATCCGAGCGGGCGCTCCAGAAGCCGATCAAAAGGAACGACGAGAGGCTGGTCAGCTCCCAGAACATCAGCATCAGCAGGAGGTTTTCCGACAGCACCACGCCGAGCATGGAGCCCATGAACAGCAACAGAAAGGCAAAGAAGCGCCCCATTGGCTCCTGTTTCGACAGGTAGTAACGGGCGTAGAGAATCACCAGCAGGCCGATGCCAAGAATCAGCAAGGCGAACAGAAAGCCCAGCCCGTCCAGACGCAGGCTGAGGTTTAGCCCCAACGTCGGCAACCAGCTCAACTTGACCAGCACCAGCTCGCCCGCGAACACCGCCGATTGCTGCGACAGCAACACGATCAACGCCGCCAGCGGGGCCAGCCCTGCCGCCACGGCACAGGCCGAACGCCCCAGACGCTCGGCCAACAGAGGCAGCATGACGCCAAGAAATGGCAAGGCGATAATCAGCGCAAGCGCCATACACAAAACCCCTTCTGCAAAGCCCACCGGCCAGATCATGGCTGGCGGTTCGCGTCCAAACGGCTGCACCGGGCAAGGTCACTCGCGTTTACCTTAGCCGGCGTACCCTCTTCGATGAGCAGATCTTTGCCTGCTTGATGATCTAAGCCTTTGTCGGCACAGGATTATTTGCCGATTATCCATATCTATCGGTGCAACGTCATGGATAGAAGTATTTCTAAAAGCTCTGCGGCGGCCCGCTGCTGCCGGTCGTCGGCGGCAACCCGTCCGATTAGCGCTCATTGCAGCGGCGCGACACGCAATAAAAAGCCGGATCAGCATCAGCTGATCCGGCTACCGTTTCACTTAATGGGAAACGCGGCTGGTGCCGTTAACGCTCATGACGCGGACGCGCTCGCCAACCCGGAACACTTGGTTCTCTTCGACTTCCTGAACATACGCGCGCATCGTGCCATCGTCTTCACGCACGGTGATCTCGACGCCTTGGGTGCGGGTGATGCCCTCTTCCGCCGCGGCACCGAGCAGGCCGCCGGCCACCGCACCGATCACCGCCGCCACGGCGCTGCCGCGTCCGCCGCCGACACCACTGCCGGCCACACCACCCACCACAGCGCCAGCACCGGCGCCGATTGGAGTCTTGGTGCCCTCGATTTTCACCGGACGCAGCGACTCGATAGTCCCCATGCGCACGGTCTGCACGCTACGCGCTTCGTCACGCGAATAGCTGTCACCGGTCAGGCTGGACGCGCAACCGCCGAGAGTCAGGGCCAGCGCGGTAAACGAGGCGATGAACAGAGTGGGTTTACGCATAACGATTCCTCCAGTGGATGTCACTCCATTAGACCGCGCCCAGAGGCGCGGTGTCACGGTCATAGAGCAACAATAGCCGATGTCCGGCAATCGGTTCAGACGCGAACCTGTTGCGCCATATGCCAAACCCGGGCGATATCGGTGGTGCGCGCCTGCAATTCCTCGGATGCCGTAGCGCAAGCCTGCTCCAGGCTGATTGGTCCGGGCGCCAAGCTGAATGCCGCCTCAATGCCAACCCGATACATGCGCTGATAACCTTCGCCGAGACTGCCCGCCAGGGCAATCACCGGCACCCCGGCCGCCTGCGCCATGCGCGCCACCCCAACCGGGGTTTTGCCATGCAGGCTTTGCGCATCCAACTGGCCTTCCCCGGTGATCACCAGATCGGCACCGACCAGTGCCTCGGCCAGGCCGGACAACTCGGCAACCAACTCGATTCCCGGACGAAAGCCCGCGCGCAGAAAGGCCTTGGCCGCAAAGCCTAAGCCACCGGCCGCCCCCACGCCTGGAAACTCGCTGAAGTCCTCGCCCAGCGTACCGGCGACGATCCGCGCCAAACGCCCAAGCGCGGCATCCAGAACCTTGACTTGTGCGCTGCTGGCACCCTTCTGCGGGCCGAAAATCGCCGAAGCACCGCGCGGCCCGCACAACGGGTTATCGACATCCGCCGCCACGTCAACCTGCACATTGAGCAAGCGGGCATCGAGGCCGGACAGGTCAAGCTGATCGAGCCCGGCCAGCGCCCCACCACCTGCCACCAACTCACGCCCGTGGCTATCGAGAAAGCGCACGCCCAGCGCCTGTAGCAAGCCCGCGCCGCCATCATTGGTGGCACTGCCGCCGAGCCCGAGAATGATCCGTTGCGCGCCGGCGTCCAAGGCCGCGCGAATCAACTCACCGGTACCGTAACTGCTGGTGACGGTGGCGTCGCGCTGCTCGCGCGGCACCCAGTGCAGACCACTGGCAGCGGCCATCTCGATAACCGCGGTGGCGTCCGCCAGCCAGCCCCAGTGGGCCATGACCGGCGTACCCAGCGGGCCACGCACTTGCAGTTCGCGGCGTTCGCCGCCGGTCGCGGCCAGCACGGCATCCACCGTGCCTTCGCCACCATCGGCCATCGGCCGCAGGCACAACTCGGCCTGCGGAAACACGGCCGCCCAACCATGGGCAATGGCCGCCGCCACCTGCGGCGCACTCAAGCTTTCTTTGAAGGAGTCCGGAGCAATCACAATTTTCATAAAGCGACCTCAAAAACGCCGAGACGCCTGACGGCGCCTCGTGGTGGAGCGGGTTACAGCAGCACCAGGCTGAGCAGCCAGACGGTGAGGATACCGACCAGGCCCTGGATCAGGGTGGCGACGGTTTGCGCGCGGTAAGCGGTGGCCACGGTCATGCGGCTGAACTGGGTAACCACCCAGAAGAAGCTGTCATTGGCATGCGACACGGTCATCGCGCCGGCGCCAATCGCCATCACCGTCAACACCCGGCCCATTTCGCTGTCCAGACCCAGTTGGCCAAGCAACGGCGCGACCAATGCCGAGGTGGTGACCAGCGCCACGGTGGTCGAGCCCTGCGCGGTCTTCAGCGCAGCGGCCACGACGAACGGCATGAACAGGCCAATACCCAGCGCCGACAAGGTGGTGCCCAGGTAATCGCCCAGCGGGGTGATCTTCAGCATCGCACCGAAGGCGCCGCCAGCACCGGTGATCAGCAGAATCGGCGCGGCCGCGAGAATGCCTTCGGCAACCCGGTCATGCAGTTGCTGGCGCTTGCCTTTGCCCTTGAGCAGGGTGCACGCCAACACTAGGCCGACCAACAGCGCCACCACCGGCTGACCGAGGAAGCTCAGCAGCGCCAGCACCGTCCCTTCGCCCAGCGGCTTGCTTGGGAAGGCGGCAACGGAGCCGAGGCAGATCAGGCCAATCGGCACGAAGATCGGCGCGAATGCCTGAAAGGCGGTTGGCAGCGTGCCGTAGCGGGCTTTCAGCTCGGCGAAATCTTCCTCGGCGGGCAACGGCAGGCCATCGTCTTCCAGGGCGATGTCTTTGCCGATAAAGCGGTTGGCCCACCACATGCCGGCCATGGCGGTGACGAACGACACCAGCAGGCCGACGGCAATCACCAGGCCCAGGCTGGACTCCAGCCCCAGGTTACCGGCAGCGGCGATCGGGCCGGGAGTCGGCGGCACAAAGGTGTGGGTGGCGTACAGGCCGGTGGCCAGGGCCACGCTCATGGCCACCACGGAGATTTTCATCCGCGCGGCCAGGGCGTTTTTCAATGAGTTGAGGATGACGTAGCCGGAGTCGCAGAACACCGGAATCGACACCAGGTAGCCGATGATCGACATGGTCAGCGTGGGGAACCGCTCGCCGAGCAGCTTGATCACCGTTTCCGCCATGGTGATGGCCGCACCGCTGCGCTCGAGGATCACCCCGATGATGGTGCCCAACACGATGACGATACCGATGTAGCCGAGAATGCCGCCGAAGCCGGCGGTAATGGTTTTGACGATTTCACCCTGCGGAACTTGATAGGCGAAACCGGCGATCAGAGCAGCAGCCAGCAGAGCGAGAAACGGGTGTAATTTGAGGCGGGTGGTGGACAGCACGATAAACGCGATCAACGCCACCAGTATCAGGACCAGAGCCATGCCAGTCTCCTCGTTGTTGTTATGGGTATAGGAATGCCGAAGGGCGCAGCATTGTCACCCAGCCGCACAGGGCAAAGCCCTGTACCCACGCACCAGCGGAGGTACTTCAAGGTCAAGGCTTTATGTGCATACGCACAATAGGATTTATAGCGGGTTTTCGAGCAGCCCCAGTCCCAATGACAGCTGCAGACGCTGATCCAGTCGCGTCAGCTCGATGCCGCTGAGTTCGGCAATCCGCTCCAGGCGGTAGCGCAGGGTATTGCGGTGAATCCCCAGCGCCTGAGCGCAGGCTTGCACCTGACCGTCATGCGCGCACCACGCTTCGAGGGTTTCCCGCAGGGTGCCATGGTTGTCCTGGGCCAGCATCTGCTTCAGCGGCGCCAGCCAACCTTGCAGCAACCAACTGTTGCGTTGCGCATACAGCAGTGTCGGCAAGCGCTGTTCCTCCAGCCGCAACAGGCGCTGCGCGGGAAAACGGGCACGGCCATAGGCCTGCAAGTCACGCAGGGCCAGGCAGGCTTGGCGCAGGTCGCCAAGGTTGCGCACCGGGTCGCTGACCGCCAGACGATGCACCCCCCAGTCGCGCTCATCGGCCAGGGCCAGCCAGGCCGTGTCGTCACGCCCGGCACTCAACGGGCGGCACCACAGCAGTTCGCGCGCGCCCAACGGCGCACAGAGGTAATCGGCTTTGCTGCTCAGCGCCGTCAATAGGCGTGCCTGCCGCGGCAGCGGATCGCCCTCCTCGGTCAGCTCGAGCAAGCAGGCCTGGCGCGGCCAGCTGAGAGCCAGGCCGAGGCGCTCGGCTTCGCCACCGAGACTGGCCAATGGCAAGCCAGGATCGAACAACTGGCGCAGCCAGGCCTCCAGTTGGTGGCGCTGCCAATGTCGCTCGGCCTGCAATTGACGCTGCTCGACCAGCATCTCCGCGGCCATGCGTACCAGCTCGGCATAGGGCCGCACGGTTTCCGGCGCGCCGGTGATGCCGAGCACGCCAATCAACCGTTCGGCATGCAGCAGAGGCAGATTGACGCCGGGCTTGACCCCGCGCAGGCAGGCGGCGGCTTGCTCGTCGATCTCGACCACGCGGCGGTTGGCCAACACCAGTTGCGCGCCTTCATGACGGGTGTGCAGACGCGCCGGATCGCCGCTGCCGATGATCATGCCCTGGGCGTCCATCACATTGATGTTGTGCGGCAGGATGGCCATCGCCCGGTCGACGATATGCTGAGCCAGGGTGGAATCGAGTTCGAGCATGCGAGCGGCCTCCGAAACGAGGCCGCTATTGTAGGCAGGGGGTTGCTCAGGCGATACGCCGATTGCAGCGCTGCGACGAACGCCTGCGTCAGGGCGCCAGACGCTCGCGAATCCAGGCGCCAGCGTGCAGGCGGTAATTGAGCCGGTCATGCAGGCGACTGGAGCGCCCCTGCCAAAACTCGACGCGTTCCGGCAGCAGGCGATAACCGCCCCAATGCGGTGGACAATCCGGCGCCCCGTCGAGAAAACGTTGCTCGGTGCTTGCCAGCAGGCTTTCCAACTCGGCGCGATCGGCGATTACCCGGCTCTGCGGCGAAGCCCAGGCGCCGAGACGACTGCCCAGTGGGCGCACCTGAAAATAGGCGTCGGACTCTGCCGGAGATACTCGTTCGACGCGGCCCTCAATGCGCACCTGACGCTCCAGACTCGGCCAGAAAAACGTCATCGCCGCATACGGCTTGGCCGCCAGCTGCTGGCCTTTGGCACTGTCGTAGTTGCTGAAGAAGGTGAACCCGTGGGCATCCAAGCCCTTGAGCAAGAGCACCCGGCAATGCGGGCGGCCGTCGACATCGACGGTCGCCAGGGTCATGGCGTTCGGCTCGACGGGCGCTTGTTCGGTCTGCAGCGCATCGGCGAACCACTGCTCGAACAGGGGCAGCGGCTCATGCGGCGCCTGCGCCTCGCTCAAGCCATCGCGGGTGTAGTCGCGGCGCATATCGGCCAGGGTCTGGGTCATCGCAAGACTCTCTAGAACGGATACCGCCTAGATTACTTGGCTTGATCGGCGGCAACTACCTGCTTGCCTGCAACCGGCGCAGCCTTCGCCACTTTGATTTTCGCTGGCTTGCTGTCAACCGGCTTGGCCGAAGCTGCGGCCACCGCTGGAGCAGCGGGAGCCGGCTGGCTGTATTTAGCGATCAACGCCTTCATGGTGTCCTGCGAGGTCAGGAGCATCTCCACACGGCGGTTCAATTCCCGGCCTTGCACACTGTCGTTGGCGGCGCGCGGCATGTCCGAACCCATGCCTTTGACCATCAGGCGATCCTGCTTCAGGCCGCTCAGGCGGAAAATCGCGGTAAACGCACGCGCCCGCTCATGGCTCAGCTCACGGTTGAGGGTCGCGGCGCCACTGCTGTCGGCATGACCGATGACCAGCACGGCAATTTTCTTGTCGTTTTCCAGCAGTTTGGCCACTCGGCTGATCGGCCCGAGGGTCACTGGCAGCAGCATGTGCGGACGGTCGGGGTTGAACGAGCCGTGCACCGGCGCGGTGACCACCAACAGATTTTCCCGACGCTCCAGCTCAAAATGGCTGTCCTTGATCGCGTCCCGCACGCGCGGCTCGTAATCGTCCAACCAGGCCTGGGTGATTTTCGGGTCAGGCATGGCCACGGGCTCTGGCTTTTTCACCTTATCGGAACCGGCACAACCGGCAATCAACAGACACAGGGCGACAGCGAGAGTTTTATTAGCAAGCATCGGTTATCCACACACAAAACGATCAGAAGAAACCGGCCCAAGGCCAGCACGAACACGTAGAGCAAGCACAGTGCGCCCGGAGTTTAGCCGAGCTTCCTACAAACAATCAGCCAACACGCGCGCAAGTTGTTGCGCACGTGGGTCCATTAAGACGAACGGTCCCAGGTTATTGGTAACGAAGCCAAAGGCCACATCGCGCTGCGGGTCGGCGAAGCCGATGGAGCCGCCGGCGCCGGGGTGACCGAACGCCCGCGGGCCCATGCCGTAGGTGGCGTTGCCCACCTCGGGCTGGTCGAGCATGCAGCCCAAACCGAAACGCGTGCGGGTCAGCAGGGTCTTGTCGTCGCCCACGCAGTGCTCGCGGGTCAACTCGGCGAGCAACTCGCTTTCCAGCAAGCGGCCATCGAGCAGGCCGCTGTAGAAGCCGGCCAGGCTGCGCGCATTGCCATGGCCATTGGCCGCCGGCTGCTGCATACGCCGCCACTCCGGCTTGTTGGTGCTGGTCATGATCGACGGCGGGTTGGTGAAGGCCCGCGTGCTCATGGCGGTCGGTTCGCTCATCATGGTCTTGAGCAGGCGCTGTGCGGCGGCGTCGCCGAAGTTGCCCTTGCCGCGGGAGATCAGCGCGACCCGCTCGAACTCTGCATCGGCCAGGCCGACATGGAAATCCAGCCCCAACGGTTGAGCCGTGCGCGCCACAATGGACTCGCCCGGCCCCCGTCCCTCGACCCGTCGCAGCACTTCGCCAACCAGCCAGCCGTAGGTGATCGGCGCATAACCATGGCCCTCGCCCAATGCCCACCAGGGCTGCTCGGCGGCCAGCGCGCGGGTCATCGCCGACCAGTCATACAGCGCCTCGGCCGGCAGCATCTCGCGCAACGCCGGCAACCCGGCCTGGTGGCAGAGCAGGTGGCGCAGGGTGATTTTTTCCTTGCCGGCCGCGGCGAACTCCGGCCAGTAGCGGGCGACCGGGGCGTCCAGTTCGAGCTTGCCCTCGCCGACCAGTTGCAAGGCGGTCACGGCGGTGAAGGTCTTGGTGCAGGAAAACAGGTTGAGGATGGTGTCGCTCTGCCAGGCCTGCTGGCCATCCTTATCGGCCGTGCCGGCCCAGACATCCAGCACGGTCTCGCCGCCGACCTGCACGCACAGCGCCATGCCGCGCTCTTGCGGGTCATCGAATAACGCGGCGAACGCCTCTTTCAACGCCTCGAACTTGAGGTCGAAATAGCCCTGTATCTGCACCGCTCTGCTCCTCTGAAAATACTGCGCGAATGGTTACAGCCCCTGACGTGCGCGGTGAGCCTGGCTCGCGGCTCAGCGGACGCAGACAACGAATCGATCAGGGCGCTGGCGTATCGGCGGCAAGCGGTGCCGCGGGTTGAGCCGCGCTTATCGCGACCTCCGGTTGCGCTGCACCAGGCGGCACCGGCGACGCGGCGGCAGGCTTGAGCAGACGCTTGACAACGCCCAGGTTGGCCTTGCGCACCGCGCTGACGAAGCCGTCCCAGGGCCGGTCGGTGATCGCCACCAGACCGAGGTGACCATTCTCGCCGTCGAGCAGGCGCCCGGTGACGGGCTGATCGAGGTACTGGAACCAGTGCACGCCGACGACCTGCGGCTCCTCCAGCGCTTTCGTCAGGAAGTGCGCATAGGCCGGGCCGCGCTCTTCTTCCTTGTACACCTCGGCGACGCCGCCCCAGAACGGCCCGCGATCGCGCGAACCGAAGTGGAACTCGGTGACCAGCAAGGGTTTATCGAGCTTACGCAGGGCGGCGAAGTCATAGCCGTGCTGCGGCTCGCGGGTATAGAAGTTGAAACTCAGCACATCGCAGAACTCGGCGCAGGCACTCACCGCCTCGGGGATGCTGCTGGCGAAGCGGCCACCCAGCAACAGATGGTTCGGCGCATGCCAGTTCAGCGAATCGGCGATGGTCTTGAAATAGGTGTCGGCATACAAACGCAGAAACCGCTGCATGTCCTTTTCGATGGCCGGGAACTCGGCGCTGGGCGGCGGCGCCTGGAACCCAGGATCTTCCATTAGCTCCCAGGCTTCGAGCTTGATCCCCCACGCGCGGGACAGCCCATTCTGGTTGCGGTACTTGTCGCGCAACTGCTTGAGGAACGCACGTTTGGCCGGCACGTCGGTGGTCAGCCGTAGCGTGGCATAGGCCAAGGCATAGCGCGCCGGCGGATCGTCCGCCGGCCCGGCCCAAGCCAGCTCGTTATCGGCGAAGTAGCCGAGCAGCCATGGGTCGTCGCGGTGATCGCGCGAGGCGATGGCAATCGCGCGCTCGGCAGCCATGGCGAAACGCGGGTCGAACGGGTCGGGCATGCCGCCCCACCAGTCGAGACCGGTACTGATGGTGGCGTAGTCGCCATGAATCGACAGCGGAATGCTGTAGGGCATCCGCGCATCGTCCGCGAACGCCGGCTCGCTCCAATTGCCCAGGGTATTGAAACCCCAGGCCTGTAAACGGTCCTGGCTGTGCGCGCGCCAACGCGCCGGATCGGCAGCCTGGCCATAGGTGCGCTCAAGGTTGGCGCCGTAGAAATCGAACCAGCGGCCGTTGGCGAACGCACGGCCTTTATTTGCCCCTGTATCGCTGCGGTTGTCGCTGCTGCCGAAATGTTCGGCCAGGGCTTCGCCGGGCTGCGGCAGCGCGCTGAACATCGCCTCGCGGCCTTCGACATAGGTGCGGCTCTGCTGCGCGGTGACCGTGTTGACGCCCAGGGAATAGAAGGGATTGCCCTCGGGCGTGACCAGGAACCAACGGTCGTCGCGCTTCTCGGTGCGAAAGAAACCACTGGCCTCGAAACGCTGCCCACCCAGCCAACCGCCGAACGCATCCTGCTGCGGGCGCTCGCTCAGCCAGCGTTGCAGTTGCTGCTGCTCTTGCGCGGCGGCCTGTGTCAGGCGCTCGTCGTTTTTGACTTTCTCCGGCCAATCGCCCCGGCTGTACTGGCCGTAGGCATCGACAATGCCCTGGTAGGCGGCGGTACGCTCGGCATCGCTGCGCACGCCAAAACGGCCGAGCAGAATACTCTGCGCCGCCTGCGGCTGGGGCAGCGACAGGGTTACCGCGGTGACTTGTGCGAGGTTCAGCTCGCCGCTCACGGTTTCGGCCAGCAGCAAGCGGCGCCCCTTGTGGTTCCAGGGCATGGGCACACCGGCGCGCATGCCCTGGTCGCGTGGCGAGGTGGCCTGCAACGGTACCAACAGGGTCTGCGCCGGTCCGGCCGGCAGGGCGATGCGGGTTTTCAGACGTTTGCCGTCGGCACTGTCGATCTGCACATCGAGGGTCAGCGCCCAATCCATCGCACTTTGCAGACGCAGGCTCATGGCGCCTTGCTGCGACCAATCCCAGCTGCCGCTCTGCGGTGCGAGGCGCAGGCTCGGTTGCTCGGCAGGGTTGAAAGTGACGCGCCGCAAGATCTCGCCTTCCGGCGTGGGCTCGGCGGTGACGCTGGGCAGCACCGCATCCTGGGTGGTCACCTGCACGGCGTCCAGAGGACGCACGAAGTTGAACAGCACCTGCTTATCCTCAGCCATCGCGACGGCGGAACAGCCGAGCAGCGCCGCCAGCAGGGCTCCACTCAGTCGATTGGCTTGCAGCCTGACATTCACCTTCACGAACCACTCTCCCCCATTCGCAACATTGATCGAGCACCCACGAGCGGCATCGCTCGGAGCAGAAAAAACACGCCCGTCCATGGCCCGCGCAATAGTGCGCCGGTTACCCGACGCGCGGCAAAGCGCGTGCGCCCCGGCAAGCGCCGCCGCAACGACCGCCAGGACGGACGCGGCAAACGCCTGGGTTCTGACGCGTTCCTGCGTCACTGGGTTCCCGCTGCTGGGCAAACGGCTGTGGCTAGCTGATCTCGCGGCGAAACGGTGGCAGCGCATTGAGGATCGCCTTGCCGTAACGCTGCGTCACCACGCGCCGATCCAGCAAGGTGATGATGCCGCGATCCTCTTCGGTGCGCAGCAGCCGCCCACAGGCCTGCACCAGCCGTAGCGAGGCATCCGGCACGGCGATTTCCATAAACGGATTGCCGCCACGCGCTTCGATCCACTCGGCCAGCGCCGCCTCCACCGGATCGTCCGGCACGGCGAAGGGGATCTTGGCGATGACCACGTGCTCGCAGTAAGCGCCCGGCAAATCGACGCCTTCGGCAAAACTGGCCAGGCCGAACAACACGCTTTCCTCGCCGCTGTCGACCCGCGCCTTGTGCTTGTTCAGGGTTTCCTGCTTGGACAGGTTGCCCTGGATAAACACGCGCTTGCGCCAGTCGCGCTCCAATCCCTCGAACACGTCCTGCATCTGTTTGCGCGAGGAAAACAGCACCAGCGTACCGCGCGAGCCTTCCACCAGGCCCGGCAGGTCGCGAATGATCGCGGCGGTGTGGACCACCGCATCGCGCGGGTCGGCCTTGAGATCGGGCACCCGCAGCACGCCGGCGTCGGCATGGTGGAACGGGCTCGGCACCACGGTGGTCACGGCTACTTTGGGCAGGCCGGCGCGCATCCGATAGCGGTCGAAGGTACCCAGCGCCGTCAGGGTCGCCGACGTCACCAAGGCGCCGTAGGCGACATTCCACAGGTTGCGGCGCAGGGTCTCGGCCGCCAGGATCGGGCTGGCATTGACTTCGATATCGAACAGCGCGCCGCTCTCGGCCAAGCTCAGCCAGCGCGCCATCGGCGGGCTCGACTCGGGGTCTTCCGCGGTAAACGCCAACCACAGTTCCCAGTTGCCTTGAGCACGCGCCAACAGGCTGCCGAACAGCGGGTACCACTCCTCGGCCTGGTGGCTGGCGATGCCGATGGTGGCCTCGCCGTCCATCGCTTCTTTAAGCTTTTCGGTGACCCCGGTGAACAGGTCGGTGAGTTTGCTGAAACCTTTTTTCAGCTCCACCCCCAGTTCGCCCAGATGGGGCGGAACCACGCCTCCGATAAAGCGGTGACGTGGGCGCTCGCGCCCTTGCATGTCTTCACCAGGCTTGAACTCGGCCACCTGCTCGCAGGCGTTGAACATGAACTGCTGCTGGGTTTTGATCTCGCGCGCCAGTTCAGGCACCTGTTCGATCAAGCGCCCCAGGTCACCCGGCAACGGGTGCTGGGCCAGCAACTTGCTGAGGTTCTTCGCCGTCTGCTCCAACCAGTCGGCGGTCGAACGCAGGCGGGTGAAATGGGCGAAGTGACCAATCGCCTTGTCCGGCAGGTGATGGCCTTCGTCGAATACATAGAGGGTTTCGCGTGGGTCGGGCAGCACCGCACCGCCGCCCAAGGCCAGGTCGGCCAGCACCATATCGTGGTTGGTGACGATCACATCGACCTTGCCCATGCCTTCGCGCGCCTTGTAGAACGCGCACTGCTGGAAGTTCGGGCAGTGCCGGTTGGTGCACTGGCTGTGGTCGGTGGTCAGCTGCGACCAGCGGGTGTCTTCCAACTCTTCGGGCCAGCTGTCGCGGTCGCCGTCCCACTTGTTGCCGGCGAGCTTTTCGATCATCGCGGTAAACAGCTTCTGGCTCTGCTCATCCACGTCGATCTTGAAGCCTTCCTCCTCGAACAGCTGCGCGGTGGCGCTGTGCGCCTGGCCTTCCTGCAACAACAGGTCGAGTTTGGACAGGCACAGGTAGCGGCCACGGCCCTTGGCCAGGGCGAACGTGAAATTCAAGCCGCTGTTGCGCATCAAGTCCGGCAGGTCCTTGTGCACGATCTGCTCTTGCAGCGCCACCGTCGCCGTGGCGATGACCAAGCGTTTGCCGGCCGCCTTCGCCGTGGGAATCGCCGCCAAGCTGTAGGCCACGGTCTTGCCGGTGCCGGTGCCAGCCTCGACCGCCACCACCGCGGGTTCGCCCGCGCGCTTGCCTTCATCGTCGGTCTCGATTGCCCCCAGCACCTTGGCGATCTCGGCGATCATCAGCCGCTGACCATAGCGCGGTTTGAGCCCCTTGGCGTCGAGAAAACGGGAGTAGGCGCCCTGGATCTGGGACTTGAGTTCGGTACTGAGCATGGTGATCTGGGCGCAAAAAGGCTGGATAAATTTTCAGTGTTTGCAAACGGCCGCTATCATAGCGCGCTAATCGATCCCGCGCAGAACCGCGTACCCGCCGCGAGCGTATGCCCGCAGCAGTGCCGCGCCGCTACCTGACTGGAGTACCTGCATGACCCCTTACGCCATGACTTACGCCCTGCACCTGCTCGCCGCACTCGTCTGGGTCGGCGGCATGTTCTTCGCCTGGATGATTCTCAGACCGGCGGCCGTCAGCGCGCTGGACGCGCCGGCACGGCTGAAACTGTGGATCGAGGTGTTCCAGCGCTTCTTCTATTGGGTGTGGGCCGCCGTGCTGGTGCTGCCGATTACCGGCGTGGGCATGCTGCACCAGCGCTTTGCCGGCTTTGAAAGCGCCCCGCGCTACGTGCACATCATGATGGGCCTGTACATTGCCATGCTGGCGCTGTTTATCCGCGTACAAGCCCTGCAATTACCGGAATTGCGCCGCGCGGTAGCGGCCGAAGACTGGCCGAATGGCGGCGCCGTACTGGGACGGATTCGCCGCCTGGTGGGGATCAACCTGCTGCTGGGCTTGTTTCTGGTAAGCATTGCCGCCGCCCGCCCGAGCCTCTGAAGCGGCGGCCGGAGCGCGAGGCACGTAGGTAGTGGCGCAACAATCGCTCTAGCACAGCCACTGAAAAACTACCTACGTTGCCGATGCGTCGTTAAAAACAGGCTAAAAATGCTCATTAACTCCACTTGATTCGCTGCGCTCACCCTGCGGGCCAGCCATGGGCTGTTACTCCGCTACGCTGCGTTTCTCGCCTGTGTTTACCTCGCCTACATGTTCAACAGCCTGCTAGAAACGCACCACATTCAGCTCGCCCGCAGCACCGACGGCACCCGGCTGCCCGGCCAGACCTGGCCGGCCATCACGCGCACCGTCGACGCTGTAGAGCCAGCAGCCGGTGCTCGCACCGCCGACACCGGCGTTGCCACCGCTACCGGCTGCACCGCCGGCACCGCCGGCCAAATGCACCTGCACGCCGTCGACCGGAAAGTCTGCTGGCACTTCCAGACGCACCTGGCCGCCAGCCGCGCCTGCATGCCCATCGCCGCCGCCCTGACCATCGTGGCCGCGACTGGCCTGGCCCCAGGTACAACCGCCAGCTTTGCCATCCGCGCCATCCAGCCCCGCGTAACCGGGCACGCCCCTGCCGCCACGGACATCGACCAGCAAGGTTTGTGTCACCACGCGCTCCAGACGAATGCTCAGGGTGCGCCCCGGCAACGCTGGCGTGCTTACCGAGCCCGGCGCACCACGTGCGGTGATCTGCGCGCCAGGCGCGATCTCACCCGCCGCAACGTCTAGGCGTAGGGCCTGCTCGCTGGGAGCAATGGCGATACGCGCCTCACGCCCCAGGCGCAGCTCGGCAATACGAATGTCGGTCAACCCAGCGGGAATCAACAACGTGCCGTGGTCGGCAATTTCCAGGCGCTCGACCAGCAGCACGCTGGTAGTCGCCGGCAATCGCAGCAACGTATGCGATTCGACTTCGATTATCGCTTGCGCCAGCGCCACAGGACTGCCCAGCGCAGCCAGCAACAGCAGATTACGCATGCTCAACCTCCAGCGGCGCGACGCTCAGTGATTGCGCCTGCGGTTGCGGCAGGCCCAGCAAGTGAAAAATGCCGAACAGCATGACCTGCACACGCTCCCGCGCCGGCTGCCCACGCTCGCTCAGGCGGGCATTGAACAGCAGTAATTCCAGCCCGTGGATCAGCAGAATCAACGCACCTGCCACGTGCAGCAGCAGTGCGAACGGCTGCGCGAACGGGCTCAACAGATTGGCCAACACGACACCCCAAAACAGCGCCGTCAGCGCCTTCCCCAACCCCAGCAACGTTTTCATGTCCGCCCCTTGCCGATTTTTGTTTTGCCGCACCTTAACTGCTTAGGGGGAGTGAGGCCAGCCGCCGGAAAAACTGTGGGGGCGCAAAGGCCCCCGTTTTTCCCTGCTCGCGCGGTGACGCGATGCGGGCCTGCGCCACGAAACATCAACAGCCGCTAACGATCGACATGCAACTCAACCCGGCGATTCTGCGCCCGCCCGGCATCAGTTGCGTTATCCACCATCGGCCGACTTTCCCCAAACCCTTCCGTGCTCAGCTTGCTTGCGGCAATACCCTGGCGCAGCAGAAAGTCCGCGACACTTTTCGCGCGTCGCTCGGAAAGACCTTGGTTGTAGGCATCCGCGCCCACGCTATCGGTGTGACCGGTCACGTTGATGCCAACCGCGCTAGACGTGACCAGGCGCTTGCCGATCTCGACCAACAACGTCTCGGCTGGCGCAGTCAGCTCGGCTGAATCGAAGGCAAACAGCACATTGCCCAGGTCGCTGAGCACGATCACTTCGTCCGCAACCACCGGAGCGGGTGTGGGCGCTATGTCACTTGCGGGGTACGTCCTGAGCGGGCAACCATCATGGTGCACCCAGGTATTGGCGGGCGTGTTCGGACAACGATCACGGCGATCGAATACTCCGTCGCCGTCCGCATCACCATCTTGGGCATAACACATCAGGCCGCCGATCACCGCACCGGCTACGGCACCGCCGGCTGCCCAGGCCGAGCTTTCGATAGCGCCCAGGCCACCGCCGGCCAGACCACCAATCGCACTGCACAGGGGCCAGTTCACCTGGTTAAGCGGCGCATCTCCCATACTGGAAGTCGTCGCGCAACCAGAAAGAACACTGCTGACCAAGAGAACGGGTAAGACCACCCTTAAGCATCGAACGCTCATGGTAGGTATCTCCTGCGTCACCGGCGTTTACCGGTCAATCAGGAGTTAAGACCCGCCACTCAGGCTATACAAGCAATGGCCCCGGCCTGCTTACGCGGACCGGGGCCACTGTTGGCGTTGCTCGAGCAGAAACTGCTTTAACAGGTTGTTGAAACACTACCTGCGTTGGCTACTGCGTTAAAAACAGGCTCGGATGCGAGCCCAGTCGGAATGCTCACTTACAACCCGTAAACTCCGCTTCCTCGCCTGTTTTTGCCTTGTCTTGCCTGCCGCGCCAACGTTTTTTTTTCAACGGCCTGCTAAGGCCGCGCTTCGACTTCCGCCTCTACCCGGCGGTTGATTGCACGCCCTGCGTCGGTTGCGTTGTCGGCAACCGGCTGAGTTTCGCCATAACCCGCCGCATTGACGCGATCGCCACCCACGCCGTACTGGTTGACCAATACATCGCGCACGGCGCTGGCACGCCGCTCGGACAAACCTTGGTTGTAGGCATCGCTGCCCACGGAGTCGGTGTGACCTTCAACCACGGTGGTGGTTTGCGGGTATTGCTTCATGAAGTCCGCCAGGTTCTTGATGTCGCCATAGCTTTCTTCTTTGACTTGGGCTTTGTCGAAATCGAACTTCACGTCCAACTCGACACGTACCGCTTCGGCCGGTTCCGGGGCAACCGTCTCTTCGACGACGACTTCCTCGACCATCACTACTTCTTCCTGACCGGCGCCATGTACCCAGCAATACGCGGCTGCCATACCGGCACCCACCAAGGCACCGCCGCCCGCCCACGTTGAGCTTTCAATCGCGCCCAATGCCGCACCGCCTACGCCCCCAACTGCTGCACACATCGGCCAGTCGGTCTTCTGCAAACCGGCACAACCGGTTAAAAAACTGCTGGCCAGAATCAGGGGTACCGCTTTCCTTGTGATGCTCATATACAAGTCTCCTGTAGTCATCGGCCCAAAACCGATACTTATGGAGTAAAGACGGCAGTTGTAGAATTCGCCAGAGCAGATTGAAACGCGCGAGCATAACGATCCGTTCTAGGCCATCTCGCAGCAGCGCGTTAGTCTTTTCTGCCCTGATCGAGGATTTTCGATGATTGAACGCCTGTCTTCCCGTACCCCCCAGCAAGCCTTGGCCGCATTACTCGAACGTTATGCCCCCAAACGCCTGCTGCTGATCGGCGCCAGCGAACTGCCGGCGCTCGGCGCATTCCAGGCGGTGCATAGCGATTGCCAGATTGCCCACGCCCCGGCTGGCGCGCTGCCAGCAGAGCTGGCGGCACAGCGCTTCGACCTCGCCCTGGTGGTCGACTGCCTCGAACACCTGCCTAAACGCAGCGGGCTGGAGTTGCTGGGCGGCATCCGCAACCTCAATGCCAGCCGCATGGCCGTGCTGGTCGACCTACAAGCCTGCGCCTGGCAAGACACCGATTTCTTCGCCCTGGCCCTGCAAGTCAACGAGCGTTTCCAGCGCGGCGAACAGACCCTCAGCCTGTTCACCTACGACCTGCTCGACTACAAACAGGTGCCGGACTGGCTCAACGCCAAGTTCTGGGCCAACCCGGAGATGTTCGGGAAGTACTGGTGGTGATGAAATGAGCGCAGCTAATCACGACGCGCCACCAAGCTGCCCGTGCGCCAGCGGCAACCCGCTGCACGCATGCTGCGGGCGTTATCACGCCGGCATCCCGGCACCCAGCGCGGAAAGCCTGATGCGCTCGCGCTACAGCGCCTATGTGCTGGGCCTGATCGATTACTTGCTGGCCACCACTCTACCGGCGCAACAAGCCGGCCTGGATCGCGCAGCGATCGGCGCCTGGAGCGCGCAGAGCAGTTGGCGGGGCCTGGAGGTAGAAAGCAGCGAACTGCTCGGCGGGCAACCCGAACACGCATTCGTGACGTTTACCGCCCGCTGGCACGATGCCAGCGGCGAACATGCTCACCGCGAACGCTCTGCCTTCGTCCAGCACGACACGCGCTGGTACTTCATCGACCCCACGGTGGCCATGCACAGCGGCCGCAACGATCCCTGCCCCTGCGGCAGCGGGCAAAAGTTCAAGAAGTGCTGCGCGGGATTTGTTTGAGGCCTTCCGAAGCAGGCCTGAAGACCGATTATTCCTGCAATTTCAGGTGCGAGATGTCCGGTGCGGGGCCAGCGGGGGCGGCTTTCTCCTGGCCCATGTCGCTGCCGGCCGGGGCCAGGCTGAACTGCGAGAGATCCAGCGGCGGCGCTTGCGGCGCGGGCTTGTCGTCCTGCAAATCGTCACCGAGCGGAGCGATGCCGAAATCCGGGGCATCCACCGCGGCAAAGGCCGCCATGTACTCATCGCGCGGTGCGACATGCAAACGACCACGCGCGCTATCGGCAGGTGCTGCGGGCCTCAGCTCAGGTGCTGGTGGCGCAGCGGGCGGCGGTGCCAATGCAATGTCCTCAACCGCCTGCACCATCGCCTGCACCTCGACCAAGGCCCCTGCCCGCTCCAGGGTCGCGCGGTATTTTTCCGCACCGGCCGCATCCAGGTTGTTCTTGATCACGATGCGCCGCCCAGAGAACAGCAGGGCAATACGCTGAGCGTCGGCCTGGAACAACTTGGCCAGGTTAGTCTTGACCAGCTCCAACTGGGCACCCGGCACCAATTGCCCGGCAAAGGCGATCTCGTAACTAGCCATGGTCACACTCCTGTCCTAATCGATGCTCAGTATGGCGCAGGTTTTTTTCCGCTCACAACACGTTGCAGCCAAGCAGTTGCTTGTTACACTGGGGCGTCCTTCGGAGTATGAAATGGTTTCTCAGGCGCAAACGATAAGAATTCTCAGCCTATTGATGTTTTTGGGTCTGCTTTCAGGCCTCAGCGGATGTTCCACCTGGATGACGGGTGGTTTTGAAGACCCCGACGTCCGCCTGATTAAAGTCAATGTGATCAAGGCCAAGCTGCTCGAGCAGCGCTTCGTCCTGCGCTTTCGCATCGACAACCCCAACGACATGAGCCTGCCGGTACGCGGCCTCGACTACGTGGTCCACCTCAACGAGGTGAAACTGGCCGAGGGCGAGTCCGATGCGTGGTTCACCGTACCCGCCCATGGCCACCACGAATTCGATGTGCCAGTGCGCACCAACCTCTGGCGGCACGTGCGGCAAATCGTCAAATTGCTGGAAAAACCCGAAGAGCCGATCCGCTATCGCCTGGTCGGCGAAGTAAAAACCGGCTTGTTGTTCGGACGCAGCGTGCACATGTCGCGCAATGGCGAGATAATTCCCGGCGATTTCATCCCGGAGTAACCTCGCATGACCCAGCAACCCCACGTCCATGGCCCCGACTGCAACCACGATCACGATCACGATCACCAACATGATCATGACCACGGTCACGTGCACGGCCCACATTGCAACCATGACCATCAGGAGCCAGTGCGTAACGCCCTGAAGGATGTGGGCCGCAACGACCCGTGCCCATGCGGCAGCCAAAAGAAATTCAAGAAATGCCACGGCGCCTGACGCGCCGATGAGTAACCTCAATGTGTTTTTCCTGCTGATCGGCGGCGTGCTGGTGGTAGCGCTTGCGCTATACGCCTTGCAGCTCTGGCGCCGTGTCTGGGCGCAACAGCGCGATCATGCCCAGGTAGCCCTGGAACGCCGCACGCGCTTGGGCGGCGACTTGCAACTCCTCGCCGGCAGCCTGCTCGACGGTCAGTTGCCGTTGATCGAAGGCGCGATCCGCATCAAGGTGCTGCTCGACAACTACGACAGCGTGCTGAGCCAAGACCAGCACTGCCTGGTGTTTCATCAACTGTTCGAAGCCACCGCCCACGTGCCGACCCATGCCGATTGGCAGGCACTGGATAAAGCGGCGCGGCGCCAGCACGAGAAACACTTCAACGAATTGGAGTTACAGCACAAGGCGGCCGCCCGTACAGCCGCACGCTGGTTACTCGACGAAGGCCTGCACGCCTTGCCCAAACGCGCCTGAACCTCTTGCCAGGCGCCCTGCCGCTCTCTACCTTACGCGCGGGCCAACGGGTCAGCCGCCAGGCTTAAAAACTGGCTGACCGACGGGCTCACGCTGCTAGGCTGTTGGGCGGCGCACTTATTCATCGACCCGTCATTTTCCTGCGTTCGCAAGGAGCCCGCATGCTAGCGCGCGCGTTTCGCCCCATGACCCTTCTGAGCCTCGCCGCCGTGTTGACCGCTGGCGTGGCGCTCAGCGGTTGCCAGTCGTTTCTCAACAGCCGCTACAGCGCCAGCGTGCCCCCGGACCAAGGCATTGTCCGCGTCCAGGGCCTGGCACAGAGCGTGGTGGTGCGGCGCAATGCCCTGGGCATGCCGCTGATCGAAACCACCACCTTCCATGACGCGCTGTTCACCCTCGGCTACGTGCACGCCAGCGACCGCCTCAGCCAGATGGTCGGCCTGCGTCTGATGGCCGAAGGCCGGCTGGCGGAAATGGCCGGCCCCGGCGTGCTGGAAATGGACCGCTTCATGCGTGCGGTCAACCTGAAGAAAAGCGCCGAGGTGCTCTATAAGGAAGCCTCGCCGCGCCTGAAACGCTTCTTCGAGGTGTATGCCCGCGGCGTCAACGCCTACCTGTTCCAGTACCGCGACAAACTGCCGATGGACCTCGCCGAGTCCGGCTACCGGCCGCCCTACTGGAAACCGGAAGACTCGGTGCTGGTGTTCTGCCTGCTGAACTTTGGCCTGGCGGTCAACCTGCAAGAAGAGATCGCCGCCCTGGTACTGGAGCAGAAAGTCGGCAGCGAGCAACTCGCCTGGCTGCTGCCAACCTACCCGGACGAACCGCTGCCCTTCGAAGAGGCGGCCAAGCTCAAGGGCTTGGCTCTGCGCGGGCAAATCGCCGGCCTGGACGCAGTGAACAAGGCTGCCAGCCAGTTCGCCGACGCCCACATGCTGGGCGTTGCCGCGTCCAACAACTGGGCCATCGCCCCGCAGCGCAGCCGTAGCGGCAAGAGCCTGCTGGCCAACGACACCCACCTACCGCTGTCGATGCCCTCTGCCTGGAACTTCGTGCATATCCGCTCGCCGAAACTCCAGGCCGCCGGCGTCTCGATTGCCGGTGTGCCGGCGATAGTCGCCGGTTTCAACGGCAAACTGGGCTGGGGCATGACCATGGTCATGGGCGACAACCAGGACCTGTTTCTGGAGAAGGTCAAACGCGAAGGCGGCCGCCTGTACTACCAGGCCGATGGCAAATGGCTGGCCGCCCAGGAGCGCCAGGAAACCTTCTTCATCAAGGGCCAGCGACCGATTCGCGAAACCCTCTACGAAACCCGTCATGGCCCGCTGCTCAACTCCGTGCTGGGAGAACGCAAGCACATGCTGCAACCCATGCAGCTCAGCAGCGGCTACGGCCTGGCCTTGCAGACCACGCAATTCGAAGCGGACAAAACCCTCGACGCGTTCTTCGACCTGTCTCGCGCGCAATCGGTGGAACAGGCCTTCGAGGCCACCCGCGAAGTGCGTGCCATGCCGCTGAACATTGTCTTTGCCGACGCTCAGCACATCGGCTGGCAGGTCACCGGGCGTTTTCCCAATCGTCGCGAAGGCCTCGGCCTGCTGCCCTCGCCAGGCTGGGACAGCCGCTACGAGTGGGACGGCTTCGCCGACCCGATGCTGCACCCCTACGACCAGGACCCACAGCAAGGCTGGCTGGGCACCGCCAACCACCGCACCGTACCGCGCGGCTATGGCATGCAGCTGTCCAATTCCTGGTTCTATCCAGAACGCTATGAGCGCCTGGCGCAGCTGGCCGGCAGCGGCAAGCACGACACGCAAAGCATGATCGCCATGCAGTACGACCAGACCTCGCCGTTCGTCGCCAAGCTGCAAGCCATGTTCGAAGCGCCGGGCATGGCCGAATCACTGCAACAAGCCATCGACGCATTGCCCGAGGCGCAACCTGGCAAAGCGCGGGAAGCCTTGAGTCGGCTGATGGCCTTCGACGGCAAGCTCGCGGCCACCTCGGCGGATGCCGCGCTGTACGGCGCCTTTCTACATGAAAGCGCGCGACAGACCTTCCTCGACGAACTCGGCCCGGACACCAGCCCGGCCTGGAAAGCCCTGGTGGAAACCGCCAACAGCTCCTACTCGGCACAGGCCGATCACCTGCTCGGCCGCGACGACAGCCCATTCTGGGACGACGTGCGCACCAGCGACAAAGAGGACAAACCGGCGATCCTGGCGCGCAGCCTGGCAGCGGCCGTGACCTTTGCCGAAACCCAGCTGGGCAATGACCGCACAGCCTGGCAATGGGGCAAGCTGCATCAATACCACTGGGTCACCGAAACCACCCAACTGGCGCAGTACATGAGCGCCAGTCAGCGTGCCGGTATCAATTCACTGAAGAGCTACCTCGATCGCGGCCCCTACCCGGCGGGCGGCGACCACAGCACCTTGAACGTCTCGGCCTACCACTGGGGCCAGGACTTCGATACCTGGCTGATCCCGGCCATGCGCATCGTCGTCGACTTCGGCCGCGACGAACCGCTGATCGGCCTGAACAGCTCGGGGCAGTCCGGCAACCCGGCGAGCGCGCACTACGCCGACGGTATCGACGCCTGGCTGAAGGGGCGCTACATGAGCTTCCCGTTCCAGTCGCAGAACCTGGAAAAGGTCTACGGCAACAAGCGCCTGCTGCTGATGCCGGGGAAATGATGACCGTTCGTCGGCCGCGGATGAACCAATTCGCCGGCCCGCCGCTCAGAGCTAGTGGACTTACTCCATAGATCATCACTTTTAGGGCGCTTACTAGCGCCCTTTCTTTTGCCCACAGGATTCTCCTCGCGCACAAAAAAGCCGGGCAAATGCCCGGCCTTCTTCATCGATCGACTGCCCGCGACTCACGCCTTGGGCAGGGTCACTCCCAGTTGGCCCTGGTACTTGCCGCCGCGATCCTTGTAGGACACTTCACAGGCCTCGTCAGATTGCAGGAACAGCATCTGCGCCACACCTTCGTTGGCGTAGATCTTCGCCGGCAGCGTGGTGGTGTTGGAGAATTCCAGAGTCACGTGGCCTTCCCATTCCGGCTCCAGCGGGGTGACGTTGACGATGATGCCGCAACGCGCGTAGGTGCTCTTGCCCAGGCAAATGGTCAGCACGTCGCGGGGGATGCGGAAGAACTCCACGGTGCGCGCCAGGGCGAAGGAGTTCGGCGGAATGATGCACACATCGCTTTTGACATCGACGAAGCTTTTTTCATCGAAATTCTTCGGGTCGACGGTGGCCGAATTGATGTTGGTGAACACCTTGAATTCGTCGGCGCAACGCACGTCATAGCCGTAACTGGACACACCGTAGGAGATCAGCCGCTCGCTGCCTTCCATGCGTACCTGGCGCTCGACGAAAGGCTCGATCATGCCGTGCTCTTGGGCCATGCGACGAATCCATTTATCCGATTTGATGCTCATGGCAGGCGTCCTGAATAAGCTGGTGGTGAAAAAGTGAGCGCATCTTACCGGGGCCGGCGGTACGGTTCAAAGCCTGTTGACGGACGTTGCCGCGCAGGCGCCCATTACTCCGCTAGTCACTAAATAACAGAAAGCTGCACAGAGCATTCGCGCTTAGCGTTAAAAACGCGTATGGTGCCCCCACTGTGCTGCATGTGTCACCGCGAATCGCTACTTGATGCCTAGATTTCGATCCAAACATCGTCCGACTCCTAGTACTCGTTGCACTCAGTCCCGGCCTGGGTTTTTCCAGGGCTGTTATTAATATTGTTAGGAGACATCACATGTCGAATCGTCAGAATGGCACCGTTAAGTGGTTCAACGATGAAAAAGGCTACGGCTTCATCACCCCGCAATCCGGTGACGACCTGTTTGTACACTTCAAAGCTATCCAGAGCGATGGCTTCAAGAGCCTGAAAGAAGGCCAGCAAGTTACTTTCGTGGCCACCCGTGGTCAGAAAGGCATGCAGGCTGAGGAAGTTCAGGTTGTATAACCTGATCTAACCTAGCTGCAAAAAGAGCCCCGCCATGTGCGGGGCTTTTTTGTGGGCGCTGTCCCGTCCTGAATAAGGTTTACACCTTCTGACCTATTTTC
>TARA_R100001244_G_scaffold1491_1_pt1 | contig 27174 bp, 29 predicted proteins | sample TARA_R100001244 | Tara Oceans TARA_R100001244 (sample SAMEA2621564) | marine metagenome | biome: marine biome (ENVO:00000447); feature: mesopelagic zone (ENVO:00000213); material: "saline water (ENVO:00002010), including plankton (ENVO:xxxxxxxx)" | depth 790 m
TGAAACGGCACGCTTAAAGCGTGTTTTTTTATGTCTAAAATTTGATGAGTGTGGTGAGATCATCTTCACTGCATGAGGCATTCACTTCTCATAAGCGCAAGCTCCCGCCCCCTGAGATACACTTTAAAAATGTTATAAACTTCTTAAAATAAAGCGTTATTACTTAAAACCTTGTTTGGTTTGTGTTAAAACGGCACAAATATTTTTAGGTTGTTACAAATATGACTGAACTTTACCACTGGTTTGATTTAATAGGCATTGCGGTGTTTGCTGTATCGGGCACTTTGCTAGCGTATGAGAAAAAAATGGATGGCTTTGGGGTCGTAGTTTTAGCGACAGTAACTGCTATTGGTGGTGGTACAGTGCGAGATCTAATTTTAGATGTTCCTGTGTTTTGGTTACACGATCAAAGTTACTTTTTTGCCATACTCGCTTCAGTATTTGTTACAACACGCCTTATAAATAAACAAAAGCCGATACCTCATTATATTTTACAAACAGCGGATGCGTTCGGGTTAGCTTTTTTTGCAGTAATGGGGGCGCAAAAAGCACAGCTTGTTGGTATGCCCGATATGACTGCGGTAATTATGGCTGTAATTACAGGCTGCTTTGGTGGACTAATTCGAGATGTGCTTGCACGCGAGATCCCTATGCTATTAAAGGGTGAGCTTTACGCTATTACCTGTATAGCGGGTGGTACTGTTTATACGCTTGGCATTGGTTTTTCGTTAGCAACCGAAATGGCGATGGTATTAGGCATGTTAATGACCTTATTACTTCGTTTAGCCGCTATAAAATGGCAAATCACATTACACGTTTTTAAATATCCTGACTAAACTGGTGTAATCACATCATTTACTAGGATAAGGAATGTCGTTAGCTCGTATATTTTCTCGTGCTCAAGTGGGCATAAATGCCCCTGAAGTTATTGTAGAAGTTCACCTAGGAAATGGTTTACCTGCTTTTCATATTGTAGGTCTGCCCGAAGCGTCTGTTAAAGAGTCGAAAGACAGGGTGCGTAGCGCACTCGAAAACTCACAATTTGGTTTTCCCGATCAACGAATAACCGTAAATTTAGCCCCAGCCGACTTACCAAAAGATGGTGGGCGGTTTGATCTGGCTATTGCGGTGGGTATTTTAGTCGCCTCTGGGCAAATAGTGTGTCCTGATATTCATAAGTACGAGTTTTATGGTGAGCTTGCTCTTAATGGTGAGGTGCGTGGTGTAAACGCTATTTTACCTTCGGTACTTGCTGCAAAAGAGCAAGATCGTTGCTGCTTTTTACCTCTTGCAAACGACAGCCTAGCAAGCTTAGTTAATGGCGTTAAACGCAAAGCCGTAAGCTCTATTCAAGAAGTATGGGGCGACCTACTTAATCAACAACCCTTGCCATTAAATATAGAGTACCCCGACTGCACTCAAGCCCCTGATTTTTTACTCGATTTAAGCGATGTGAAAGGTCAGCCTGGTGCCAAGCGAGTACTCGAAATTGCTGCAGCTGGCGGGCATAATTTACTATTTTTAGGCCCTCCTGGTACTGGTAAATCAATGCTGGCCCAGCGAATGGCTACTATAATGCCCACTATGTCGGACGATGAAGCTATTTCAACAGCTGCGCTTTACTCTATTATTGGACAATCCATAGATTTAACTAATTGGCGACAGCGGCCATTTCGTAATCCGCATCATACGTGCTCAGCGGTTGCTTTGGTGGGGGGCTCTTCAAATCCCAAGCCTGGTGAAATTTCGCTGGCACACAACGGTGTGCTCTTCTTAGATGAGTTACCGGAATTCGAGCGTAAGGTGCTTGATTCACTGCGTGAACCAATGGAGACCGGCACAGTAACTATTTCACGTGCAGCTAGGCAAATGGAGTTCCCAGCGCAGTTTCAGCTTATTACAGCATTAAACCCAAGCCCAACGGGGAGCCATACTGATAAGCGGGCAACTCCCGATCAAGTTATGCGTTATTTATCACGCGTGTCGGGGCCTTTTATTGACCGTATTGATTTGCAAATAGAGCTACCTCGTTTAACGAGTGTTGAGCTACAAAGTACCAAACCAGAGGAGAGTAGTGCAGAGGTTAGAGCAAGAGTTGAGGCTGCTTATTATGTACAGCTAAAACGCCAAGGTAAGGTTAATGCGAGACTTAATAATAAAGAAATGAGTGTGCACTGTGAACTTGCGCCTGCAGAGTTGCAATTTTTAGCTAGAGCAAGCGAGAAGTTATCTTTATCGCCACGCTCTTACCATAGAGTAATTAAGGTGGCGCGTACAATTAGTGATTTAAAAGGCGCTGAAAACATTAGTTTAAATGAGCTTAAAGAAGCACTTAATTACCGCGCATTTGAGCGCCTTATTGCGCAATTAACTAAGTATTAAATAGAAAGCATATAGCCTTTACCGCGTACGGTAACGATGCGTTTTTGATCTTTTTCGTCATTTAATTTTTTACGTAAACGACCAATAAGCACATCAACAGTACGATCGTTTGGACTCCAATCGGGCTGGCCTATTTCTTCAGATATTTTTTCACGGGATGTGGCTTTACCTGCATTACTAATTAAGCAAATAAGCACTTTATGTTCGGCTTCAGTTAAGCGTGACTCAACGCCCGCAGCTGTAATTAATGTGCGGTTATCAGGATGAAGCTTAAAGTCAGCATATTCTATAAACTCTTCGCTTTCGTCGTCTTCTAGGTTAACGGCAACACGCTTATAGAGCGCGCGCATGCGAAGCTCTAACTCAAGTAAATCGACGGGCTTACAAATATAGTCATCAGCACCTTGTGCAAGGCCAGCAATACGATCGGCTTGGGAGTCACGACTCGATAATACAATAACGCCAATATCGGTCAGTGTGTTTAATTCTTTTGCGAGCTGAAGCCCGTCGCGCTTTGGTAAGACAATGTCAATTATGGCTAATGATATAGCACCGCGCAGGTTTACCCGCTGCCTTACAATGCTAAGTGCATCAGCGCCAGTGGGGTCTACCTCTATTGTAAATTCGGTATCTGCAAAGTGATTTTGGATGCGTTTAACGAGTAGTTCATCGTCTTCAACCAATAAAACATTAATAGCCATAGTACTTTATTTTGAATGCTTATAGCTCTGTATGGTAGCACCAATAGGTAAATGCTGAGAAGGGGGTTTATTAGTTTTAAGTAACTTAATATTTCAAAGCTGTATAAGACGTTATTAGAGGATGAGGTTAGCACCTTTAAACTAATTAAAAGGTGCTAAATAATTAATTCTACTACTAATAAATCTGTATTAAGTTGTTATTTTAAAGGTTTAGACTCAGTCATTTTTATACATTGAGTCCCACCATTGAGGTTCATCTTTTAGCTTTTTATCAAAGTATGCAAGCATGGTGTTCCACCAATCAAATCGCTTATCGCGTGCAAAAATTTGGTGGTCGGCGCCTTTGTATTCGATTAACTCTACGTCCTTATTAAGCAGTTTAAGCGCAGTGTACATTGTTAAGCTTTCGCCAACAGGTACATTGGTATCGCTATCACCATGAAGAAGTAGCATAGGTGTTGTTACTTTGTCGGCATGAAATACAGGGCTATGTTGGCTGTAAAGCTCAGGGTTATTCCATGGGAAGCTATTTTTTGATGCTTCGCCAGAATATAAGTAGCCCCACCAACCTTCACCCCAATACGAGGTAATATTAGAAATACCCGCATGAGCTATTGAAGCACTAAATATATCGGTTTTAGTTGCTAATAACATGGTCATGAAGCCACCGTACGATGCCCCTAAGTTACCTACTTTTTTACTATCAACATAGTTGTATTTATTTAAAAAGGCTTGCGTGCCTTCGATAATATCGTCTGCGGTGTAGTCGCCCCAGGCATTAACATGCTGCGCTGAAAAATTTTGTCCAAACCCTGTTGCGCCAGTAGGTTGCACTACATAAACAACATAGCCATTTTCTGCCCATAAGTTAAACGGGTAACGACCTGTAAAACCACGCGTAACTGGTGAAGTACCGCCGTAGTAATACACGAGCGCTGGGTGCTTTTTAGTTTTATCTAAATTGCTTGGAATGTAAACACGGCCCGTTATTTCAACCCCATGTTTATTTTTAAAATTAAACTCTTCTAATGTAGGGAGTCGTGTATTTGCATAGCTACTTGGTTTTGAATCCCATATTAAATCTGTTTTATTTTTACTTACGTTCAGGCGCTTTAGTTGTTGTGGCGCTAAAGCGTTAGTGCCACTTAATAAAATTTCGGTATTACGGTCGTGTGAGTAACTAAATTGTTCAACAATATCCAATCCCGTATTTAACTTTTTAAAGCGCTGTTTACTTAAATCAAATAGGTAAAGTGGTTGAGTGTCTTGCTCTGTTACTTTAATGAGCGCGTCGCCGTTTTCTAAAACGTGTAGTTGGCCAATAGCGGGGTCGAATTGTTTACTGAGTGCTTTTACGTTTTTACCGCTTTCAGTAAGTAGGTAAAGTTGCCCGTCGTAGTTATTAGCAAGCATTGCTTTTGGTAGTGCTCTGCCTGCGCCATTTTTAAAGTCAGGGCCTGCAACTACGTAAACATCTTTATTTGCGTATTTAGCTAAATTAAACGTTTTGAATTTACCAAGCGATGAAAGCTTGTTTGATTTTAAATCGAGTTCAACAAGCTCTGTTTCAGGGTGAGTTGATGCCTGCATTGCCATTACTGGGCGGCTCATTAATATTTTGCTTCGGTTACTATTTGAATCTTCAAGGCTGTAAGAAAGAGGACCTTGGCTAAGTGCTTTTGTTAAACCACTTTTAGTATCAAGCATATAAATTTGGCTGATGGAACGTGCATACGACCAGCGATCTTGTAGACCTTTATAGTGCTTGGTTAAGCTGTTAGTGCTCTCGGGTGATTTAGACCAGCTAAACAAAAGACTGGTGTAGTTATAAAAGGTAAAGCCATTAGCTCCTTCTAAATCGTTTGCTAATGTTTTTATTGAGAAGTTTTTACGGTTAAGTTGTTTAAGCTCACCATTTAACAAATACACTAAATATTGGTTATCTGGACTCCAAATAATGTTACTTGGTTGGCCTGCTTCAAAGCGATAAAGCGTTTGATTGTCTGAATCTTTAAGTACAGTAACTGTATTTGCTTGATTTTGTGTTTTATCACTATAAGTGCGAGTGGTAGTAACGTACTGCTTGGCATTAGGTGCGAGTGATAATTGGCTAATTGTAGGAGCATCAAACAGTTGTTTTGCAGATAAACGTTTTATGTGTGAAGTACTAAGCGTAATTTTATCAATGTCGCTCTTAGGGGCAAAATCAAGCGTTACATCGTGCCAATTAGCTACTTGCTGGGCTACTATTAAAACAGTGTGAGTACTGTTATTTAAAGCTAACTTATAGCTATTTTTATCGCCTGTTTGTAGTTCGCCATTAATAAACAACTGACCTTGCTCAATCCCTTTTAAGGTAAGCGTACCTTGCGTAAAGCGGGTTGTTTCAATATTAAATTTTAGTGCCTGTAACCCACCTAAAGTGAGCGCATTGATTTTATTAAACGGTTGCCAGTTTTGTTTTTTCCCAAATACAGAAAAACTATCTGTGTCTGCTTGTAGTTGTGGCAATAGGTTGTTAATAATCGCACTGCCATGAGGTGTCTGAAAAGGCTTTAACTGCATATCTTCGGCAAGTGGGCCGATAAACTGAATTTTTGATTTATCCAATGGTGCGGCTATTGCAGCAAAGCTTAAGCTGCTAAGCGTTAAAAGAGCTGCTGCGTACTTAAATAGCTTATTTTGATAACACCATGGTGCGCTAAATTTCATTATTATGCCTATTATTATTGGAAGTTTGGCCAAATATAGCATGTATTGTTACCATGCTCACATATCCAATATAGAGGAGAGAAAGTGACTTTACTGATAGTTTATATGGTAGTGGCGATTGTTATTTCGTTTTTATGTTCTGTGATGGAGGCTGTGTTATTAAGTATTTCGCCCAGCTATGTTGCATCACTTAGAAAAAAACACCCTGAGCTTGCTAAACAGCTCGAAAAGCTTAAAAACAATATAGATCAGCCTTTAGCTGCTATTTTAACTTTAAATACAGTTGCCCATACTGCAGGTGCAGCGGGAGTTGGCGCACAAGCGGCTGTCGTTTTTTCCGATGCGGCTGTAGGTATTGCATCAGCCATTATGACATTTCTTGTATTAATTCTTTCTGAAATTATACCTAAAACCTTGGGGGCTAATTACTGGCGAGCTTTAACGCCAAGCGTTACCTACGCTTTGCGGTTTTTAGTTATATCGCTAAAGCCTTTTGTATGGTTTGCTCAAAAGCTAACAAATTTAATGGGTCCAAAGCACGATGAGGCTTATTATATTCGTCAAGAGATAGAGGCAATGGCTGATATAGGCACGGAGTCGGGAGCATTACATCAAGATGAATCTGATATTATCCGTAATTTGTTGCATTTTAAGCATGCAAAATTATGCGACTTAATGACGCCGCGAACTGTTATTTTCAAAATCCATAAAGACTTAACAGTTAATCAGTATTTAAATGAACATGGATCGTCATCGTTTTCTAGAGTGTTGGTATTTGATAAAGATGCCGATGATATCGTTGGGTTTGTGCATAAAAACGATATTATGCTGGCATTTCACCGTTTAGGCACCGATTACAAAATTAGCAAATTGATTAAGCCTATTTATACCGTACCAACTTCTCAGAACGTATCGTCGTTACTGCAAACACTTTTAACAAAGCGCACACATATATGCTTAGTTGTTGATGAGTACGGTGACGTGCAGGGTATTGTAACGTTAGAGGATATGATTGAAGCTTTAATGGGGCTAGAGATTGTAGATGAGCGTGACCAATCTACTAATATGCGCGCAGTAGCAAGGCAGCGTTGGCACAAACGCTTAGCAAGTAGTGCACATATAGTTAGTGAAGAAGATAAACACACTCGGGGTGATAATTAGCTAACAGGCCCCGAGTAAATATTAGTATCGCTTTAAGCGGGGCTGCCATCAGTTTTTAGCCAATCTTTAGCCCAAGATATAAATTCGTCTTGTGGTTTAGGGCGACTAAATAAAAAACCTTGTATGGCTAGGTTTCTTCTATAGTGCCTTAAATAATCGAGCTCCTCTGGGCGTTCAACACCCTCTGCCACTAAATCTAAATTATCTTTACTCGTAATATTAAATAACGAACTTACAACCACTTGAGAAAATAAATCTGTTTCTATATGGCTAATGAGTGAACGGTCTATTTTAATTTCAGTAAAAGGAAGGTTTCGAAGCTGGTTCATATTAGTAAAGCCAACACCAAAGTCGTCTAGCGATATACCAAAACCGTGCATTCTTAATCTATTTAGTGTTTCTAATTGCATGAGGCTTGAGAGTGCATGTTGTTCTGTTATTTCTATAATTATATTACTAGGTGTGAGTTGGTTTAATTCTAAAATAAGTAGTAATTTATTAGGGCAGTTTAGGTCATCGAGCTGGGTTGGCGATAAGTTAAAGGCCATTTTAAAATCATGACCTAGTTGCGCTGTCATATTTTTGAATTCGCTGGTGGCCTTTTCAAAAAGAGAAAATGTAATTTGATTAATTAAGTTGTGTTGTTCGGCAGTATTTATAAAACGGCAAGGTAAAATAATATTGTCGTCTTTACTTGATAAAATACGCGCTAACACTTCAACGCTTTCAATTTTATTGTTATCCGCGTTTATTTTTGGTTGGTAAAAAGGCGTTATTTCATCGTTTTTTAATGCATCAATAAGCTCATCTTTTGAAATGGCTGGCTCTTTTAATAAAGTGTGACTGTTTAATTGCGCCACTTTAATAAGTAACCTACTAACCTGAGACAGTTGCACTGGCTTTGGAATATTACCAATGAGGTGAGCGTTATGTTGTTTCGCGAGATTGGCAGCTAAGCTAATAACTTTATGGTCCATTTCAGAAACAATTATTATACCGCCTTGATAATGTAGCTCTCCTAAGTGGCGGATTAATTCCATGCCGTCCATTTCGGGCATATTGAGATCAGTAAAAATAGCATCAAAGTAGTTGATATCCTCTTTAACTTTTTCAAGCGCTTCTTTTGCATTTAGGCACGTAGTTATAGTGTTGGATATACCCAATTCGTTAAGTATAGCTTCCATAACGATCAAAATTGCTTTTGAATCGTCAACAACTAAAATATTAGGCACTATCTTCTTCACTGTTATCCCTTTCAATGTATCGCTTGGAGTTACTATAAAAGTAGTAGTGTTTTTTTATTTTGTCAGTATCAAATGCTTTTATTTTGAAAATAGTTACCTAGCACCTTCCCTCGTGTTTTTAAGCTGATTAGGTATACTAGCGCCATTGTTTTAAACGGTCTTAATTATGATAAGAATAGATCTTACTTTAGCCGAGCAACCATTTTCGCTTATGGTGTCTGGGCAAAAAATTGTGCAGGTATTTCATGCGCAACAAGCCATTACCTTTGATAACCCTCGTGAAAACTACTATCAGTTTACTTACGACAACAAAAAAATAGGCATCGATACAGGGGCAGTCGAAGAGCAAAGCATTTCGCTTTTTGTAGATGATCAATTTGCAACACAACTAGCGCTACCAGCACCTACAAATGGCTCACCTAAAAAAGGCTTTTTAGGGCTAGCTGCATTAGGTTTTAAGCTTTTTAAAAGCGCTAAGGTAATTAAAGTAGTGCTTGCAGGGGCTTCTGTTGCAGGCTATGCGTGGTTATTTAGTATTGAATTTGCACTAATGCTAATTGGTTGCTTAGTGGTACACGAATACGGCCATGTCCGAGCAATGAAATACTTTGGCATAAAAACCAAAGGTATTTACTTAATCCCGTTTGTTGGTGGGCTTGCTGTAAGTGACGATAAAATAACGACTCGTTGGCAAGATGTCGTTATATCATTAATGGGGCCTGCATTTGGTTTAATTACCTCAGTACTGGGTGTCGTTTTATATTACGCCACCGAGATGGAAATATTTGCAGGTGTGGCAGTTCTTAGTGCGTTATTAAATTTATTTAACTTATTACCAATTTTGCCGCTTGATGGCGGGCATGTATTAAAAAGTATTAGCTTTTCAATGCGTTCATGGATTGGCCTAAGTGTATGTTTACTCGGTGTACTGTTTGGTTTATGGCTGAGCTACACATTTGGCTTAATGTTACTGGTATTCTTTTTGTTTGTAGGTGCGCTGGAAATTGTATTTGAATGGCGCGGCCGACATTACTCCCATTTATTGCCGCTTGATAAATACGGCCAAGGTTTTTCAGCGGTTATGTATGCACTGGTAGTTGCAGGCCATGTGGCAGTGATGATGCATTTTGCAGACTCTGACAATCCAATACTTAGTTTACCAATGACTATTTTGGCAAGCTAACGCTTAAAACAGCATGAAAGTTTAAAAATGCTCAATCTGCTGTTTTTTTGCTCGGTTGTTGTTGTTTTTAAAGGTTTTTGTATTTTTGTTGTTGTTTTTTTGTAACTAAAGATGTAATTTACCGCTATCAGAGTTGTTCAGGGATTGTTCGGGGATTGTTCGGGGATTGTTCAGGGATGTTATTTAGAAAGGAAGCTGTCGCTCAGCAAAGTGAGCGTTTAACGGGGGCGATTACCCTCGCCCAACCTTTATCAATAAAATTAACTGTGTTTGTTCTGGCTTGTGTCGCTATCGCAGTTATTACCTTCTTGTTTACCGCGGAATACTCTCGTAAAGAAACTGTGCGTGGCTTTTTAATGCCCAATAAAGGGGTGATCCAAAGCTTTGCTAATCAAGGTGGCATGATTGAGCGGTTGTTGGTACAAGAGGGCGATGCCGTTACTAAAGGTCAGCCGTTGGCGACCATCATTGTGCAGCAAAATAACAGCCAAGGTATTGCCTTAAGTACCCAGCTTGTTGAGCAGTTAAGTATGCAAATACAATTGCTTAATGACGAAATAACACAAAGCCATACCCTACAAGAACAAGAATCACTTAACTTGCAAGCGCAAAAACGTGCGCTAACTAATGAGCAAGCGGCATTACAAAGCCAACTTGCTCTGGCTGATGAAAAACTAGCGCTACTGAACCGCCAACAAAGTAACCTTAATCAGCTTAATAAAAACGGTTTTTTATCAAATATTGAGCGTGAGCAACAACAGCAAGCTTTGTTAGACGCTAAGCAAGAAAAGCAAAACCTTGCACGTTTGCTGATGCAGCAAGAAAATCAATTAAGTCAACTTAGTTTTAATATTGCTAACGTGCCCCAGCAGTATACTTTGCGTATAAATAGTCTAAAACGCCAACAAGCGGATATTCAAAACCAACTTACACAAATTAAAAGTAACTATCAATACACCATCACCGCAAGTAATAGCGGTACGGTTACTGGGATTCAAGTGGTTGAGGGTGAAACGCTCACCCAAGCCAAACCGCTACTGCATATTATTCCCGAAGGTTCTGAGCTAGTAGCAGAGTTGCTGCTACCAACACGCTCAGCAGGTTTTATACAGCTTGGTAACGATACGCGTTTGCGTTTTGATGCCTTTCCTTATCAGCGCTTTGGCTTCATTAACAGTAAAATTAGTCGGATTGATAAGGCGCTTATTACCCCAAACGAAATACGCTTGCCTATCGCACTGCAAGAGCCAGTATACCGCTTGCGAGCAACACTCAGCCAACAACAAATGCAGGCTTATGGTAAGGCATTTGAGCTTAAAAGCGGCATGCTGTTTGAGGCAGATATTATGTTAGAACAGCGCACATTGATTGAGTGGTTACTCGAGCCGCTGTATAGCCTAAAAGGACGAGTAAGTTAATTGTAGTGTTTTGCGAAATAAAGAAAAATTTGAAAGTTTTGGTGGTTTGCTAAATGCAAACAACCGAAAAAGACGGCCAGCTTTAGTTAACTTTAGCGAGCAGCTAAAGCCAGCCTATTAACCGCCCACCTAATTATAAAGGCTGGGCATATTAACAACCCGATAGCTTAACTAAAAAGCATCGGATTTATGGAGTATAACAAAATGCGTGAATTAAACGTAAAAGAAATTCAAGAAGTGAATGGTGGTTTTGGACCTGCAGGTGCTGGTTTGGGAGCTGTAATTGGTGCTGCTGGTTATTTAGGAAGTGCAGCGACTTCGGGCAATTTTAGTTGGGGTGGTTTCGGTGCTGCTACCGCTGCTGGAGGGTTATCTGGTGCGGTTGGTGGGCCGATTGGTTCAGCTGCAGCAAGGTTCCTTCTACCAAGAATCTCTTTCATGGGTGGCGCTGCTTCAAACCTATAATAAATAATTAGCATAGCTATTCTTATAGCTATGCTAAAAAGGACAGCTATGAAAGTATATAATGCAAGTCTTTTTGCTCTTATCGTATTCTTACCAATAGGAGTAGTTACAGATCACATAGAATTTTTTATTGCCCTGATTATGTCGTTATTACCAGTAAATATAAAATATGGAAATCGTAGCATAACCGATTTACAAAATGATAAAACGGCTTTTTCTGGAATTAAAATCCTTATTTGGCCGCCTATTATCTTATTTTTCTTGATACTCACACATAACAAATGGGCTGGATATATTGATTTTTATTTGTAAATTATAACTTCAAACAGAACTGTAATTAAATAACGATTAATAAAAGTATAAGCTTTTGAGGATTATTATAACTCATAGGAATTTGAATTTTTATAGTTGTTACTTCAAACCTTACAGCACATGTATAAGTTTCATCAAGGAATACTTGCTTCATGGATAGCTTGAACTTTTCTGTATTAAAATCAGTACCTCTTATCCTCCAATCTGAAATAGCTGAGTGCGGCCTAGCCTCTATTGCTATGGTGGCAAGTTATCACGGTCATAGGCTGGATATGCCAGCCATGCGTAAGCGCTTTTCGGCTAATTTAAAGGGGATGAACTTACAACAGCTGATTGAGTTGGGTGATAACTTGGGACTCGCCAGTCGTGCGCTACAATGCCCACTTGATGAAGTCCATAAATTACAAACGCCCTGTATTTTACACTGGGATTTAAATCACTTTGTGGTGCTGACCAAAGTCTCTGGTAAAGGAGCTACGGCTAAGTTTGCTATTAACGACCCTGCTGTAGGTAAACGCAGTTTGAATGGCGATGAATTCAGTAAGCACTTTACCGGTATTTGTTTAGAGCTCACGCCAACGAGTAAGTTTGAAGCTAAACAAGAAAAAGCGCAGATGAAGTTTACCCAACTTTGGAGCTCAATGAAGGGCTTAAAAGCAGGGTTACTAAAACTGATAGCATTATCACTGGTATTGCAATTATTTGCTCTGATGACCCCTTATTATATGCAGTGGGTGGTGGATGAAGTACTCATTAGTTTTGATGAATCGTTATTAACGGTGCTTGCTATGGGTTTTGCGCTGATTGCTATTATTTCGGTGGTGACTAATGCGGTACGAAGTTGGCTAATTTTACGGCTTTCCAGCCTTTTGAATATGCAAATGGGTGTGAACTTACTCCGGCACTTATTGCGGCTACCGATGAATTATTTTGAGTCGCGCCATATTGGCGATATTGTCTCGCGCTTTGGCTCATTAGCGCAAATACGTGAGCGTATTACCACGGGGTTTGTAGAAACACTGGTCGATGGCGTGATGGCTATTACCGTATTGATTATGATGCTAATTTATTCGCTAAAGCTCACTGCAATAGTTGTAGGTGCAATTTTGCTTTACACCTTAGTACGTTTAGCGCTTTATAGGCCGCTGCACCAAGCTACTGAAGAAATGATTCAATCATCTGCCAAAGAGCAATCGAACTTTTTAGAAAATATTCGCGGTATGCAAACTATAAAGCTGTTTGGCAATGAATCGCAGCGCCAAGGCATTTGGCAGAACCGTTATGTTGAGGTCATTAATAGTGAAATCCGTTTAGGGCGTTTAAACATTAGCTTTGATTCATTTAATAAGCTGTTATTTGGCCTTGAAAATGTATTGGTGATTTACTTTGCTGCATTGCTAGTTATGAGCAATAGCTTGTCTGTTGGTATGGTACTGGCGTTTATTGCTTATAAAAACCAGTTAACCAGCCGCTTTGCCAACTTAATTGAGCAAATTATTCAATTCAAAATGATGCGCTTACACTTAGACCGTATTGCAGATATAGCACTCACGAAACAAGAAGCTAATCGTGACGGTGAAATGGCATATACAGGTGATGACGAAGGTAAAGTTAAAGGCCAGCTTACGCTCGAGAATATTTGCTTTAGTTACAGTGAAGAGCAAGCGCCTATTTTAAATAATGTTAATTTAACGCTGAATACCGGTGACTCGATTGCGATTACAGGGCCATCTGGCGCGGGTAAAACTACGCTAATGAAAATTATGCTGGGGTTATTACAGCCGACCTCGGGTAAAGTGCTGCTGGATGGTAAAGATATCACCCAGCTTGGCCTTAAAAACTACCGCAAACAAATAGCTGCAGTAATGCAGGATGACACATTGTTAGCTGGCTCAATCGCTGATAACATCAGTTTTTTTGACCCTCAGCCGAATTATTTAAAAATAGAGACGTGTGCTCGTCATGCGGCTATTCATGATGATATTACCAAAATGACTATGGGTTATAACTCATTAGTAGGTGATATGGGATCAAACTTATCTGGCGGTCAAGTACAGCGTTTACTCCTTGCTCGCGCATTGTATCAATCGCCCTGCGTGTTGTTTATGGATGAAGCAACTAGTCATTTAGATAAAGACAACGAGGCGAAAATAAGTGAGCAAATTCAGCACTTACCAATCACACGGATTATGATTGCTCATCGCCAAGAAACCATTAACATGGCCAGCAAAGTCTATCAACTGAAAGAGGGTAGGTTGGTGGAGCTACAACAGCAGAGCGAGAGTGCATAAAACAATCAAGGCGTGTGTATTACACGCCTTTTTATTATGTTTACAGTTAATAAAAGCTCAATACCAGCGATATAAAAACCCCAGTTACAAACAACTGCACAACACAAAACCCCATAATATCTTTTGCTTTTAAGCCTGCGATAGCAAGGACGGGTAATGCCCAAAAAGGTTGAATTAAATTAGTCCATGCATCGCCCCATGCCACAGCCATTGCAACGCGCGATATATCAGCACCTAGCTCTTGTGCTGCAGGTATTACAATAGGTGCTTGTACAGCCCATTGGCCACCGCCAGAGGGTACAAACATATTAACGAGTCCTGCACTTAAAAAACTAAAAAATGGCAAGCTATCAGCATCCGCAACGGCAATAAAGCCACGTGATATCTGTTGTGCTAATCCACTATCAACCATTACCGCCATGATGCCGGCATAAAAAGGAAATTGAATAACAATGCCAGCCCCGCTTGGAATTGCTTGTTGCAGACTATTAAGTAAATTATGGGGTGTTTGATGCAGCGTAATAGCTAAAAACAAAAATACAGCAATAACGCTATTAAGGTTTAAGTTTCCGCCAGTAATAAAAAAGTAATAACCTAAATATGCCAAACCTAATAAGCCAATTGCCATACCGAGTAGTTTACTTTGTTCCAAATGTTGGGCGGGTCTGGTTATTGTAGTGGGCTTAGGTGTTGTCTCTTGTAAAAGAGCTGGGTCGATATATACGCTTTCTTGCTCGCTTGGCAGCATATAGCGATTAACGAGCGGCATAATAATGAATAAACCAACTAATATGGCTATATTAAAGCCCGCAAATAAAGTGTGCTCTGTACTAATAATACCAATGCTGGCCTCTGAGAAGTGACCATCGGTTGCGATAGTTAAAGGAATCGAGCCAGCTAATCCGCCATGCCATACAACAAAACCTGAGTAAGCGCTGGCTACTAATAATCGATAATCAACACGAGTATGTTTAGCAATTGCTTTGGCAAAAAGGGCACCAATAACTAAGCCAAATCCCCAATTTATCCAGCTCGCTAAAAGCGAAATAAGCGTTACCAATATAATTGCTTTAGGTGCTGTATTTGCGAGTGTTGCTAGTTTTTCTAATAACTTACTTATAGGTGGCGTACTTGCCAACATATAGCCTGTAATTAACACTAGTAGCATTTGCATAGCAAAGCTTAATAAGTTCCAAAACCCACCTCCCCACGCTTGTAATACTTCAATGTTAGTTGCGGTTGTAAATAAGCTCACACTGACAAGGGTAATTATTGTAAGTAAAATTACAAATATAAAAGGGTCGGGAAGATAGCGCTCTACAATTTTAGTAAAAGGGCGGGCTATTTTATTAAGCATAAGCACAACTGTTTTGGTTATTTTTAAGCGCTAATTAATCATGAAAAATCACCATTGGCAAACAGCATTTAGTCTAATATTTGCGGTTAAAAGCTTAAACATTGCTTAAAAGCATCGCTTACAGTAACGTACTGTTTATAGATAATTTACTAACGAAGACTTTGTATTATGCCGGTGATATTTAAAAGGCTAGCGTTACTTGTTCGCGCTCATATAGATCAGTTGAGTTGGCAAGCAGTGGCATTAGCTATTTTGACTCATATGCTATTAACATGGAGCTTACTATTTATAGCGAATGAGAAAGCGTTAACCTCGCTTACTACCTTTTTTTACTATTACACAGTAACAACATCAACAGTGGGATATGGTGACTTTAGTCCAACTACTGATCTTGGTCGTTGGGTGGTTGCATTAATACAAATTCCATTTGGTTTAGCTTTATTTGGTGTTTTGCTAGGAAAAGCAGGACAAACTGTTACTTACTTAATTAGGCGCGCTATGACTGGTGATAAAAACTTTGCCCACAGTAACCACCATATTATTATTTTTGGTTGGCACGACACTCGTACAAAAAAGATGATTGATTACATTTTGGCAGATACGAAACGTACTGACCGTCGTATTTTACTCGCGGTAACAGAGCAAATGGATCATCCTTTTTTAGCTAACGAAAGCGTTGATTTTGCACGTTTAACGAGCTTTACTAATTTAGCTGAGCTAGAGCGGGTTGCTATTCGTAGTGCTGATAAGGTGATTATTGATGGTCAAGATGACGATCAGACATTTACAACAGCCCTGCGCATTAGTCGCTTAGTAAAAGATGATTGTCATATAAGTGCTCACTTTTTAGATGAAACCAAGGTTGAGATGATGTTAGAGCATTGCCAAAATGTAGAGTGTAGTAGTGCAAAATCAGCTGAGATACTCGTACGCTCAATGCAAGATCCAGGTTCGAGCCGTGTGCAAGAGGAGCTGCTATCTACTTTGCATGGTGATACACAATTTAGTTTGAAAATACCAAGCGGCTGCAAAGATATGGAGTTTGGTACTTTGTTTCATCATTTTAAGCTTGAGCATGATGCAATACTGTTGGGTGTTGCTCATAATTTAAGTGCGCAAAATATGGATTTAAACCCACCATTAGATTACAAAGTAAGTGAAGGCGATATTTTGCACTATATATCGGTAGATCGAGTATTAAGTAGTGAAGTAGACTGGTCGAGCCTAGAAAAATAATGAATGAAGTTGTATTTTTAATTGTTGTTTTAAGTGCTTATATATTACCTGTCGTTATTGTACTCAACAGTAGGCGTACACAGGGTCATGAAAAGAATGGCTGGCTAATGGGAATAATTATATTTTCTTGGTTAGGGTTAATGATGTACTTTGCCATTGTGCCCAAGTATGGGCACAAAAAGAAAAAGGCCAAATAGAGTAGTTGGCCTTTACAGCCGCTTTTACTGGCGTAACTACTCTTCTAGTTGCTTAATTTTATGCTCAATTAAAGGATCGTCAGGTACAAGTTGTTGAGCAACTTCTAATAACTGAATGGCATCATTAGGATGCTCATCTTGATGCTTAAGGGCAACATCTATTAATGGCTGAATATCAATTTTTGCCTGATGTTCCTGTACGTGAACTTCTTTTTCATCAATCAAAATATTATGAGCTTTGCTTAATAGTGTTTGACGGTGAGCTGAGTTTACATTCGCTTTATTAAGGCTTTTGTAATAATCCTCTTTAAAGCGTAAGGTTTTAGTTTGCAGACGAAATTGCGCAATATCAATTTGCTGATGCTGGATAAAATCGACGGCTACTTGCTTATAAAATCCAAACTTATTCAAATATGTGGCATGTGTGCCATGTCCCATACCAAATACTCGTAAGTGAGTTAACTGCTTATAGCGCTTAGCGTGCATTCGGTCTATACGATTAGTAGGATCGTAAATAATATAGCCTTGGGCATCTCCTAAATCTAGATCGTGATAATCTTGCTGCCAATCAAACTGCTGAGCTATATCGGTACTAGAGCGGTCATCCCACGGTACTAATTCTTTATTTTTAGTACTTACCGGATGGAAGAACAATACTTGGTTTAGTTTTAATAGTTTAGCAAAAGCGCCAACAGCAAATCCGCCACGACTTAAACCATAGCCAAGTCGACAGTCAAATGGAGTGATTAATGTTGATAATTGCTCGAGAAAAAAGATTAAATTACGATTACGAAACCAATTACTTTTACCTAAATGCTGAAAAGCGATTACGTTTACGTTTTGTTTTTGAGCTAAGTGATAACCCCATGGTGCAAAATCAGGATGAAGATCTTGCTCTTGCACGTTAGTGCCAGCAGGGGAAAAGGTAAAAAGCAGGGGCTTATTAACGTCAACAAAATCATACTTAACAAATACATCGCCGAGTAAATCACTACCCGTCATGGGTAATCGAGTTTGTTGCTCATTGCGCGGGAGAGTTAACCATTCATCTAACCAATACAGTAATTTCATTAATCCTCCAGCTATAAGTCAGCGTAGATCATATCAAACTCAATGAAATTAGGTCAAACCGAGAGGGTGTTACTGCGTCATTTTGATTATTTCATCCCAGTCATTTTTAGTAACAGGCATTATTGATAGTCGTCCGCCCTTTTTAAGTGCGATTTCAGTAATATTGTCATTGGCTTTAATATCCTTAAGGCTAATTAATTTTTTTAAATGGCTTTGATAAGTAACCTCAACAACAACCCAACGTGGTTTGTCGCTGGTGGCTTTTGCATCGTAATAGTCGCTGCTAAAATCAAATTGAGTGGGGTCTGGGTAGGCTTCTTTGGTAACCTCGGCAATGCCCGCTACGCCCACGTGTTTGCAGCTTGAATGATAAATCATGACTGAATCACCGACTTTGACGTCGTCACGCATAAAATTTCGTGCTTGGTAATTACGCACACCTTCCCAAAGAGTCGTTTGTTTTGGTGCGTTTTTTAAGTCATCTAATGAAAACGCATCGGGTTCAGTTTTAAATAGCCAGTAAGCCATAACAGTATTCCTAACAAATATTTACTTCCCACTATTGTATAGTATCATTTGGACACTAGGGTAATGAGGAAGAAATAATGAGCCAAGTATTAGATGATTTATTGTCGTTGTTAACACTTGAAGAAATTGAGCAAGGTTTATATCGAGGACAAAGCCAAGATTTAGGCTTTGGTGCTGTATTTGGTGGTCAAGTAATGGGGCAGGCGCTTTCTGCTGCCAAAGAAACTCTGCCTGAAGGGCGAATAGTTCATTCATTACATTCTTACTTTTTACGCCCAGGCGATCCGGCTAAACCCATTGTTTATGACGTTGAAACTATTCGTGATGGTAAGAGCTTTAGTACGCGCCGAGTCAAAGCAATTCAGTACGGTAAACCTATTTTTTATATGACCGCGTCATTTCAGGGTGAAGAAAATGGGTTATCGCATCAAGCGACAATGCCTGATGTTCCCGCACCTGAAGAATTACGTTCATCGCTTGAGTTTTACCAAGATAACGCTTCGCATATCCCAGAGGTTATCCGTAATAAGTTTACCCGTGAAATGCCAATTGAAATGCGACCGGTTACTTTTCATAACCCGTTTAAACCAGAAGTTATGGAGCCGGTAAAGCATATTTGGTTTAAAGCTAATGGTGAAATGCCGGACGATCAGCGTATCCATAATTACTTATTAGCGTATGCGTCTGATTTTGAGTTTTTACCAACTGCATTACAACCTCATGGTGTATCGTTTATGCAGCCAAATATGCAAGTAGCTACGATTGATCATGCAATGTGGTTTCATCGTCCATTTAGAATGGATGATTGGATTTTGTATTCAATTGATAGTCCAAGTGCGAGTAATGGGTGTGGTTTGGTACGCGGGCAGTTTTTTGATCGCCAAGGCAACTTGGTTGCCTCAACAATGCAAGAAGGGGTTATGCGTCAACGCTAACCCCTTCTGTAAATTCATTGCTAGTTACACTGATCTTGAACTATATCGCTGATTGACTGCCAGACGCGTGCTGGCAATAATGTTTTAAGGTGTGCGTAGGTTTCACATAGTTGTGTGCTACCTACTAAGCCCTTATCACCCTCTGTTATTAATGACTCACCACGTAAGTTTTCGATAAAACTAACAAGTACTTTTTTGTCAAAAAACTCAGGTGTTTTAATACCATGCAGTGTACCTAAACGTTGTGCGAGTACTTGGCTTTCTCTTTCAAGCTCGGCTTTTTCAATGCCATCACTTGTTTGAATAAAACCAATCACAATAGCGTAACGTTGTAGGGTAAAGCTAAGTGCTCGTCCAAGCATTTCTAGCTTAGCTAAGCAGTCGTTACTGTTCGTTATATGAATGTTATCGCCATCAAACTCAATTAAATTTTGATCGGCAAAATTAGCTAAAATACGCGTTATGTAGTTTTCATCAAGAGGTTGTAAATACCATTCTTTAGCAAATAGCGGATAAAATGTTTTTACAAGTTGTTGGCATTGAGCAATCGTAGTGCTGTGTTGTTTAAATAGATGTAGTGCAATTAAGCTTGGTACTGCAAACAAGTGCAAAATATTGTTTCGGTAGTAGTTAAACAGTACTTTTTCTTTATCGCTAATCGTAATAATTTCGCCAAACTCATCACTGATAACTTCAAACTTATTAAGCTTTAATGCATGCGTTAGTAATTGCTCTGGAGTTTCGTCTGGTGTAGTTACTTTGTTACTGTAGCTGGCATCACGCTGTAAGCGCAGATAAAAATCAAGCTGAGCTAATAGCTTTGGTTTACTCAATGCTTGTTTATCGTTAACCAGCAATATCATCGCTAGTAAATTAACCGCATTAAGCGCCGCTGCATTATTAATTTTAACCATTACTTGGTCGGCAAGTTTAGTTACTTGTGGTGCTAACCATTGTGGCTTTTGCACGTCAGTTGGGTGTATTGAATCACGCCAATCAGGTTGGTTATCGTTTAAGTATTGGTTAATAGAGATTGGATCGCCAAAGTTTAAATTACCACGACCGTAGTTTTTAAGGTTTTTGATTGCCTTAAAAATACCAAATATAGATTCGCCTTTTTTATCTTTACCATCCAGCTCTTTAAGGTAGGTGTTAATTTCCATGACGTGCTCGTAGCCAATGTACACAGGTACAATAGATATTGGTCTGTCTATTCCGCGTAGCATTGCTTGTAATGTCATAGATAGCATGCCCGTTTTAGGCGGCAGTAAGCGTCCAGTTCGGCTTCGACCGCCCTCCGTGTAAAACTTAACAGAGTAACCTTTAATAAACAGTTGGCTTAAATACTCTTTGAATATGGCAGAATAAAGTTTATTACCTGCAAACGAGCGACGAATAAAAAACGCACCAGAGCGTCTAAATATGCCTCCGGCAGGGAAAAAGTTAAGATTTATACCTGCAGCTATATGCGGAGGTACTAAACCTAAATGATAAATAGAGTAAGTAAGCAGTAAGTAATCCATATGGCTGCGATGACAAGGCATATAAATTATTTCATGGCCTTTATCTGTTAGTTCATGAATTTGTTCGGCGTGTTTAATATCAATACCATTATAAAGCTTATTCCATAACCAAGTTAAAAACCTTTCGGCCACACGTATCATTGCTTCAGAGTAATTAGCGGCTATTTCATCAAGTAGCTTAAGTGCATTTTGACGAGCTTCTGTTTGGCTAATGTTTTTAGCGTTAGCTTCATCTTGAATTGCTTTTTTTATAGTAGGTGACGCTAATAATGAATTAAACAATTGCTCACGAGATGGCATTTTAGGGCCTGTAGCAGCTAGCTTTTGGCGCTTAAAGTGAACACGCGCTACGCGTAATAATTTATGAGGTAACTCACTTACATCGGCTTTTTCATTGACTAAAAGTGATAAGTCGAGTGGTTGGCTAAAGCGAATAAAGTTATCGCGCCCTGAAAATAACACCACAAAAAACTTTCTAAACCAGCTTGGAGTAAGAGAGTGTGTAATTAAAGTACGTAGTCCTGGCTTTTCTTTACCTGGATCGCGCCCCCATAAAATAGTAACAGGCACCACTTGTACGTTTTGCTGACCGCTTTTTATTAAGTACTCAATAATTTGCTTGCCTTGGGCTAAAGCATTGGTTGGTTTTGCTTCATCACCAAATAACGGTGGAGGATTTTTAATACCAATAAAACGGTCTAAATTTTGAGTCCCTAGCACTTGCTCTTCTGTTGGGCTAGGTAGGCCATTCTTTTTACAAACATGTGCCAGCGCGGCTAAATCAAAACGTGAATTTAAACGCACTATGTAAAATGTAGGGTACTCAGGGTTTAGCTCATACTGTTTAATAGGATTTTCTGGCAGCACTTTGCTTTTCACAAATAAGCGACTAAATCCAGCAGACATAACATTTAAACAATAATTAAAAATACGCATCGACTCACCATATTGAGAGTATTAAGGGCAAAATTAGCGCAACAGGATACCATAATATCTAAAAATCCCTTAGTTTGCGCAATTAAGATGTTTAGTTGTTTGTTGACTAGCATCAAAAGCATTAGTTCAAGTATAGCTATTGAACATGTATGGACGCATATTTAATCAAATTAGTATTCATTACATTGTTTCTAAATAGTTGTTGCATTTATCACCAATACCTCTATAATACGCAGGCTTTCAAAATTCCTCTGGGAATTAGAAAGGATAAATTAAGCTTGGATTTCAAGCTAATAAACAGGAGTTCCGATTTGGAACTCAACGTAGATATAATCAAACAGCCGACATCTTAAGTTTTAAGATTGTTTCGGTCGTTTTTTTATGCTCTTTTATATGCTCTTTATATTGAGGTTAAGAATGTCAAATCAACGCATTCGTATTCGCCTAAAAGCTTTTGACCACCGTTTGATTGACCAATCAACGGCAGAAATCGTGGAAACTGCGAAACGCACTGGCGCACAAGTACGTGGTCCAATCCCACTACCTACACGCTTTGAACGTTTTACTGTACTAACTTCACCGCACGTTAATAAAGATGCGCGTGATCAGTACGAGATCCGCACCCATAAACGTCTGATAGACATCGTAGAACCAACTGACAAGACTGTAGACGCGCTTATGCGTTTAGATCTTGCTGCTGGTGTTGATGTTCAAATCAGCCTGGGTTAATCGAAAGATTAGAGAGGTTTTAGGAAAATGGCATTAGGTCTAGTCGGTCGTAAAGTGGGTATGACACGAATCTTCACTGAAGATGGTGTATCTATCCCTGTGACAGTTATTGAAGCGACACCTAACCGCATTGCTCAGATCAAATCTGACGCAACAGACGGTTATAACGCGCTTCAAGTAACCGCAGGCACTAAAAAAGCAAGTCGTGTAAACAAAGCTAAAGCGGGTCATTTCGCTAAAGCTGGTGTTGAAGCGGGTCGCGGTCTGTGGGAATTCCGCCTTAACGGTGGTGAAGGCGATTTTGAAGTAGGCGCTGAGCTTACTGTTGAATTATTCAACGAAATCAACAAGGTTGACGTAACCGGTACTTCTAAAGGTAAAGGTTTCCAAGGTGGTGTTAAGCGCTGGAATTTCAGCATGCAAGACGCGACACATGGTAACTCTCTATCTCACCGTGCTCCTGGTTCAATCGGTCAAAACCAATCACCTGGTAAGGTGTTTAAAGGTAAGAAAATGGCCGGTCATATGGGTGCTGAGCGTGTAACGACTCAAAACTTAGAACTAGTTCGCGTTGACGCTGAGCGTAATTTGCTTTTAGTTAAGGGTGCAGTACCTGGAGCTATTGGCGGTGACGTTATCGTTAAACCAGCTGTTAAAGCATAAGTCCTGGAGATTTAGTGATGGAATTAGCAATTAAAGACGCTTCTGGCGGTCTTGAAGTTTCTGAAGCTACTTTTGGACGTGAGTTTAACGAAGCATTAGTACACCAAGTAGTTGTTGCATACGCAGCAGGTGCTCGTCAAGGTACTCGTGCTCAGAAGACACGTTCTGAAGTAAGCGGTGGTGGTAAAAAACCATGGGCTCAAAAAGGTACTGGCCGTGCACGTGCCGGTACAATCCGTAGCCCAATTTGGCGTTCAGGTGGCGTTAGCTTTGCAGCTAAACCACAAGACCACAGCCAAAAAGTAAACCGTAAAATGTACCGTGGTGCGATTAAAAGCATCTTATCTGAATTAGTTCGTCAAGAGCGTTTAATCGTTGTTGAAAGTTTTGCTCTAGCAGCACCAAAAACTAAAGAACTAGTTGCTAAGCTTAAAGAACTTGAGCTTAAAGATGTTCTTATAGTGACTGAAGAAGTAGATGAAAATCTTTTCTTATCGGCACGTAACCTTTATAAGGTTGACACACGTGATGTAGCTGGTATCGATCCTGTAAGCTTAATTGCTTTCGATAAGGTACTTATTACAGCCGCTGCTGTTAAGCAACTTGAGGAGGCGCTAGCATGATTCGCGAAGAACGTCTTTTAAAAGTGATCCTTGCTCCACATATCTCTGAAAAAAGCACAATTGCTGCTGAAGAAAACAATACTATTGTTTTTAAAGTAGTAAATGACGCAACTAAAGCTGAAATTAAAGTAGCAGTTGAGAAGCTTTTTGAAGTAGAAGTAACGGGTGTTCGCACACTTAACGTTAAGGGTAAAACAAAACGTACTGGCGCACGTTTCGGTCGTCGTAGCGACTGGAAAAAAGCTTACGTTACTCTTAAAGAAGGCAGCGAGCTAGACTTTGTCGGCGGCGCCGAGTAATAAGGGGATAGAATTATGGCACTTCAAAAGTGTAAGCCTACTTCTGCGGGCCGTCGTCACCTAGTTAAAGTGGTTAACTCTGATCTACATAAGGGTAAGCCATACGCACCACTTTTAGAGAAAAACTCTAAATCAGGTGGTCGTAATAACAATGGTCGTATTACGGTTCGTCATATCGGTGGTGGTCATAAACAACATTACCGTTTAATCGATTTTAAACGTACTAAAGATGGCATTCCAGCCACTGTTGAACGTTTAGAATACGATCCAAATCGTAGCGCAAACATCGCTCTTGTATTATATGCAGACGGTGAGCGTCGTTACATTATCGCACCTAAAGGCTTAAAAGCTGGCGATGCAATCCAGTCTGGTGTTGATGCACCAATCAAACCTGGTAATGCATTACCAATGCGTAATATGCCTGTAGGTTCGACTGTTCACAACGTAGAATTAAAACCAGGTAAAGGTGCTCAAATCGCACGTTCTGCTGGTGCATACGTTCAAATCCTTGCTCGTGATGGTCAGTATGTAACATTACGTCTTCGTTCAGGCGAAGTTCGTAAAGTTGAATCTGATTGTCGTGCGACTCTAGGTGAAGTAGGCAATGCTGAGCATATGCTTCGTTCACTTGGTAAAGCAGGTGCAAATCGCTGGCGTGGTATTCGTCCGACAGTTCGTGGTGTTGCCATGAACCCGGTAGATCACCCACACGGTGGTGGTGAAGGTCGTACATCTGGTGGTCGTCATCCTGTGTCTCCATGGGGTAAACCGACTAAAGGTGCGAAGACGCGTAAGAACAAGCGTACGGATAAATTTATAGTACGTCGTCGTACTAAGTAATATTGAGGAATAGCCATGCCACGCTCTCTCAAGAAGGGTCCTTTTATAGACCTACACTTGCTGAAGAAGGTAGAGAAAGCTTTGGAAAGCGGTGAGAAAAAGCCAATTAAAACTTGGAGCCGTCGTTCAATGATCATACCTAACATGATCGGATTGACCATTGCTGTCCATAATGGTCGCCAGCACGTACCAGTTTTCGTTTCTGACGAAATGATCGGTCACAAACTAGGTGAATTTGCACCAACTCGCACTTACCGTGGCCATGCTGCGGATAAGAAAGCGAAGAAACGATAAGAGGGGAAGATAAATGCAAGCATTAGCTAAACATAAATTCGCCTCTGGTTCGGCGCAAAAAGCACGTCTAGTTGCAGATCAGATCCGCGGGTTACCTGTAGATCGCGCACTAGAAATCCTGGCGTACAGCCCGAAGAAAGCGGCTGTATTAGTTAAGAAAGTACTTGAGTCTGCTATTGCTAACGCAGAGCATAACGAAGGTGCTGACATTGATGAGCTTCGTATAACAACGATCTTTGTGGACGATGGTCCTACAATGAAACGTATTATGCCTCGTGCTAAAGGACGCGCAGATCGCATCCTTAAGCGTACAAGCCATATCACTGTTATGGTTTCAGATAGCTAGGAGTATAAGTAATGGGACAAAAAGTTCATCCTACTGGTATTCGCCTAGGTATATCTAAACCTTGGGTTTCTACCTGGTACGCGAGTTCAAAAGATTTCTCTGCACAGCTTTTTGGCGATCACAAAGTTCGTACATTCCTTACTAAGGAATTGAAAACGGCTTCTGTGTCTAAAATCGTTATTGAGCGTCCAGCAAAATCAATCCGAGTAACAATCCACACGGCTCGTCCGGGTGTTGTTATCGGTAAAAAAGGCGAAGACGTAGAAAAATTACGTCAAGCGGTAACTAAAATCGCTGGTGTACCTGCTCAGATTAATATCTCTGAAGTACGTAAACCAGAACTAGATGCACAACTAGTAGCAGACGGCATTGCCTCTCAACTAGAACGTCGTGTTATGTTCCGTCGCGCTATGAAGCGTTCGGTACAAAATGCAATGCGCATCGGTTCTAAAGGGATTAAAGTTGAAGTTAGCGGTCGTCTTGGCGGCGCTGAAATCGCACGTTCAGAATGGTATCGTGAAGGTCGTGTACCTCTACATACTCTTCGTGCTGATATCGATTACGCAACTTCTGAAGCCTTAACCACTTATGGTATCATTGGTGTTAAAGTTTGGATCTTCAAAGGCGAAGTTATTGGTGGTTTACCACTAGTACAAGAGCAAGAGAAGCCAGCTAAACGCGCACCAAAGAAAGCCAAGAAAAGTGCTAAGTAGAGGTAGCGAGTAATGTTACAGCCAAAACGTACAAAATTCCGTAAAATGCACAAAGGCCGCAATCGCGGTTTAGCGCAAAACGGTAACAAAGTAAGCTTCGGTACTTTCGGATTGAAAGCAACTGGCCGTGGCCGTATGACTGCTCGTCAAATCGAAGCAGCTCGTCGTGCTATGACGCGTCACGTGAAACGTCAAGGTAAAATCTGGATTCGTGTCTTCCCTGACAAACCGATTACAGAAAAACCTCTTGAAGTTCGTATGGGTAAAGGTAAAGGTTCTGTTGAATATTGGGTTGCTGAAATTCAGCCTGGTAAAGTACTTTACGAAATGGAAGGTGTTTCAGAAGAGCTTGCTCGTGAAGCGTTTGACCTTGCTGCTCGTAAACTGCCATTCAAAACAACTTTCGTAACTCGGACGGTAATGTGATGAAAGCTAGCGAACTAAAAGATAAAAGCGTAGAAGAGCTTAATGCTGAACTTCTAGGACTACTTCGTGAGCAATTTAATATGCGCATGCAAGCTAGCACTGGTCAGTTAGCTCAGACACACACGCTAAGAACAGTACGCCGCGATATCGCGCGTGTAAAAACAGTTATTAACCAGAAGGCAGGTCAATAATGAGCGATAAAATTCGTACTCTTCAAGGCCGTGTAATCAGCGACAAGATGGAAAAATCTTTCACTATCGCTATCGCACGTTATGTGAAGCACCCAATCTATGGGAAATTCATTAAACGTACGACTAAGTTACACGTACATGACGAAAATAACACAGCAAAAGCGGGTGACGTAGTTACTATCCGTGAATGCGCACCAATTTCTAAGAATAAATCTTGGACTTTAGTAGACGTTATTTCTAGTCCAAAACAAGCTTAATTTTTAATTAAGTTAGTTTTGTAAAAAAGCCCTGGCATTAGCCGGGGCTTTTTGTTTTCTGGAACTGCCTTGTCCTGAAACGTGTTTATACATTTAGGACTTATACCAATCCGCAATAATACTTAATCATTTTGCGGGGCT
>TARA_R100001244_G_scaffold6593_3_pt1 | contig 26933 bp, 25 predicted proteins | sample TARA_R100001244 | Tara Oceans TARA_R100001244 (sample SAMEA2621564) | marine metagenome | biome: marine biome (ENVO:00000447); feature: mesopelagic zone (ENVO:00000213); material: "saline water (ENVO:00002010), including plankton (ENVO:xxxxxxxx)" | depth 790 m
GAATATTGCCCCGACTTGCCTTTTTTGCCGCCCTTCAGGCCGAGCTTGCCGAAAAGGATTTCTCCCAATTGCTTCGGGCTGCCGATCGAGAAGCTCTCTCCGGCAAGCTCGTGGATCTGCTGTTCCAGTTTTTCCATTTCCTCGGCAAAGGTCGCCGAGAGTCGTGACAGCTCCTCGCGGTCGACCAGCACACCGGTTGCCTCCATTCCCGCGATCACGGGCACCAACGGCCGGTCCACCATCTGATAGATCCGCGTTGCCCGTTCCGGGACCATCCGCAAGCGGAGGATTTCCCAGAGGCGGAGCGTCACGTCGGCATCCTCGGCGCCATATTCGGTCGCCTTGTCGAGCGGCACTTCCGCGAAACCAATCGCCTTCTTGCCCGTGCCGGTCAGCGACTTGAAGCTGATGCATTCATGACCCAGATGCAGCTTGCTCAGTTCATCCATGCCATGCCCGTGCAAGCCCGCATCGAGATTGAAACTCATTACCAATGTATCGTCAAACGGCGCGATCCGGATATCATGCTGGGCCAGCACCCCCATGTCATATTTCAGATTCTGTCCAACTTTGAGGACCGCATCATCCTCGAGCAGCGGCTTCAGTCTCGCCAGTGCTTGCTCCAGGCCGATCTGCTCTGGCGTCTCGCCGAACATGTCGCCGCTGGCGTGGCCGAGCGGAATATAGCAGGCCTGGTTGGGGCCGGTGGCAAGGCACACGCCGACGATCCGGGCGGTGACGCTTTCGAGACTGTCGGTCTCCAGATCCACCGCACAGACACCCTGTTCACTCGCCCGCGCGATCCACTGGTCGAGTGCCGCCATCGTCTGCACACATTCATATTCTGACCGGTCAATCGCCGGGGCGTCCGGCATTTTGGCTGCTGGCTCGACCGGGCCAGCGTCAGCAATATCGGGATTCTGCGGCTCGGCATGGCCATCGCCGCCGAGCTTCCTGAGCAGGCTGTTGAAGCCGTGGTCTGCCAGAAATTCGCGCAGCGGCGCATCGGGAATATCCTGGATCAGGAAACTGTCCAGCGTATCGGGCAACGGGCAATCGTCCCGCAAGGTCACCAGCACCCGCGATAACCGCGCCTGGTCGGCAAATTCGATCAGATTGTCGCGCATCTTGGACTTTTTCATCTCCGGCGCGGCGGCCAGCACGCTTTCGATGTCGCCAAATTCGTTGATCAGCTTCGATGCCGTTTTCGGCCCGATGCCGGGTACGCCGGGGATATTGTCGGAACTGTCCCCCATCAGCCCCAGCACATCGCCAAGCTTTTCGGGTCCGACACCGAACTTTTCTTCGACCGTCGCCCGGTTCATGCGCGCATTTTTCATCGTATCGAGCATATCGACGCGGCTGTCTCCATGCGGCTCGATCAGTTGCATCAGATCCTTGTCGGACGAAACAATCGTAACGTGCCAACCCGCTTCCAGAGCCGCCTTCGTATAGGAGGCTATCATGTCGTCCGCCTCGACATTTTCTTCCTCGATCAGCGGCAGCGAAAAAGCGCGCGTGGCGTCACGGATCATCGGAAACTGCGGCCTCAGATCCTCCGGTGCTTCCGGCCGGTTGGCCTTGTACTGGTCATAGAGATCGTTGCGGAAACTGGTTCCCGCCTTGTCCAGCACCACCGCCATATGCGTCGGTCCGTCGGCCTTGTTGAGTTCGTCGGCCAGCTTCCACAACATCGTCGTGTAACCATAGACGGCACCGACCGGCTCACCGCGAACGTTGGTCAGCGGCGGCAGTCGGTGATAGGCCCGGAAAATATAGGCCGAGCCGTCAACAAGATAGAGATGGTTGGGTTTGCTGTCTGAAGTGTCCGTCATGGCCGCCAGCACTAGCAGCGCCGGCAGCCTTCGTCATTTCAAATTCAGCCTCACCGGAAATTTGACTGCATCACAGCCATTTTGAAGTTCTGCGCTTTTTCCTGGATCGGACGCGGCTTGGCCCGCATGCCCGGTTCAAACAGGATTACCTGATTGCGGCCGCTTCGCTTGGCGGTGAACAGCGCGGTATCGGCATTCCCCAGCATAGCGGCGCGTTGATGATGGGCAGCGACGTCGGTCACGCCGATACTGACCGTAATCACATGACGCATGTTGTCATAGGGTTCAAAAATCGTGTTCTCGATTTCGTGGCGGATGATTTCGCCAATGATCTGGCCCTCCGGAGCGCTGGTATCAGGCAAAAATATACCAAATTCCTCGCCACCGATACGCCCGATCAAATCCTGCTGACGCAATGTCTTGCGGAACACCTTGCCGAGCAGAATCAGCGCCTGATCGCCGATGGGATGTCCGAAATTGTCGTTGATTCTCTTGAAATGGTCGACGTCGACAATCATCAGCACATTGGGCGCTTCTGGCACGCGCATTTGCTCGAGCTGGTTGAAAAAGCTGTCCCGGCTGAGCAGCCCGGTCATCCCGTCGAAATTTGCTCTCTGTTCCAGGGCCTTGTTCGCGTCACGCAATTTGGATTGCGCTTCCTGAAGCCGGTTCGTCAATCCGACCAGCTTGAATCTCTGTTTTGACATGTAGAGGCCAAGCGGAATCGTAATCGCCCAGGGGATCAGGAAGGACATGTTGATCGCCGGCCAGAACCGATTGTCGATACCGAAAAACAGAAAATAGGTCGCACCTGTAAACGTAACCGACAGCAAGGCCGCGATCGCCGAGATTATGGCGGTCTGCCGGACAGGCGACAAGCTGGATACGGTGGTATTCATCAACTTTCGCATTAGCCCCGATATATTTAACGGCAGTGCAAAGGGATGGTTAACGCGCTGATATGAAATAGCAGTATGATCGCCCCAGATCAGGACTCGCCAGGGCCCCGGCCACGGGTCTGGTCCGTCAGAATGCCTTGCAAGGCTTCGCGATTTTCACGGAGCACCATCTCCGCAAATTCCATGAAGGCACGCACCCGGGCGGTTCTGCGGAGATCTTCGTGCGTCAGAATCCAGATGTCGCGTGACGGTTCCGGATCGCTGTCGGTGGCCCGCACCAGTCCCGCAACGCCATCCGCTGCTATACAGGGCAATGCGGCCAGGCCCATGCCGGCCCGGGCCAGCCGCATCTGCAAGCCGATACTGGCGAAATTGCCCCAGACCGGCACCCGGGCGAATTCGGTTTTCTGGGTCCAGTCGGGAAAGCGGCCCTCCCGATCGCTCCAGCCGAGCCAGCGCGCTTCCTCCGGGCGATTCTCGAAATCCTGTTCAGCCAGATAGTCTGGATTGGCATAAATCGACGAACAATAGGCGAAGAGCCTTTTGCCCACCAGGGCATCGGGCGGATTATTGTCCATCCGGATGGCAATATCCGCCTCTCGCCGGGCGACATCAAGCAGATCGAAGCTGGTGATTATTTCGAGATTCAGACCCGGATAGGCGGCGCAAAACTCCGGCAGCCGGTCAGCGAATATGGACACAGCGAAAGGTTCGGCCATGGTTACCTTCAGATTGCCCGACAATTCATTGTCACGCCCGGCTATGTGACGCTCGACCGTGAACAATTCTTCTGAAAACTGGTCGGCGACACGGGCCAGTTCTTCACCCGATGCGGTCGGAAAATAGCCCTCGGGCCGGCGTTCGAACAAGCGGCTGTCGAGCGATTTTTCCAGCTGCTCGATCCGGCGGCTGACCGTGCTGTGATGCACCCCCAGCCGTTTGGCGGCAGCGCGTACTGTTCCCGCAGCCATTACCTCGCGGAATGTTTTGACATCTTCCCAGTCCATTCGGTGATTGTAACCACAATCAACCCGGTTTGCATGGCTAAATTTTGCACCAACAATGTGCAATTAGTCGCTTTGACATACTATTTTTCCACCGCTACCAATGCTTTACTCACCAGCCTAACGCCGCATGTCCCCCGCCTGTCTATACTCGCCCTGGAGAACGTACGATGACCATTCCGATTATTGCCGCCGTCGCGGGAGCCATGCTCATCATCCTGCAAGCCGTCTTGATGATTCTGGTTGGCATGCACCGGGTCCGCAACCGGGTAAGCCTGGGCACGGGTGACGATCCGGCGCTGGAGCGCAAGGTCCGGCGCCATGGCAATCTGGCTGAAAATGCCGCTTTGTTCATTGTCATGCTGGCGCTTGCGGAAATGACCGTTGTGCCCAATAATGTCATCCGGATCATTGCCATCATCTTTGTTCTGGGACGCATCTTTCACGCCATCGCCCTGTCGACGGCTGCCGGTTCGCACGGCTCCGCACCGGGCAAGCTGTTCCCGATCTTCCGGGCTATCGGCGCGTTCAGCACATTCGGCTCTTTCATGGCGCTGGGCCTGTATATTCTCGCCGGTGTTTTCTAGATTCGCTTCTCATCCCTGAAATTGAAAGATATCCCCATGACCACCGCTCTCTCGCACATTCTCAAGGGTTCCACCGCACAGGCCTTTCGCGGCCTGACCACGGTTCTGTCCAAGGCCAAGGCAACGGCCGAAGCGGCCGGTACCGCCGACGAAGCCTATCTCGGCGCGCGCCTGTTCCCGGACATGAACGACCTCAAATGGCAGGTCCAGATGATCACCGAATTTGCAGTTCGCGGTGCCGCACGGATGACCGGGACTGCGCCCGACAAGCTGCCCGATATGCCGATGGAGGGTGAGAGTTTTGACGCCCTGATCCAACGAGTTTCGGAGTGCGCAGCAAAAGTGGCGGCAGCCGATGATGCGACGATTGACGGCAACGCCGGCATGGAAATCTCCATGCCGGTCGGCCCGGAGCAGACCATCGATCTGGACGGCCAGACCTATGTGCTCAGCTTCTTCCTCCCCAATCTGTTTTTCCACGTCACGACCGCCTATAATCTGCTGCGCATGCAGGGCGTGGCTATCGGCAAGCGCGACTATATGGGAATGTAGGCTCGGGGTCAGCCAACGACCTGCGGACCGCGGCCATCGCGCCACCATTCCTGCACCCAGCCATAGGGGCTGGCGACCGCACGGCCGGCCGTGTCGCGGGCCGGCTCGAAGCGGAAGCGCTGTTCGATCAGCCGGCAGGTGATCGCATCCAGCTCTGCATGACCGCTGGTCTGCCGGACATGGCAATCCCGCGCATGGCCGTCTGCACCGACCGTGAAGCGGACGACGACCCGGCCACGGGTATCGGCCTGCCAGACAGAACGGGGAATATCCTTGCGGGTGAGCGCGCCGGACAGATGGTGCGGCCCCGAGACGATGCCGCCACCGCCGGTTCCGTCGCCGCTGTTTCCGCTTCCCGATCCGTCACCTTGTCCACCGCTGCCCGTCCCCGGCCCGGGTTGCTCGGAAGCACCGGCGCTGGCGTCATTGTCGGGGCCGGCAACCGGCGCGACCACCAGCGGCGTTGCGACCGGGAGCTTCACTTCCGGTGGTGGCAGCACAATCTGGGTCGGGCTCGCCCGAAGATTTTCGGGTGAAGCAGTTCCTTCTTCGGTCTTTGCCGGCTGCTCGTCCGGAGCCGGTTCCGGCGGCTGTGGCGGACTGATCTCGATGACCTTGAATCCGCTATCAACACGCTCGGCGATATCCGTGCCCATGCCGCTGACCAGCAAATAGCCGACCGCTATATGGATCGCGATGACCGCTGTCAGCGATTGGGCCCGGTCCTGCCTGCTGTTGTAACTGCCATAGTCCATGCCACGTCTATACCAGCAAACCGATTAATAGGGGCTGGCCGACCAGCGCAACCGAAACACATTGTCTGTTTCCCTCGCAAATGGTAGGAACGGACGGTTCGTGACTGGCGAGATCAGGATGGAAACCCATCAGGGAGCGGACCGATGTTTAAAGCCGATCGCCTGGGCATTTCTCTAATCTGGGAGCAGCCCGATGTCCGATGATCCAACCCCCTTTCACATTGTCTTCCTGCTGTTCGACGGCATTACCCAGCTGGATTTTTCCGGTCCGGCGCAGGTGTTTTCCCGTCTGCCGGGCGCCGTGGTCCACACGGCTGCCAGAAAGGTGAAGCCGATTGAGACAGATAGCGGCTTCGCGATTCTGCCTTCTACCGGTTTCGCCGATTGCCCGCAGGCCGATCTGCTGTGCGTCCCCGGCGGCTTTGGTATCCGGGGCGTCATTCAGGCCGGTGCGACGCTGCAATTCTTGCGCGATCAGGCGGCTGCGGCCCGATATGTGACATCGGTTTGCACGGGCTCTCTGGCGCTCGGCGCAGCCGGACTGCTGGACGGAAAGCGTGCGACCAGCCACTGGGCCTATACCTCCTTGCTGGGAAAATTCGGCGCCACCTATCAAAAGGCGCGGGTGGTCCAGGACGGCGATGTGATCACTGCCGGCGGCGTGACCTCGGGCATCGACTTTGCCTTGACAGTGGTTGCGGAAATTGCCGGGCAGCAACTGGCCGAGACGATCCAGCTCAGTCTCGAATATGACCCGCAGCCGCCGTTCGCCAGCGGCCATCCCGATATCGCCGATCCCGAATTGCTCGCCGGGCTTCGGGATCGGGTTTACAACCGTCAGGCGTCGGATCTGGCAGACATAATTGATAGGCTCTAAGCCGGGAATTATGTTTTGCACCTGACGGTTATCGCGTAAGCGCACATCGCAATGAGCAGCCCCGAACCCACCGAACGCCATACGCCGACCCGTATCAGCGAGCTGCGGCTGTTCCTTTTCGCGCTGTCGTCGGCGGCGGTGGTCGCCAACGGCTACTATCTCCATCCGCTGATCACGCCGGTTGCCGAAGAATTCGGCGTCAGCGGCGCGACGGTCGGGCTTGCTCCGGCGCTCAACCAGATCGCGCTGGCGCTGGGCATCCTGCTGTTGCTGCCGCTCGGGGACCGGATCAACAACCGCAAGCTGGTGACAATATTCGTCATCGGTCAGTTTCTGGCCATGCTGGCGATGGCGCTGTCGGCCAGCTTCCTCCTGTTTGCCGCGGCCTCTTCCCTGCTCGGCTTTGTCACCATCGCGCCCTATCTGCTGCCCGCCTACGTGACCCAGCGCGTCGCGCCCGAACGCATGGGACATGTTACCGGAATCATGGCCGCTGGCGTCACCCTGGGGATATTGGGCAGCCGCGTCGGCGGCGGCCTGCTTGGCCACTATTTCGGCTGGCGCTCGGCCTATTGGGTCGGGGTCGCGTCCATGGGGATGCTGATAGTCCTGCTGCCCCTGATCATGGAGCGCAAACGGGACGAGAAGCCGTCCGGCACCGAACCACCGCGCTATGCGGAACTGCTCCGCTCGCTCTGGCCGATCATGAAATCCCTGCCGGAAGTTCCGCTCGGCGGATTAATACAGGCGCTTTCCTTCGGCCTGTTTCTGGCGCTCTGGCTGGCGATAGGCCTGCATTTGCCGCGCAATGGCTATGGCGTCGATACGGTTGGCTATCTCGCCATCATCGCTATCGTCAACGTCCTCGGCTCCCCCTATGCTGGCCGGTTCGCGGACCGGATCGGGGCCGAGCGCGCGCGCATCTATTTCTCTCTCGCACAGCTCGTCGGTGTTTGCCTGCTCCCCTTCGCCGGCGACAATCTCTGGCTGCTGGTGATCGCGGTTGTTTTCAACTCCATCGGCGGGGCATCCGTGGATATTTGCAGCCGGACGATCCTGTTCAGCCGTGCGCCCGAAATCAGGACCCGGCTGATGACCATCTATATCGTGATCATGTTTATCGGCGGCGGCATATCGAGCTGGCTGGGTGCCGCGACCTATGAATATGCCGGATGGCTTGGCATTTCGGTTATGGCGATCGGCTATGCGCTGATTATCATGGGGCTGTCGCTCTGGGGGCTGCGCTTCCGGCAGGCCAAAGCCTAGATTTTTACCAGCACCTTGCCGATATTGCCGCCGGTGAACAGCTTCTCATAGGCGTTCAGGACATTCTCGATGCCGTCGGTAACATCAAAGGGCGTGTCGATCAGTCCGGCGTCGAGCCACTGTTTCAGCTCCGCCGTCAACCGTTCGCCCTGATCGGCAAAATCGGGAGAGAAAAAGCCTTCGATGCGCAGCCGTTTCATCAATATCTGGTCGAACTGTTCCGGTCCCCGCCCGCGCCCGTCGCCTTCATATTGCGCCAGCAGCCCGCACAGCGCGATCCGGCCGTAGAGCGCCATATTGGGCAGCACCGCATCGAGAATTGGCCCACCGACATTGTCGAAATAGGCGTTGATCCCGCCCTCGACCTTCGCCAGCTCGGCAGCAATATCATCCTTCTTGTAGTCGATCGCCTTGGTGATCGCGAGGTCCTCTTCCAGCCAGCGGCATTTCTCCGGTCCGCCGGCCAGGCCATAGACATTCGCACCGAGGATTTTCGCAACCTGGCAGGCCAGCACGCCGGTGGATCCGGCCGCGGCCGAGACCAGCACATTGTCTCCCGCCTTGACACCGGCCGTTTCCTTGATACCCCACAGCGCGGTCCAGCCATTGAAGCCGAGCACACCGAAATGCTGCTTGATGTCGCCGATGCTGTCGTCAACCTTTACCAGACCTGCGAGCTCCGGCTGCATCACGCTATATTCGGCCCATTGCCCGAAGCCGCGTACCAGATCGCCCTCGGCAAAAGCGGCATGGCGCGAAGCGGCGACATGACCGAGCACCAGCCCGACCATCTTGGTGCCCAGTTCCAGCGGCGGCTGATAGCTGTCTTCGCGCTCGGTCATCCACATGCGCGTGCCCGCATCCATCGACAGATAGGCGGCCCTGACCAAAACTTCGCCATCGGCGAGCGCCGGCATCGGCTCGCTTTCCAGCGACAGCGCGCCCGAAACATCACTCCCCTCGGGGCGACTGTTCAGCTGCCAGAAACGGTTGGTGGTCACAGCGATTTTCTCCTTGGCTCTCGCGCAATCTAGAGAAGATCCCCCCGTTCGATACTATCCTTATTGGCGGGCAGGCTGAACAGCATCCCGTCCTGACCCAATATGACGGGCCCGTCATAGGCATCGGCAGTACCCTTCAGATAATAGCTGTCCAGATAGGCAAGCGGCAACGCCGGAACGATATGCGAGAGCACCAGCATCTTCGCCTTCCCGGCTCTGGCCGTTTCGGCCGCCTCAACCGGCGTGGTGTGATAGTCCTGAATATCGGCCATTATTTTGACCATCCGCTCGCGTCCGGCTTTGGCAAAAGCCTTCTCCATCGTGCCAACCATCTCGGCGTTCAATGCTTCGTGCACCAACAGGTCGCAGCCGTTGCATGCCTTCGCGACAGCCGGCAATTTGACCGTATCGCCGCTGAACACGACCGAGCGGCCCTTGTAATCGAAACGATAGCCCACCGCGGGCGCAATCGGCTTGTGGTCAACGGCAAAGGCGGTGATCCTGATTCCATCCTCGTCATAAACCACCAGCCGCGCTTGCCCGTCTGGCATCGAAAATGGCCGGGCCGCGCCGCCTTTTCCGGTCGGCAATATGGTCGCTTCGCCATGATGGGCGATCCGATATTGCGCATCGGCCGCATAGGCGGCGTTGAGACCATCGACAATCGCCTCCACGCCCTCCGGTGCAATCACCGGCAGCGCCGCATCCCGGCCGCCGCCGGCCCAGCGCTGCATCATCAATTCCCCCATGCCGTCGATATGGTCGCTGTGAAAATGGGTCAGCAGCAGCGCTTCCGTGGCACCGGGATTCAATCCGATCAGGCCAAGATTGCGCACCGCGCCGCCGCCGATATCGACAATGAACATCTTGCCGTCGATGATGACGGCGGAACACGGACCTGCGCGGCTGGGGTCGGGCAGCGGCGAACCGGATCCGCACAGCACCACATTGATCCCATCCGGCAGGCCACCGATCACGTCGCGGGCCACACCCGTTTCCACCGCGCTGGCGAACAGCTGCCCGCCAATCTGTTCCCGGAACAATATGCCGGTGCCAGCCGCCAGCAGCAGCAGTATCAACAGTCCCATACCCAGTTTCTTCATCGCCCTGCTCCCCCGTTTTGACTCAGCATTCGACCAGATTGACGGCCAGCCCCCCCTGTGAGGTTTCCTTGTAGCGCTCGGACATGTCCAGTCCCGTCTTGCGCATGGTCTCGATCACCTCGTCAAGACTGACCCGGTGGGTACCGTCCCCGAGAATCGCCAGCCGCGCCGCCTCGATCGCCTTGACCGCGCCGACCGCGTTACGCTCGATGCACGGCACCTGCACCAGACCGCCGACCGGATCGCAGGTCAGGCCGAGATTATGTTCCATCCCGATCTCGGCGGCATTTTCCACTTGCAGCGGCGTGCCACCCCAGGCAGCCGTCAGCCCGGCTGCGGCCATGGAGCAGGCAACACCGACCTCGCCCTGGCAGCCGACCTCGGCCCCGGAAATGGACGCATTTTCCTTGAACAGGGAACCGATTGCGGCGGCGGTCAGCAGGAAAGTCTCGACGCCGGCCATGTCCGCCTTCGGAGCAAATCTCTCATAAAAACGCAACACCGACGGAACAATCCCCGCCGCGCCATTGGTCGGCGCGGTCACCACCTTGCCACCGGCGGCATTTTCCTCGTTGACCGCCAGCGCCCACAGATTGACCCAGTCCAATATCGTCAGCGGGTCGGACAGCGCCCGCTCCTGCCGCTCCATCAGCCGGGCGTGGATCAGCGGCGCCCGGCGCTTGACCCGCAGGCCGCCAGGCAGAATGCCCTCCTGCTGGATCCCGCGATCGATACATGCGGACATGGCATCGGCAATCTCGCGAATCCCCGCGCTTATGTCCTCGTCTGCCAGACTCGTCCGCTCGTTGGCCCGCATGATCTCGGCGATGGACAGCTGCTCGTCTGCCGCTATCCGGAGCAGGTCCGCGCCCGAACAGAAACGGTGGGGAACGTCCCACAGGCCGCTTTCGGGATTGTTGCTGCCGATCTGGTCCTCGTCCAGAACGGCACCTCCGCCGACCGAATAATAGACCCGGCTCGCGACCAGCGTTTCGCCGGAAAAGGCGTTGAAACGCATGGCATTGCTATGGAAATCGAGCCGCTTCTTCTGGTCGAAAACAACGTCTGCCTCTTCGGCAAAGGCGATGGCGCGGGAACCGTTTACACAGATTTCCGAGCGCGTGCGGATTTGGTCCACCAGCACATCCGCTGCATCCGGCTCGATATTCTCCGGTCGCTGTCCCGACAGGCCGAGGAGTATGGCGCGGTCGGTCGCGTGGCCCTTGCCGGTTAGCGCCAGCGATCCAAACAGCAACGTCTCCAGTCGCGTCACATCATCCAGCCTGCCGGCATCGGCCAGCCGCTCAACAAACAGCGCCGCCGCCAGCATCGGTCCCATCGTATGGGAACTCGAAGGCCCTACGCCAATCTTGAACAGCTCGAATGTGCTGGCAACCATATCGCGTGTTGTCCTTCCCCGTTCCCCGGCGCAGGCCGGAGTCCATCTCCCTGATCCTTGTCTATATCAAGCAGGAAGGGCGCATGATAGCTTTTGCGGTCGGCCAAATCCGGGAAGCTGAATGCGCTATCCCGCGTTCACATCGGCAATCCACTGATCCACCCGCTGCTCCAATATGCCCAGCGGCAATGCTCCGCCACCCAATACCACATCGTGAAAAGCGCGGATATCGAACCGGTCACCGAGTTGGTCCCTGGCCCGTTGACGCAGTTCGAGAATCTTGATCATCCCGATCTTGTAGCTGGTTGCCTGCCCCGGATTGACCAGATAACGGCGCACCTCGGAGCGGACAGCGGCTTCCGGAATGGAACTGTTTTCAAGGAAATAGGCCACAGCCTGCTCCTCGCTCCAGCCCTTGCTGTGCAGCCCGGTATCCACGACCAGCCGGATCGCGCGCCAGATCTCGCTCGTCAGGCGCCCGAATTCGGAATAGGGATTCTCATAGCCGCCCATTTCCTTGGCCAGCGTTTCGGAATAGAGGCCCCAGCCCTCGCTATAGGCGGTATAGCCCGCCTGGGTGCGGAAGACAGGAATGCCGGTCAGTTCCTGGGCAATGGAAATCTGCATATGATGGCCGGGCAGACCCTCGTGATAGGCAATCACTTCGAGCGTCGGAATCGGCATCGCGCGCATGTCTGACAGATGGGCATAATAGATGCCGGGCCGCGAGCCGTCGGGCGTGCCGCTGCGATAATGCTGGGCGGCACCATCGCGCTCACGGAAGGCTTCGACCCGCCGCACCTCGAGATCCGCCTTGGGCAATATGCCGAAATAGTCCGGCAGCAGTTTTTTCAACGCCTCGATATGGTCTTTGGCCGCCGCGATATATTGATCGGCTCCGGCATCGTCGTCCGAAAAATAGAATTGGTCATCCTCGCGAATGAACGTGAAGAAATCCTTGAGGTCGCCGTCAAATTCCACCTGCTCCTTGACCGCTTCCATGTCGCCGCGCAGCCGCGCCACCTCCGACAGGCCGAGATTGTGAATCTCGTCAGCAGTCAGTTCCGTCGTCGTCTGATTGGCGAGCCGATAGTTGTAAAATGCCTGGCCGTTAGCCAGCGCACCAACGCCTTTGGGAGAAGCGTCGGTGTTCGGCATATCCGACTGATACCAGGCGATGATCCGCTGATAGGCTGGAGCGAAGGCAGAAATCAGAGCCGTTTTGGCCGCGTCCCGCAATTCCGCAGCGCGCGCTTCGTCGATCGCACCGCTATCGACCAGTCCCCGCAACTTCTCTTCGGTCGCGGTCCAGATTGCCGAGGGCGCACCGTCATCAAAGGGCGCGCCGGAGATGATCTTGGTCGACTGGTCGATCACACCCTCATAGGCGAAGCGTGGCGGGCGGGTGCCCGCATCGGCGTTGGACTTTGCCCGTACCAGCAACTGGTCGAGCGCGGTGGCAACGCCGGAAAGACGCTGGATGAAGCCCTGCATGTCCGCCTCCGTCGCAACCTTGTGGGTGTTGATCAGAAAGGTCGGGAAAAAGGATTGCAGGCCGTTATGCTGGTGCAGCACATAGCGATGGCTGCGGAACGGCAGGCCCGCCTCTGCCTGCTTCAGATTGTACAACCAGATATCATAGGATGTCTGCGCCTCGGGCGAGAGCTGGGCATAGTCAAAACGGCTTTTCATCTCGGCAACCGCATCACGCAACCAGGCCAGTTCTCGGTCTGCGCCGGCGTCGCTGAAATCGTCGATCAGGCCATAGTCGGTCTTGCGCCCGATGAAGGTCTGTTCGATCGGGCTGAACTTGAGTTCCTCCTCGTATTTTTCATCAAACCAGGCGTTGATCCGGTCGGTCTCGGATTGCGCTGCTTGGACCTGCTGATCGGGCGCTGCGATTGCCGGAGTCGGAGACAGGACAGCGAGTCCGATCATCAGGAACGAGCTGTTTAGAAAGAGGCGGCTGCGCATAAGAAATCATCCTGTTGCTGTCATATCCAGGGCAACCTCATTGCATATGTTGCAGCATTTGCAAACGCATCTCGCAACCCGACAAAAAAGGGCCGGAAGTTTCCTTCCAGCCCTCTTGTTGGTTTCAGCGCAAGCCGAAAGCCTGAGTGGTTTGGGTGCTTAGAAGCCCATGCCGCCCATGCCGCCGCCCATGCCGCCCATGTCGGGCATGCCGCCGCCGCCGCCCTTGTCGTCTGATGGCAGTTCCGCCACAGCCGCTTCGGTGGTGATCAGCAGTCCGGCAACCGAGGACGCATCCTGCAGCGCAGCACGGACAACCTTGGTCGGATCGATCACGCCAGCTTTCACAAGGTCTTCATAAACATCGGTCGATGCGTTGAAGCCGAATTCCTTGCTCTTCTGGTCGAGCATCTTGCCGGCAACAACCGCGCCGTCAAAACCGGCATTTTCAGCAATCTGGCGAACCGGAGCCTGCAACGCGCGACGAACAATGTCGATACCGCGGGTCTGGTCGTCGTTGATGCCTTCGAGGCCCTTGAGCGCCGCAGTGGCATAGAGAAGCGCAGCACCGCCGCCAGGGACAATACCTTCTTCGACAGCCGCACGGGTGGCGTGCAGCGCGTCGTCGACACGGTCTTTCTTCTCTTTCACTTCCACTTCGGACGCGCCGCCGACCTTGATCACGGCAACACCGCCGGCGAGTTTCGCCAGACGTTCCTGCAGCTTTTCCTTGTCATAGTCGGAGGTGGTGTTGCCGATCTGGTTGCGGATCGCTTCCACGCGTGCCTTGATGTCGCCCTTCTTGCCAGCACCGTCGACGATCGTGGTGTTATCCTTGTCGATCGTGACATTCTTGGCTTCACCGAGCATGTTCAGCGTAACGCTTTCCAGCTTGATGCCGAGATCTTCGGAGATCATTTCACCCTTGGTCAGGATCGCGATATCTTCGAGCATCGCCTTGCGACGATCGCCAAAACCAGGTGCCTTGACCGCTGCGATCTTGAGGCCGCCGCGCAGCTTGTTGACCACGAGGGTCGCCAGTGCTTCGCCTTCAATATCTTCGGCAATGATCAGCAGCGGACGTCCGGCCTGCACAACAGCTTCCAGAATCGGGAGCAGCGGCTGCAGGTTGGTCAGCTTCTTTTCGTGGATCAGGATATAGGGATTGTCGAGTTCGGCAACCATCTTGTCCGGATTGGTGATGAAGTAAGGCGACAGATAACCGCGGTCAAACTGCATGCCTTCGACAACGTCCAGTTCAAAGTCGAGACCCTTGGCTTCTTCAACCGTGATCACGCCTTCCTTGCCGACTTTTTCCATGGCTTCGGCGATTTTTTCGCCGACTTCCTTGTCGCCATTGGCGGAGATGATGCCGACCTGGGCAATTTCTTCGCTGCCCTTGACGTCTTTCGAGCGCTTCTTGAGATCCGCAACCACGGCCAGGACCGCCTGATCGATGCCGCGCTTCAGATCCATCGGGTTCATGCCGGCCGACACGGATTTCATGCCTTCCTTGACGATCGCCTGAGCGAGAACGGTAGCGGTGGTGGTGCCGTCGCCAGCAACATCGTTGGTTTTCGATGCGACTTCACGAAGCATCTGTGCGCCCATATTCTCGAACTTGTCCTTCAGTTCGATTTCCTTGGCAACCGAAACACCGTCCTTGGTGATGCGCGGTGCGCCAAAGCTCTTGTCGAGCACAACATTGCGGCCTTTTGGACCGAGGGTTACCTTAACGGCGTCGGCCAGCGTGTTCACGCCCTTGAGAATGCGTTCGCGAGCGTCGCGACCAAATTTTACGTCTTTAGCAGCCATGATATTTTCCTCTGCTTAAATGATTGAAATGATGATGGGACAGGCGCCTATTTCTCGAGAATACCGAGAATATCGCTTTCCTTCATGATGATGAGCTCTTCGCCGTCAACGGTGACTTCCGTGCCGGACCATTTGCCGAACAGAATCTTGTCGCCTTTTTTGACGTCGAGCGGCGTGGCCTTGCCATTGTCGTCTTTCAGGCCGTTACCGACAGCGACAACCTTGCCTTCGGACGGCTTTTCCTGCGCACTATCCGGAATGATGATACCGCCTGCGGTCTTGGCATCCGCTTCAACGCGGCGCACCAGTACACGGTCATGCAATGGACGAAATTTCATAGATTTCCCTTTCTTGTCCAATCCAACACTCCCCGGGGCAGCGGGTCGCCGCCGGTCGGGAAAGTAGAATCTGTGTGAATTAGCACTCTCTCCTTTCGAGTGCTAACGAAGTCCATGTAGTGGCTATTCGTCCGCCGTCAAGGGAAACAGCAGAAAATATTTCATTCAATTTTTGTTGGATTTCCAAGGCATTGCGAATCAATTCGTCGGCAATCCGTATTGCTCCGGAGCGGCTGTGTAACCGGGCCATCGCACCCGGCGAATATATTTCCGAGCCCGCAAGGACGGGTTCGACCCAGTCCCCCCGTTCCAGAGAGGAAATATAATGTCTGCCTTTATCAAAACAACCGCTGCTGCCGCTGCCCTGACCGCAGCGGCTACCCTGTCCCTGTCGGCCACTGCTGCAGAGGCGGCAGGTGCCAAGGAAAAATGCTTTGGCGTCGCGCTGGCCGGCAAGAATGACTGCGCCGCCGGTCCCGGCACCAGCTGTGCCGGAACCTCGACCGTCAATTATCAGGGCAATGCCTGGAAATATGTCGCCAAGGGCGAATGCGCCAAAATGGGCGGAACGCTGACCGCGCATAACGGCAATGCGAAACCGGTTCCCAAAAAGAGCTGATAGCGCTAAATTCCGTGGATGGCCGCAAATTCTGATCCTTGTGTTTCGCCGGTGGTGACTGTGCCGCGCTCCCTCCCTCCCTCGGGTGGCATAGGTCTCAAGTCGGTGCATTATCAAAATGTGCTGGACGATACCGCACAGGCGAAACGCCCATCCTGGGTGGAGGTGCATCCACAGAATTACTTCGGCGATGGCGGTCCGGCACACCGCTGGCTCACTGCCATCGCCGGGGTTTACCCCTTGAGCTTTCACAGCGTCGGCCTGTCGCTGGGCAGCGCCGGGGGCCTCAATGCCGCCGACCTGGACCAGCTGGCCGCGCTCTGCGAACGATACCGGCCGGCAATGGTCTCCGATCATCTCAGCTGGAGCGGCAACGCCCATGACCGCTACCCCGATCTGCTCCCCGTTCCCTATACATATGAAGCGCTCGACCATCTTGCCGGCGAAATCGGCAGGGCACAGGATCGGCTGCAACGCTCGATCCTGATCGAGAATCCGTCCCGTTATCTCAGCTTCCGCGACGATGAAATGACCGAACCCGAGTTCATCCACGCCCTGTGCCGGACCGCCGGCTGCGGCCTGCTGTTCGATATCAACAATGTCGAGGTCACCGCGACCAATATCGGCCTCGACATGGACGCCTATATCGACGCAATCGACCCGGCGATCGTCGGCGAGATCCATCTCGCCGGCCACGCCCGCGAGGAGCACGCCGGCGGCCCGCTGCTGATCGACGATCATGGCTCGATGGTCAGCGATGTCACCTGGCGCCTCTACCGTCGCTTTGTCGAACGGGCTGGCGCGAAGCCGACGCTGATCGAATGGGACAGCGATATTCCCGCCTATGATGTGCTGATGGCCGAGGTCGCCAAGGTGGGCCATATTCTGGGTGACCAGCAAGCAAGCGATCCGCGCCATGCCCTCGCTCGCTGAAGGCCAGACGCGCTTCATTGCCTGCCTGCAAAAAGGGCCTGGCCATTTTCCCTCCGATCTGTTCGCCGAAAGCAACGAGCGCGCGCTGCTCGGGCTGAAGGCCCATGCCAATACGATTTCCCATGCCCGGCTGGTGGCGCTGGAACAGGCCTATCCGAAACTATATGCGCATATGGGGCACGAGCAATTCCATGCCCTGTCCCGCGACTATATCGAGCAGGATCATATATTGACCTGCGATATCAACGGGATTGGCGCCGACTTTGCCCGGTTCCTGACAGACCGGTGCCGCGACGCCGCCGCCATTGATCTGGCCCGAATCGAGTGGGCGTGGCTGGAAAGCTATCGCAGCGCCGACGCCGAGCCGCTTGCCCTGGGCGATATCGCCACCCTGGCCGAGGCGGACCTGCTGGCCTTCCCGCTCGCCCCCCACCCGGCCTTGCGCCTGATCACCCTCACCGCCCCCCTCTCGCCGCAACTGGCCGAACTGGGCGAGAGCGATCCGCACGCCCTGATGATCGTCCGCCCGCAAGCCCGGATATTGTTTCATCCGCTGACCGCAGGGGCGCAGATCATTGCCGAAAAAATACCCGGTGCCGGCACCATGGGTAACCTTTTGGGCGAAGCCCTCGAACTGGGTGAAGAAGCGACCGCAATGGAGCACATCATGATGCTGATCCAGGCCGGCGCGCTGATGCGACACGAGGGGTAGAGACATGACAGATATAGCGGCAAAACTGACAGACCGGCTGAGCGGAGCGGTACCCGAGGGAATCGCGCTCCTGTTCACCCGCGTCGCCCTTGCCGGCATTTTCTGGCGCTCGGCCCGGACCAAGGTAGAGGAGGGCAGTTTCCTGACGATCAGGGACACGACCTTCTACCAGTTTTCGGATGCGCCGTTCAACCAGGTGCCGATCCTCAACGGAGATCTGGGCGCCTATGTCACGACCTATATGGAACATCTGCTGCCGATCCTGCTGCTGTTTGGTCTGGCGACGCGGCTCGGTGCGCTCGGCGTACTGGGCATGACGATCGTGATCCAGATCTTTGTCTTTCCCGAAATGGCGGTCTGGTGGCAGACCCATATCCTGTGGGTCGCGCTGGCGCTGGTGCTGATCGTACGCGGCGGGGGCCTGTTCTCGCTGGACCGGCTGACCGGCCACAGGCTGGGCTGACTAGATGATCGCCAATGAAGAAACCTTTCGGCAGCTGATGATCAAGGCGCAGGGCGGCGACAAGCTCTGCTATTCCAGCCTGCTGGTCGAATGCGAAAAATGGCTGCGCCGCTATTTCGCCCGCAAGATAAACCCGGCGGCGATCGATGATCTGGTGCAGGAGACACTGATCTCGGTTCATCGCAAACGGGCAAGCTATGATTCCTCCAGGGCTTTTCTGCCGTGGCTCGCCGCCATCGGCCGTTACCGCTGGATCGACAGCCTGCGCAAAATCTACCGGCACGAGCATGACCAGCTGTACGAAGAGATGGTGGCCGATCCGCAGGACGGGGACGTCACCGCCAAGGTCAGTCTCGAACGGCTGCTCGGCATGATCCCGCAAAGACAGGCGGAGGTGATCAGCCTCGTCAAGATCGAAGGCCTCAGCATAATCGAGGCCGCTGCAAAAACCGGCCAGTCGGAATCGCTGGTCAAAGTGAATATCCATCGGGGTCTCAAGAAAATGAGCGCCCTAATCGAGAGTGAGTGAAATGAGTGGATCTGCAAATCATCTGATCGAAGGGCTGGTCGAAGGACTGGAACCGGTCCGGACATTGAATCCGAAACGCGGGCTGGCGATAGTCGGCGGTCTCACCCTGATCGCCGGCATTGCGGTCGCGACGATGCTCGGCGTGCGCAATGACCTGATGATCGGCATGGCCGACGAGATGTTTTTCCTGCGCAGCGGCGTGCTGCTGATGCTCGGCATTGCCACCGCAATTACGGTGGTCAATATGGCACGGCCCGGCGTCGGCAAATTGAGCCGTGGCTGGATCTGGGCACTGATCACCGCCGCGCTGTTTCCCCTGACCGCCGCCATCATGAGCGCGATCAACATGCCCCCGGCGGAGGCCTTTCGGCCCATGGAGGGGCTGAAATGCCTGACCGTCAGCGGCATCGCGGCACTGGCCATCGGCAGCGGCCTGACCCTGTGGCTGCGGCAAGGTGCACCGACATCGCCGGAACGGGCCGGCTGGCTCGTCGGCATCGCCTCGGGTGCGCTGGGTGCGGCGGCCTATAATCTTCACTGCCCGTTCAATGATATCTATTATATCGGACTGTGGTTCACGACCACGGTCGTGGCCAGCGCGATTTTGGGGAGGCTGGTCGTCCCCCGTCTTATCCGCTGGTAATATCGCGGCCCGATCCCATATAGGAGGAGTCAGTCCGGTCAAAACAGGAATAGATATATGCAGTTTGCGCGCGCGGCGTGGAAATTTCTGGTCGCAATAAAGGATGGCATGGTGCTGGTCGCCATGCTGCTGTTTTTTGGTGCACTCTATGCCCTGTTGTCTTCGGCGCCGAACAGCGCCGCGATCCGGGACGGCGCCTTGCTGCTCGATCTGAACGGCGTGATTGTCGAGCAACCGGCGGCGCCGACTTTCGAGGATTTTCTGGCCGGCACCAGCGACAGCCCGCGCGAATATCGCCTGCGGGACGTCTTACATGCCATTGATGCCAGCGTGGAAGACGACCGGGTCAAGGCAATCGTGCTGGATCTCGGCCGCTTCGCCGGAGGTGGCCAGACCAGCCTGACCGATGTCGGCGCCGCGCTTGACCGGGTCAGAAAGGCCGGCAAGCCGATCTATGCCTTCGCCAGCTTCTACAGCGATGACAGCTATCAGCTCGCTGCGCATGCAAGCGAGATCTGGCTGGACCCGATGGGCGGCATTATCTTTGCCGGGCCCGGCGGTAACCGGCTCTATTACAAGGGCCTGATCGACCGGCTGGGTGTGACCGCCAATATTTACAGGGTCGGTACCTATAAAAGCGCGGTCGAGCCATATATGCGCTCCGACCAGTCGCCGGCCGCCCGCGAAGCGTCCGAGGCGCTGTACGGCGTACTCTGGGACAGCTGGCTGACCGAGGTCGGAAAGGCCCGGCCACAGGCCGTAATTGCGCCTTTCGCCAGCAACCCCGCCAATTTTGCCAGAACCGCCGGCGGTGATCTGGCAAAAGTCGCCATCGAGCAGAAGCTGGTCGACAGGCTGGGTGACAAAACCGCTTTCGACCGCTTCGCCGCGGAACAGGTCGGTACCGATGAGACGCCCTCGCCTGACAGTTTCAAAAGCATCGACTATGACGATTTTGTCGAGGCCCATCCGGTGGATACCGATGGTACTCCTATCGGCGTCATCACCGTCGCGGGTGAAATCGTGGATGGCGAAACCGGCCCCGGCATGGCTGCCAGCGGGCGGATTGCCGAACAGATTTACCAGGCGCTGGATGAAGGCGAGATCAAGGCGCTGGTGGTCCGCATCGATTCCCCGGGAGGATCGGCCTTCGCCAGCGAGGAAATCCGCCTTGCCCTGCTCGAAGCCAGGAAAATGAAGCTGCCGATTGTCGTGTCCATGGGCGATGTCGCGGCCAGCGGCGGCTATTGGATCGCCACGGCCGGCGATCACATCTTTGCCGAGCCCGATACGATCACCGGTTCCATAGGGGTATTCGCCGTCCTGCCCAGTTTTGAAAAGGCCCTGGCCAAATGGGGTGTCACCGCCGACGGCGTGCAGACGACGCCCCTGTCCGGCGAACCCGATTTCGTCGGCGGCTTTGGCGAAGAGCTGAACGTCATTTTGCAGTCCGGGGTCGAAAACAGCTACGGCGACTTCGTCAAGCTGGTGGCGGCAGCGCGCGACAAGACGCCGGCAGAGGTCGATACGATCGGACAGGGTCGCGTCTGGGACGGCGGCACCGCAAGACAACTGGGCCTGGTCGACGGCTTTGGTGGCATCAAGGATGCGCTCGCCGAAGCGGCCAAGCGCGCGGGTCTCGCGGAAGGGGACTATCATCCACAGTATCTTGATCCGGGATCGAGGTTCTCCTGGCTCCCGTTCGACGGCATTCCCTTCGTCCGCCAGGAAAGCACACCGGTAACCGGTGTCATCGGCTGGGCGGCGCAGCGTCAGAAGGCGATCGTCGGTCGGGCTCTGGTCACCGCGCAAGGCTTGCTGGCGCGCGAGGACGTGCAGGCTCTGTGTCTGGAGTGCGGCGCCACTGCCTCGGTACAGCGGGACAGCAGGGGTTCTGCCGCCTGGATCGACCGCTTGCTCGCCTATTCCTTTTCTTCCGTTCCCCGGTAAGCGGGCAACGACAGCCCCTTGACGATGGCCAGCGCACGCAGGGTGAATCCGGCAACAAAGGCGATCAGGGCGGCAATGATCCCCGGCATACCGGTTTGGGCAAGCAGAACGAAGGCAAAGGCCGAAAGCGCACCCGCGGTCACATAGAGTTCCGGCCGGACAATAATCGAGGGCTCTCCCGAAATCAGGTCGCGGATTACCCCGCCAACGCTGGCGGTGATGATGCCCATGATCGCCGCCGGCAGCGGATCAATGCCCAGTTGCATTGCCTTGGCCGCACCGAACACCGAATAGGCCGCCAGGCCGATAGCGTCGAACCAGTCGACCGCTGCCGGCCGCCAGAACTTGACCGGCGTGACCCAGACCAGCAGGGCAATGGCAAGACACAGCAGCGGCACCCGCGTGTCCTGCACCCAGAAGACCGGCGCCCCGATCAGCAGGTCGCGCACCGTGCCGCCGCCGACCCCGGTGACCAGCGCGAAAAAGGCAAAGGTCACCAGCGTCTGGCGGTTGCGCGCGGCGACCAGCGCTCCGGAAATGGCAAAGACCGCAATCCCGAACAGATCAAGCCAGCCCAGCGCGCTGTAAAGAATGGCGGCGTTCAACGCGCGGCCCTGCGTTTGCGCCGGCGCCGGGTGAACAGCATGACAAAACCCAATATCGATCCCAGCAAGGCAATGACGGCCGAACCGATCAGGATCGGATGGCTGGTATCCTCGCGATTCTGCAGGTCCATGATATGCAGGCCCCACATGAAATCGAAAGCCCGCCAGAATTTGGTGCGGACGGCGATCAGCTCGCCGGTATCGGCATCGATATAGAAACGCGCGTCATCATCAAAGGTCACCTGCCACGACGGCCGGCCACTTCGCTGGTCCATCGGAGCACTGTCCGCTGCAAACAGGGTGACGGACCGGATCGCCGCTGCATCGGACCGGGCCGCGCGCGCCAGAGCATTGGCCTCGGCCCCCGAAACCGGGGGGAGCAGGGCGCCGGTCAACGCGTCCGCGCGCTGCTTGTCGCCGTCTGCATAGGCAATCACCCAAAAGGGTCCGGCACTGTTCTGCTGCAGGGTGAGACTCTTCGCCTGCTTCCCCTCAAGCACAGGCGCAACCGGTGTGATCGCATCCAGCGCCGGCGCTTCGCTGCGCAGATGATTGCCGCGCACCGTCTCGATCGGCTGCGCCACCATCAACAGCCCACTTGCAGTCCACAGGATGATCGGCACTCCGATCAGCCAGCCCAGCCAGACATGCCAGCGCATGAGTTTATAATGTTTGATAGCCACCCCGACCCTCCTCCGAAAACGGTCAGATCAATAGCGCCGCTATCTGCCGCGCACCATCAATTGTTTGAAAGTCCTGGAACCTGTCACCGATCACCTGCATCCCGACCGGCATGTCGTCGACAGTGCCGATGGGCAGCACGGTCGAGGGCAGGCCCGGAAAAGTCGCGATACCGGCCCATGCGAGCTGCGGCGCGGCGGACAAATCAACACCGTCAATAGCAATATTGTCCTGGAAAATCTGTCCGGCATGATGCGGAAAGGCGGGTGTGGCGCTGACCGGGGCCAGAACAAAATCGAATGCGCCGAATATATCGCGCCATTGACGGTAAACCCGCGCCTGAATATCGCAAAGGTCAAACCAGTCGCGGACGGTGGCCTGCGTTCCATCGGGCGCAGGCAGGCCGCCCGCCATCGCGATATTGAGCATCTTGAGATAGCTTTCATGGGCTGCCTCCAGATCCGGAATCAGCGCGCAGCGCCGTTCAACCTGCCCGCCCGCATCCTCGATCTGCCCCGCAACCCGATCGAGTTCTGCGCGATAGGCGCTCGCACAGCCGACCATCGGCTGCTCGTCAATCAGCAAATAGCGCGCCCCGTTGAGCGGCACATTGCGACGCGCCAGCGGATGGTCAAGCGTGATGTCGAGCAGTGTTGCCAGATCATCGGCCGAACGCGTCAGGGGACCGCAAACGGATAGAGCAGGACGGGCGGAATCCGTGCCGGGATAGCCATGTCCCTCAAGGCTGATTACATCGAAAGTCGGCTTATGCCCCCAGACGCCACAAAAATGCGCAGGCACGCGGATCGAACCGCCAATGTCGGAACCAAATTCGCACGGCACCATACCCGCCGCCACCGCCGCCGCGCCGCCGCCCGATGAGCCCCCTGGCGAGCGCCCATGGTCATGCGGATTATTGGTGCGGCCATAGACCGGATTATTCGATTGCCAGTCGGCCAGGTCCGGCGGAACATTGGTCTTGCCGAGGATGACTGCTCCGGCACGTTTCAGGCGCTGCACAACCACCGCATCGGACTGGGCGATGTTGTTGCGTGCATGCTCCAGTCCCCAGGTCGAGGGATGGCCGGTTAGATCAAAGCTTTCCTTGACCGTCATCGGCACGCCAAAAAGCGGCTGGTCGCCTTTCGGACCGACCGCATCCAGCCGTTTCGCCGCTGCCCGCGCGCTGTCAAAGTCGCGTACGACCACAGCATTGATCGGACCGTCGAGCGCCTCAATACGGGCAATGGCTGACTCGACCGCTTCGAGAGCGGAAAGTTTTCCCGCAACAATATCAGCGGCGATTTCGGTCGCAGTGGATTCTGTGGTCAGTGACAAAATAGACAATGGTTTCTCCCCTGTACTGCTGTTGAGGCAGGAGGCCGACTCCTGAACTAGCTTCGGAAAATCCTGTAAGGTCTATAGACGATTGCGGCCGCAATCAATTTTCACTGCACCTCGACCGAAATCCGGGAGATGGGCTCCCGCCTGGGCGGGAAGACCTCGCCCTACATATGGATCGGCTTGCCCTGCACCGCCATCGCCGCTTCCTTGATCGCTTCCGAATGGGTCGGATGGGCGTGGCAGGTGTAAGCAATGTCTTCCGAGGTCGCGCCAAATTCCATCGCCTGGGTGACCTGCGCGATCATCGTGCCGGCCAGCGACGAGATGATATGCGCGCCCAGCACCCGGTCGGTCTTGGCATCGGCGATGATTTTCACATAGCCGTCGGTGTCGCGATTGGTCTTGGCGCGGCTGTTGGCGGCAAAGACGAACTTGCCGACCTTGTAGTCGACACCGCTGTCCTTCACCTCTTCCTCGGTCTTGCCGATGCTGGCAATTTCGGGATAGGTATAGACCACGCCCGGGATCAGGTCGTGATTGACGATCCCCTGCTGTCCGGCGATAAATTCCGCTGCGGCAATGCCTTCGTCCTCCGCCTTGTGCGCCAGCATCGGACCCGGCGTGACATCGCCGATCGCATAGACGCCCGCGATATCGGTCTGGAAGTCATGCCCGACCTCGATCTGGCCGCGCTCGTTGGTTTCGACGCCCGACTTGTCGAGATCGAGACCGTCGATATTGGGCTTGCGGCCGATCGCGACCAGCACGACATCCGCTTCCATCGTCTCGCTGTCACCGCCCTTGGCCGGTTCCATGGTCAATGTCGCCTTCTTGCCCTTGACGCTGCAGCCCGTGACCTTGGTGCCGGTCTTTATATCAAAACCCTGCTTCTTGAACAGGCGATTGGCATCCTTGCGGATATCGCCGTCCATGCCAGGCAGTATCTGGTCGAGATATTCGACCACGGTCACCTTCGCGCCGAGCCGCAGCCAGACCGAGCCCAGTTCCAGCCCGATCACGCCGCCGCCGATCACCACCAGATGCCCCGGCACCTTCGGCAATTCCAGCGCGCCGGTCGAATCGACCACGACATGCTTGTCATTGTCGACCTCGATCCCCGGCAGCGGAGTCACCGATGATCCGGTCGCGATCAGCACATTTTTCGCCGTATAGCTCTTGTCGCCAACCCTGACCGTATGCGCATCCTCGAACGCGCCGCGCCCCTGGATCCAGTCGACCTTGTTCTTCTTGAACAGCATCGAGATGCCGCCGGTCAGCTCTTTCACCGCCTTGGATTTTTCCGCGTGCATCTGCTTCAGGTCCAGCTTGGCGCCGCTCAGCTTGACGCCGAATTTCTCCAGCGCGCCCGAATGGGCCTCGTGATAGAGTTCCGACGCGTGCAGCATCGCCTTGGACGGGATACAGCCGACGTTGAGGCAGGTCCCGCCGAGCGTCTCGCGGCTCTCGATGCATCCGGTCTTCAGCCCCAGCTGCGCCGCCCGGATCGCCGCGACATAGCCGCCGGGACCGGAGCCGATTATCAGAAGATCATAATCAAAATTGTCGGTCATATTCTACCTCTTTTCTGCTCCGGCCCCCGAGCCGGAGCCTTGGCGTCAGAACGCTAAATATCCAGGGCGCCGGGTCTTCGCCCGGAGCATAAATTCTACAAATCAATCAAAAGCCGCGCCGGATCCTCGATCGCTTCCTTGATCCGCACCAGGAAGGTCACCGCCTCGCGTCCATCGATCAGCCTATGGTCATAGCTCAGCGCCAGATACATCATCGGCCGAACCACAACTTCGCCATCGACCACCACCGCGCGGTCCTCGATCCGGTGCAGGCCGAGCACCGCCGACTGCGGCGGGTTGATGATCGGCGTCGACATCAGCGAGCCAAACACGCCGCCGTTGGAAATGGTGAACGTGCCGCCCTGCATGTCGGCCATGGTCAGGCTGCCGTCCTTGGCGCGCTTGCCGAAATCGCCGATCGTATTCTCGACATCGGCAAAGCTCATCGCCTCGGCGTTGCGGATCACCGGCACCACCAGCCCGTTCGGCGCACTGACCGCCACCGAGATATCGGCATAGTCATGATAGACGATTTCCTCGCCATCGATCTGCGCGTTGACCGAAGGCACGTCCTTCAGCGCCATGCAGGCCGCCTTGACGAAAAAGCCCATGAAGCCCAGCTTCACGCCGTGCTTCTTGGCGAACAGGTCCTTGTACTTGCCGCGCGTCTCGATCACCGCGCTCATGTCGACATCGTTGAACGTAGTCAGCAGCGCCGCCGTATCCTGCGCCTCCTTCAGCCGCCGCGCGACGGTCTGGCGCAGCCGGGTCATCCGCACCCGTTCCTCGTTGCGGTTCCCGGGCGCCGCAGGCGCAGCCGATTCGGACGAGGCCGGAGCCCCGCTTGCCGTGCCCTTTTCCGCCAGCGGCGGCTGCTTCGCGCCCGATTTCACATATTGCTCGACATCCGCCTTGGTCAGCCGGCCATCCTTGCCCGTGCCGCTGATCTGGCTCGGGTCGACACCATGTTCCAGGACCAGCCGGCGCACCGACGGCGACAGCGTGATCGAGGCATCGGGCTCGTCCGCCTTGGCTGCGGTTCCCGCGTCCGCCTTTTCCGTGGCCGGAGCCGGTGCCGACTTGGCCGCCGTGCTCGCGCCGCTGCCGGCTTCGATCGTCGCGATTACCGCGCCGACCTCGACCGTGTCGCCGACCGCGACCTTGTGCTCGCCCATCACCCCGGCTTCCGGCGCCGGCACTTCCAGCGCCACCTTGTCGGTTTCGAGGCTGGCGATCGGCTCGTCGGCGGCGACCGCATCACCAGGCTGCTTGAGCCATTCACCCAGAGTCGCTTCGGTAATCGATTCGCCCAAGACCGGGACTGTTACTTCTGTTGCCATTGTCTGCTGCTTTCTTTTCAATCCTGTACGGGATGCCCCAATGCTTCGGCGATCAATTGTTCCTGCTGCTGCTTGTGCCGCGACGCCAGTCCCGTTGCCGGCGAAGCCGAAGCGGCGCGTCCGGCATAGACCGGCTCG
>TARA_R100001244_G_scaffold6318_2_pt1 | contig 26673 bp, 22 predicted proteins | sample TARA_R100001244 | Tara Oceans TARA_R100001244 (sample SAMEA2621564) | marine metagenome | biome: marine biome (ENVO:00000447); feature: mesopelagic zone (ENVO:00000213); material: "saline water (ENVO:00002010), including plankton (ENVO:xxxxxxxx)" | depth 790 m
GGGCCGGTGGTCGCCTGTCTGCAGGAATCCTTCGCCGAAGACTGGTACTGGGCCACGCGCCAGCTCCCGCCGCTGTTGTTGCCGGCAACGTACCCCAGCGACGGCATGCTCTGCCAGGTGATCGCCAGCGGCCCGGCCGACCCGCAGGAAACCTGCTCGCTGCTGTTCGTCGAGGCGATTCACTCGGCCCGCGAGCGCGTGTGGATCACCAGCCCCTACTTCATCCCCGACGAGGCCTTGTCCGCCGCGCTGCGGCTGGCGGTGCTGCGTGGCGTCGATGTGCGCATCCTGCTGCCCTCGCGGCCCGATCACCGCGTGGTGTATGCCGCCTCCAGCCTGTATGCCCTGGAAGCGCTGCGCGCCGGGGTGCGGGTGTTCCGTTACCTGCCGGGATTCCTGCACCAGAAGGTCATGTTGATCGACCAGGACATCTGCGCCATCGGCAGCGCCAACCTGGATAACCGCTCGTTCCGCCTGAACTTCGAGATCACCCTGCTAACGGTTGATGCCGACTTCGCCGTCCAGGTGGCGCAGATGCTCGAAGAAGACCTCAGCCAGTCGCGCGAACTGATCGGCGCGGACCGCAAGAACGTGCACCGCCTGCAACAGCTCGGCATGCGCGTGGCGCGACTGATCTCACCGATTCTGTAAGCGCCCGCAGCACCGTAGGCTGGGTTAGACGCGGGCGCGGTGCTCTGCTCGAGCAGCCAGAACTGGCGCGGCGTAACCCAGCATTGACGGCGCCAGTGCTGGGTTACGCGGCATTCGGCACCTGTGGCGCCTGTACCTCGCTGGCCTACGCCGCTAACCCAGCCTACGAGGTTGCTGCGCTTGCCTGCCAAGCACCGCCTTGTTTCACGCCCGGGAAGAACCTTTTTTAGAGACTGCACACTAGATCGCCCTCGGCGCTTTCGCCGCAGGGCGCGACTGGCTATGGTTAACCTGTCTCACGCGCGTTGTTGTCCGTAGCCTCAGCGAGTACCCGCGATGCACCGCTTATGCCTGCCCATCACCCTATGCTTCAGCTTGTTCACCGCCAACACGGCGCTGGCGCAGACCTTCAAGGTTGGCGTCGAGCTGCAACCCTACCTGCCCTTCTACGCCATGCAGGACGGCGAATACCGCGGCTATGCCCGCGAACTGCTGGATGCCTTCGCCGCCGACCAGGGCCACCGCTTCATCTATGTCGCGCTGCCGGTCAAACGCCTGCTTAGCGACTTTCTCGCCGCCAAGCTCGACTTCAAATTCCCCGACCACCCGCAGTGGAATGCCGAGCAGAAACACGGCCAGCGCATTCACTACAGCCAAGCGGCCGCGCCCTACATCGACGGCGTGCTGGTGCCGCGCGGCCAGCTCGGTAAAGGCCGGCAGCGCATCAAGATGCTCGGTACCCAGCTCGGCTTCACACCCTGGCCGTACCTGGCGGAACTGGAAAGCGGGCAGATGTCGCTGACCCAGAACAACCGCATCGACTCACTGCTGCGCATGGCCTTGTCGGGGCGCGTCGATGCGGTGTATCTGAACCCGCTGGTGGCGCGTTACGCGCTCAGGGCCGAAGGCTTGCCGGACGACGCACTGGTCTTCGACCCGGCACTGCCGCACGTCGACGACCATTACTACCTGTCCAGCCAACGGCACCCTGAGGTGATCGCCGCGTTCGATGCGTTTCTGCGCAGCCAACCGGCGCTGCTACGCCGGCTCAAGCACAAATACGCCATCGACTAGGCGGCATCCCGGCGACCTGTCGCATGCAGAAGTCGTGCGGTTGTCGGAGCGGCTTTTCGGCGAAAAATGTCGAACCCCGAACCGCTTTCGTGGCTAGCCCAGGGAGCCTTGGGCCTCGATGGGCGGGCGGCTGCGTTGCCCGCTAAGCACCCGCGAACGACGCTTCTTCGCCCAGATGATCAGGCCGGTCAGCGACAACCCGGCTACCGCCAGGCCCAGCAACGACACCAGAATGCGCCCCGGCATACCGAGGATGCGCCCGGAGTGCAGGGGGAACTGCGCCTGCATAAAGATATCCCCGGCACTGCCAGTGCCCGGAATCTGCGTGCCCGCCAACGCACCGCTCTGCCCGTCCAGGTACAACCAGGGATTACCCAGGCCGCCATCGCCGTGGTCGTTTTCCGCGGTGTAGAAGCCCACGCCGTAAATATCGAACTCCGGCGAGTAGAACACCCCGCCCGCGGGCTTCTCCACGCCCAGACGCGCGGCCTCTGCGGCCGCCAGACTGACCGCTGCGGCGCGGCTGATGCCGGGCTGCGGCTGCTGATCGAGGCTGACCGGGGTGCGGCTGGCGAACGGGCTGGGGGTCAGTGGCGAGAACAGCTCGACCAGCGGCCGCGTCACCTGCACGTTGAGGTTCATCGACACCGAGGTCACCGCCAGGATCAGCAGCAAGCCCCAGATCCACACACCGCCGGAACGGTGCAGATCGAAGTTGAGTTTGTAGCCACCCTGCTGCCAGCGAAAGGCGAACGACTTGCGCCAGGCCCGCCAGCTGGGAAAGGACAGCCAGAGGGCGATAAAGGCGTCCAGGGTCCAGACAATCGCCACGATGCCGAACAGCAGAATGCCCAGTTCGATACCGAAACCATCGGGGATATGCAGGCTGTAATGCAGCTTGTAGAGGAACGGCATGAGGTTTTCCCGGCTCAGCGACACAGCGCCCCACATCCGTCGCCCCTGTTCCTCGCCGGTTACCGGATCGAGGGCCACCTGATTGAAGTCCAGCTCATAGGCCTTGCCGGTGGCCGGGTCGACCCGTGGGTTGACGCTGACGCCGAAGGCGTGACCGGGCTCGGTATACAGCGGCATAAAACCGACTTGCAGACGCGGGTCACGCGCCTCCAGCTGCGCCGCCAAGGCGTGCGGCGTTTGCGCCGGCCCCTCGCTACGCGCTTCGAACAACTGTGGGTTAAGCCATTCGTCGATCTCGTGATCCCAGGAGATCACCGCGCCGGTGAGCCCGGAGACGAACAGGAACACGGCGATAAACAGGCCGAACCAACGATGCAGATGAACCAGAGTGGAACGCATGGGCTATCTCGTCACGGTATACGACAGCCAGTCCCGGGCGCGCCCGGGCCGGCCGGCTTTCTTAGTATTTCCAGCTGACTGTCATGCTGGCGTTGCGCGGGGCGGCATAGAAACCTTGCTCCCAATACAGGCTGGATAGGTACTTCTCATCGGTCAGGTTGTTAAGGTTGGCCGAAATGCTCCAGTTCGGGTCGATGTCGTAAGCCGCCATCAGGCCGACCAGGGCGTAGTCGTCTTGCTCGATCCGCCCGGCACTACCATCGGGCAGGGTCACGGCACGGTAGATATCGTCCTGCCAGCTCAGGTTCGCGCCCACCTTCAGCTGCGGCATTTGTGGAATGCGGTAGACAGTGGAAGCACGCAGCATGTGCTTCGGCGCATAAGTGCGGCCATGGCTATGGTCCGCATTCTGAATGTCGACATAGGTGTAGCCACCCATGACCTGCAAGCCTGGTAGCACCTCGCCGGACACTTCCAGCTCGTAGCCTTCGCTCAGGTAGTCGACGCCATCGTAGATCTGCTTGCCGCTGACCAGATCGAAGCCTACAGACTCGGCGACGTTGGACTGCTTGGTCTTGAACACCGCAGCGGAAACATTCAGCCTGTCGTCGAGCAACTCACCCTTGATGCCCACCTCGTAGTTCTCGCCCTGGATCGGGTCCAGGCGCTTGAGGCTGCTGCCTTCTTCCTTTTGCGGGTTGAATATTTCGGTATAACTGGCATAGACCGAGTAGTGCTCGGTCAGGTCATAGACCAGGCCGGCGTAGGGCAGGATGGTGTCATCTTTGCGCGTGCGGTCCTGACCGTAGGAAAAGCCTTCGGTCTTCAGCTCGATCGAGCGGGCACCGGCGATAAAACTGAGCTGATCGGTCAGGCTGAAGCGCGCCGCCGAATACAAGCTCTTCTGCTTGTCCTCATACTCGCCGCCGTTTGAGCTTCCCCAGACTGCCGGCTTGGGGAAAGCCCCGTTATAGATGTCATCCGAAGGCACGGCGACGAAGACTCCAGGAATATAGCGCGACAGCTCTTCCACCTCGGACTTGTACCAGTTGGCCCCCAGCACCAGTTCGTGCTCGCGTCCGGCCAGGCTGAACGGGCCACCGATAGACGCATCGACGATCCATTGGTGGATATCGGCCGAATACTGTGACGGATAGCCGAAGAGTCCTTCCCCACTCACCGCATCCGGGGTACCGAAGACGTAGAACAGCTCCGAGTCGCTCTGCTTCTTCACGTAGCTAACACTTCCCTTGGCCTGCCAATCATTGGCGAAGCGGTGAGTCAGTTCGGTGAAAGTGCGCTCCTCCTGATTATTCCACCAAGACCAGTCAGCGGCAGTACTGGTCGAGCGCGACAGATGGGTCGGATTGCCCACCGAGTCAAACAGCGGCAGGGCACCCCACATCGGGCTGTTGGCGTTGTTCTTGTCCAGGCTGTAGCCAATGGAAAACAGCGTGTCGGCGCTCAGGTCGGCTTCGAGTACGCCGTAGAACACGTGCTTCTCTCGCGAGTAGCGGTCGAGGTAGGAGTTCTTATTCTCGTGGGCATAGACCGCACGCCCGCGGATATTGCCCTCATCAGTCAACGCCCCAGAAACGTCGGTCTGGATGCGGCGCTTGTCCCAAGAGCCGGCGGTCAGATCGACACGCGCTTGGGGTTCAAGGGTCGGGCGCTTGCGCACGAAGTTGACGGTGGCGGATGGGTTGCCGCTGCCACTCATCAGGCCATTGGCGCCGCGCAACACCTCAATACGCTCGAACGGAGCGATGTCGACGGCACCATCCTGGTTACCGGAAGAGAACGGGATGCCGACACCGTCGAACTGGAAGTTGGTGATATCGAAACCGCGCGAGGTGAAGTAGGTGCGGTCGGTCTCAATCTCTTCAACGGTGATGCCGGGGGTAAATTTCAGCACGTCGTTGATGCTGTTGAGCTGGAAGTCATCGATCTGCGCGCCAGTGATGGTGGAGACCGACTGCGGGGTCTGCCGCGGCGTCAGCTCAAGCTTGGTCGCGGCACTGCTCGGCGCGGCCTTGTAGCTGTCCGGTTGGTCGCTGTCGGCGCTGCCGATGACGGTTTGCGCATCGAGCTGTACGGCTTGGCTGTCGGCGGCCAGGGCCTGGTTGAAACTGCACGCAGCGGCGACGGCCACCGCCAGATGGGTCTTTCTGGAAAACACGGAACTCTCCCAATTCGCGATCGAATGACCTGCGTTCATCCCTGACTGCAGAGGTGCCTCACTGGCATGCATGGCCATGGGCGGAAACGCCCACATGCAAATGCTAATAATTATCGGATAGATTTTCGCAGCAGAGAAGCGCAGCCGTCAATGCAATTGAGGCTGATTATCATTTAATTTATTCTGATGCGCGCCGCCGCGTGAGCGAGCTCAAGCCGCCGGACGATGGCCCCGCGGGTTTGCCAGCGGCCAAACCGCGCGGCGGCAGATATGCCCTACTCCAGCGGCGCTGGTGCCTACGCCGATCAACGCGCTAGCAGGCCATTTTTAACGCCGTATCGGCAACGTAGGTAGTTTTAGCGCGGTTGCAACGCGCCACAATCGGCCGCGACCCAGTGCGCATGCGACTCCATGCGGCCGCTCTGCTGCCCAGCCGCGGTGGCGAAGGTGCCGCTGACCGTGGTGACAAAGGCTTTATCGCTGACAAACCGCGTTTCACCTTCGCCCTGGGCCTGCGGGCAAGTGAAGCGGAACTTCCATAGCTGCGCGCTGCGCTCGGTGATGGTCTGGCTACAACCGGACTGCGGGTCTTGCAGCGGAATGTCCTGGGCCGCGACTTGCGCCTCGCTCATGCACACCTGCACACCCTGCCCGTGGATCTGCACGCCCTGCTTGGCCATCATCTGCTCCATCATCTGGCGCTGTTCGGCCGGCAGGTTTTTCAGCTGTTCAAGCATCATGTCCATCGCGGGCAATGCCTGACCGTCGACCTGCATATTCTGCGCACGGATCTCCCAGAGACCGGGCTGAATCGGCTGAGCCATGGCGGCAACGGGCAACAGGCAGAGGCCGAGAAACAGCGAATGCACCGATGGATTACGCATGACAACGCTCCCGCCCGACGGCCGATAGTGGCCTGAGCAGTTTAGACCGCCGCACCGCCCCTACAGCGCCGGCCGCTGGTCGAATCGCGCGCTTACTCGCCAGTGCTTTGCTCGTCATACACCCGCAGGCCGCGCGCCTGGTAGTTGGCCAGCGCGCTGGGGTGGTCGAGGCTGCAGGTGTGCACCCAGACCCGCGTGGTGCCCGGCCAGGCCCAGGCCGATTGCAAGGCGTGACTCAGCAGCGGGCCGCCGAACCCCTGGCCGAAGAAGGCCGCGGCCAGGCCGAAATAGAGAATTTCCACCACGCCCTCGGCATCGCGCAGCAGCTCGTAATAACCGGCCACCGCGCCCTGGTGGTAGGCCACCCAGGTGCGGTGCTCGGGTTGCTCGATCAGCTCGCGCCACTGCGCGTCAGTCCAACTCAGTTTGTCGGTCCACTGCCAGGGCTCGCCGACCAGTTGGTAGAGAAAACGGTTGAGCTGGAACTGTTTGAGCTGGCACTCGACCACGCTCAAGTCCGCCGGCAGCGGCTTGCCGCGAATCTGTGTGGGGTCCTGCATATCCAGGTAATAGGTGATGGTGCCGCGTTCGCTCATGACCTTCCCGCCAGCTGCACAGAGGCCCCATAGCCCTCTGCAAACGCCGTAGGCTAAAGGACGTAAGCCCACCCAGCAATAGTCTACAAGCCGTTGCAGCCCTGTGTGCTAGCCGTCGCCGGATGGGTTTCTCAGCGCCAGCAGCGGCTGGCATCCGCTCACCTGACAGCCAGCAAAGCCCTACAACATGAAAGGGACAGCATGCCTGGGCTACCAGGCCAAGAGCAGAAAACAGCTCATTACAGATTGCCGGGATGCGCGTGCAATCATCCTGACAACTTACATTTAGCCGAAGATAAATTTACACATGGACGATAGAATACTTCCATCTGTACGACTGCTTACTTACTCTTGGCCGCATTCCCTCAAAGGCTTCGCCACATGCAATACAGCAGATACTCGGAAGCGGCATTGCGCGAGGCGTTGCAGGACACCCCCGTTGTTCTGATTCATGGCTCGCGGCAGTGCGGAAAAACCACGCTGGCTCAAACAATTGGGATGGAACTGGGCTACCACTACATCAGCTTTGACGACGACAACCAGTTGCAAGCAGCCAAGGCTGACCCGGTGGGTTTTGTCCAGAGCCTGCCGAAAAAAACCATACTGGATGAAATTCAGCGCGTACCTGAACTATTCACCAGCCTCAAAGCCAGCGTCGATCAAGACAGACAACCGGGGCGCTTCATCCTGACCGGCTCTGCCAACGTCCTGCTGCTGCCCAAGCTAGCCGACTCCCTGGCTGGTCGCATGGAAATTCTCCGTCTGCGTCCACTGGCCCAATGCGAAATCGCCGGCCAAAGGCCCATCTTCCTCGAACAGCTATTCCGGGGGGATTTCAGCGCAGCCACCCAGCGCACGGCCTTCCCGCGGTTGGGGGAAGCGCTGGCCGGGATACTCTGCCAAGGCGGTTACCCCGCCGCCATCGCACGCCGCATCGAGAAACGGCGATCGGCCTGGTATCAGGACTACATCACCACCCTGATTCAACGAGACGTGCAGGACATCGCCAAGATCCGCAACTTGGACAGCCTGCCCAGGTTGCTGGCCCTGGCAGCCAGCCAGACAGCTCGGCTGTTCAACTCGGCAGACCTGGCCTCGCCCTTCGCCATCAGCCGCCCGACCATCCGCGAATACCTGGCACTACTGGAGCAGATCTTCCTGATCGAACAGTTGCAACCCTGGCACAGCAACCGACTCAGCCGCCTGATCAAAACACCGAAAATGCACCTGGCCGATACCGGACTGGCCTGCGCCCTGCTGGGCGTGAACAGCAAAACCCTGTGGCAAGACAAAGCCTTGCTAGGCCAACTACTGGAAACCTTTATCTATCAGGAGTTGCGCAAATACGCGGACTGGCACGACAACGACCTGAGATTCCATCACTTCCGCAACAAGGATCAGGTGGAGGTTGACATCCTCATCGAACAGGGTCGACAACTGGCAGCCATCGAAGTCAAAGCTGCCGCCACGATTACCCAAGGCGATTTCAAAGGCCTGAAAAAACTCAAGGACGCCTGCGGGGAGCAGTTCGCAGCCGGCGTAGTGTTCTACGACGGAACCAGCATCCTGCCCTTCGGTGAACGGCTGTTTGCCGTGCCAATCAGCATCCTGATACCACACGCGACCACTGCAAACGCGCCACAATACTTTCACGACAAGGCTTGAGCCCCAGAAGCCAGGCAGGCCGTGAGCTGGGCGAATTGCACGTCGACTATGAAAACGTGCCCATGTATGCCGGTGTGAAAATAGACACCGGCAATAAACCACTAACCGATGCGGACTATCGCGTCGAGCAGATGAAGTACGGCAAAAAGGCTAAAGACAAAGACCTACTACAACTCGCGCATCACCGTCACCGGCATTCCGCTGGCAGCCTACGCCTATGTGGTCAACGGAAAACCGGCGCTGGACTGGGTGGTAGAGCGGCAGTCCGTGAGAACCGATAAGGCCAGCGGTATCGTCAACGACGCCAACGACTGGGCCATTGAAACCATGGGCAATCCTCGATACCCGCTGGAGCTGTTCCTGCGCGTCATCACCGTCAGCCTGGAAACCCTGAAAATCGTCAACGCCCTACCCACGCTGGATATCGATTGAGTACGGGCTGGCGCGCAAGGGCTCGTCTTTGCCAATGCGCCAGGCCAAACGAACAAAACCCCCACCGGCAACGCCAGATGGGGGTTCTCCTCTACAGCAGCCAGGGCTTGTGGCCCGGGAGCGGACGTGGCTTTAGCCGTCGTCCTGGCCGGCAGCAGATGCCGGGGAGCTCAGCTCACAGCTCCAGAGTTCCAACGCCGGCTGGGTCGCTTGTGGCGGGCCGAGCCATTCACTCATCGAGTGGCAACGCTGGTTAAAACACAGTTGATAATCCCCGGCCTCGGGGGTTCGCCCCAAGCGCAAGGGTTGCAGGGGCGGTAGCTGGCGCTGGTAGTGCCAACTGCCCTCACGCAGTTCGGCATCGGCTGGAATTTCCATGCCGGCGCCTGAACCCTTGACCCGCGCCTCGCCGAGCAACAAGCCCTCGGCGCTGACACGGTAATCTTCTTCCCAGCGCACCTTCTCGATGGTGTGCTGCCACGCCAGGGTAAAGGCCGGTATGGGCAGCTCTGCCCATACCGCACCGGCCAACCCCAGGCACAGTCCAATCATGCCGTCGCCACCTGGGCGCGGTGGGCGCGCCAGAAGTGCTGGGCGATGAAGAGCGCCGCCAGGGCGAAGCCGATCTCATCGCTCATCGGCGTAGCCAGGATCAGGCTGGCACCGGCGGCGAAGCCCAACAAACGTTCCCACCAAGCCAACTTGCATTGCAGGAAGCCAGTAAACACCGCGCCCCACAACCCGATGGCCAACAGCGCCTTGAGGAACATGTACAGGCTCGCCAGCAGGCTGTCGCCTTGCAGCATCAGCGCCGGATCGTAGACCGCCATAAAGGGCACGACGAAACCGGCGATGGCGATGCGTACCGCCCAGAAGCTGATCTTCAGGCCCGACTCCTTGGCAATCGGCGCCGCCGCGAAGCACGCCAAGGCCACCGGCGGCGTGAGGTCGGCCATGATGCCGAAGTAGAAGACGAACATGTGCGAGACGATCAGCGGCACGCCCAGTTCCAGCAGCGCCGGTGCGGCAATCGAGCTGGTGATGATGTAGTTGGGGATGGTCGGAATGCCCATGCCCAACACCAGGCAAGTCAGCATGGTCAGCAGCAGCGAGAGGAACAGGTTGTCCTGACCGATGGCCAGGATGTAACCGGCAAAGGTCGATGCCACACCGGTCAGCGAGACCACGCCAATGATCACCCCGACCAGGGTACAGGCGATACCCACGGGAACCGCATGCCGCGCGCCTTCGACCAGCGCATGCAGGCAGATCAACAAGGTGTCGCGACCGCCTTTGATAAACCAGCACACCGCCACCAGCAGCGCGACCACGCCGAACACCACGCCGATGCCGAGCTGGAAGAAGCCGGCACAGAGCAGGCCGAGGGCGATCCAGAAGGCGATGCGCAGGCCGAACGAGGAGACCCGCAGGATGATCGCCGAACCGAGGATCACGATCGCGGTCAACGCCAGACCGACCATCCCGGAGAACAGCGGCGTGCGCCCGGAAAACAGCAGGTAGACCAGGATGAACAGCGGAATCAACAGGTACCAGCGCGCTTTCACCGCCGCCCAGGGGTTCGGGCACTGGTCTTTCGGCAACCCTTGCAGGTTGGCGCGCTTGGCCTCCAGGTGAACCATCCAGAACACCGAACCGAAGTACAACAGCGCCGGAATCAGCGCGGCCTTGGCCACTTCGAAAAACGGCACGTTGATGGTCTCGGCCATGATGAACGCCACCGCGCCCATCACCGGCGGCATGATCTGGCTACCCATGCTCGAGGTGGCCTCCACACCGCCGGCGAAGGCCGGCTTGTAGCCGAAACGCTTCATCAGCGGAATGGTGAACTGGCCGGTGGTGACCACGTTGGCCACCCCGGAGCCGGTGATGGTGCCCATCAGCGCCGACGACACCACCGACACCTTGGCCGGGCCGCCGAGCTTGTGGCCGAACAGGCCCATGGCGAAATCGGTGAACAGCTTGATCATGCCGGCCTGTTCGAGGAAGGCACCGAACAGGATGAACAGGAAGATATAGGTGGCCGACACATAGGTCGGCGTGCCGTACAGGCCTTCAGTGCCGAAGGCCAACTGGTTGACGATCTGGTCGAGGCCATAGCCACGGTGCATCAGGTCGCCCGGCAGGTACTCACCAAACAACCCATACGCCAGAAACAGCGCACAGATGATCGGCAGGGCAATGCCCATCACCCGGCGCGCGGCTTCGAATACCAGGACAATCAACACCAGGCCGATGAGCATGTCGCTGCTGGTCAGGTCGCCGGAGCGCTGGATCAGGTCGGCTTCAAAGATCCACTGGTACGCCGCCGTGGCCATGCCCACCAAGCCCAACAGCCAGGCTAGCGGCTGCCACGGCTGGCCTTTGCCGTTGGCGGGAAAACTGAGGAACACCACCAGCAGCAGAAAGCCGACGTGCACCGCCCGCAGGATCTGGCTGGACACCGGGTGAAAGGCCGCGGTGATGATCTGGAAAGTGGAGAACAGCAGCGCGACATAGAACAGCGCTTTCGGCCAGTCGCTGGGGTTGGCGGCGAGGCCTTGATTATGGTCACTCATGGAGCGGATGCCCTCGTTACAACATCGATAACACCAGAGTCGCCAACAAAACCTGCCGTGGCAGGCACGCCGGTTTTATTTGCAACTCTAGAAATAGAAGGGCCGCGTAGGATGGGTCGGCCCCATCCTACGCGGCAAACCCTTCAGCAGCCTTACAGCGCGCCGGCTTCCTTGTAGAAGCGCTCGGCACCCGGGTGCAGCGGGATCGGCAGGCCCTTGGCGGCGCCTTCCAGTTTGATGTCCTTGGCCGCGGAATGGGCGTTGCCCAGGCGTTCGAGGTTGTCGAACATCAGCTTGGTCATCTGGTAGGCCACCTCGTCGGATACGTCTTCATGGGTCACCAGGATGTTGGTGATGGCCACGGTCGGTACATCGGCATCCTGACCGTCGTAGGTGCCGGCCGGAATCGCGGCGGCCTGGTAGGCGGCACTGTCGATCTTCGCGGTAACCTCGGCCGGGATGGCGACGAAGTTGATCGGCAGGGTCGCGGCCAGGTCGCGAATCGCCGCCATGCCTAGGCCGGAGGACTGCAGGGTGGCATCCAGCTGACGGTTCTTGATCAGCTCGACCGACTCGGCATACGGCAGAAACTCGACCTTGCCCATGTCTTCGTAGCTCAGGCCGGCGGCCTCGAAGATGGCGCGGGCGTTCAGCTCGGTGCCGGATTTCGGCGCGCCGACGGAGATGCGCTTGCCTTTCAGATCGGCCAGGGTGGTGATCCCGGATTCCTTGCTGGCGACGATCTGGATGTAGTTCGGGTACGCGCCGGCAATCGCCCGCAGCTTTTTCAGCGGTGCCTTGAAGCCGGCTTCTTCCACGCCTGCCCAGGCGTCAGCTACCGAATCGCCAAGGGCGAAGGCCAGTTCGCCACGGCCGGCTTGCAGCAGGTTGAGGTTTTCCACCGAGGCTTTGGTCGCCTGCACCGAGGTCTTCGAGCCTTCGATACCGTTGCTGTACAGCTGCGACAAGCCCACGCCAATCGGGTAGTAAACCCCGCTGGTGCCGCCGGTGAGGACGTTGATGAAGGTCGGCGCGGCAAGCGCGGCGGTGCTGGCAGTGAAGGCCGCGGCAGCGGCGAACAGGCTGAAACGCTTAGTCAATCGCATGGAAGAATCTCCGTCGTTGTTATGGCTTTATGCAGAGTTTTTCACTGTAGACGATGCCCGCCCGCCGAAGCGGTCGTGCACGGGGTTACTCAAAGAGGCAGCTGCCCGCGCCCGGCACAAACCTGGCGCGCAAGAGGGGGCGTAGCGGAGCTGGGCGAAACGGGCTGGCAAAGCATGCACGTGACCTCTTGTCTTTTTTATAGTCACCAGGGCAAACAACGCGCTGGGCTGACACGAGCTATAGCAGATGCCGTGCCAGGGCCGGAAAGCCCAGTACTAGAGGGGTTTTGCTAATTGGCCCACGGTGTAGTGAGCGGAAAACCGCTTATTTATGAACAGGTATAAGCGGGATTTCGCCTAAACCATTCGACAGGGTGGGTTAGCGGCGCATCCACAAGCCTTGCAGCCAATGAGCCGCCTGGACGCCGCGTAACCCACCATGGCGTCAAACGGTAGGTTGGCGGCTATTCCTCATCGGGGCTGCCGGCCGGTCGATACGTGCTGCGCTGCAAGCCATGGCGCTGCATCTTTTCGTTGAGGGTGCGCCGCGGCAGCTGGAGCAGCTCCATGACCTGGGCGATGTTGCCCTGGCAACGCAGCAGGGCGTTATGCAGGCATTGCGCCTCGAACGCCTCCATTTGCTCGGCCAGCGATTGGCTATTGAGCGCTTCCACGGGTGCGCTCAAGCCCAGCGCATGCCGCTCGGCGGCGTTGATCAGCTCGCGCACGTTGCCTGGCCAATCGTGGCCGAGCAGCTGCGCCAACTCGTTCGGCGTCAACGGCGGCGCCTCGCGCTCGTGGCGCCGCGCGGCCTGCTGGGCGAAGTGCTCGAACAGCAGCGGGATATCTTCGCGGCGCTCGCGCAGCGAGGGGATCTGCAGCGTGGCGACGTTCAAGCGGTAGAACAAATCCTCACGGAAACGCCCGGCGCGCACTTCATCCAACAGGTCCGGTTTGACCGCGCTGATCACCCGCAGATCGACCTGAATGCTGCGGTTGGAGCCGAGCCGCTCCAGGGTTTTCTCCTGCAACACGCGCAGCAACTTGACCTGCTGCGCCAGCGGCAGGCTCTCCACTTCATCGAGGAACAGGGTGCCGCCGTCGGCATGCTCGATGCGGCCGATGCGCTTGCCCTGGGCGCCGGTAAAGGCGCCGCTTTCGTGGCCGAACAGCTCGCTCTCGAACAGGTTTTCCGGAATCGCCGCGCAGTTCAGCGCGACAAACGGTTTGCCGGCGCGCGCGCTGAAGTCGTGCAGGCAGCGGGCCACGCGTTCCTTGCCGCTGCCAGTGTCGCCGCGAATGAGGATGTTCACCGAAGTGCCGGCCAGTTCGAGAATCTGCCGGCGCAGGTTCTCCATCGGCCGCGACACACCGAGCAACTGGCTTTCGATATGGTCCTTGAAGGCGAACTGCTGGCGCAGTTGGCGGTTCTCGCAGACCAGCCGGCGTTTATCCAGGGCGCGGCGCACGCTGTCGAGCAGGCGTTCGGGGGTGAAGGGTTTCTCGATGAAGTCGTAGGCGCCCTGGCGCAGGGCCTGCACCGCCATCGGCACATCGCCATGGCCGGTGACCATGATCACCGGCAGGTCGCGGTCCAGCTCCAGCAATTTATCGAGCAACTGCAAGCCGTCGGTGCCGGGCATGCGCACATCGCTGACCACCACCCCGGGGAAATCGCGGTCGATCAGCGCCAGGGCTTGCGCCGCGTTGGCGCAGGTTTGCACGCGGAAACCGGACAGCTCCAGCCACTGCTGCACCGCCTCGCGGATCGCTGCTTCGTCGTCGACGACTATCACTTGCCCGGTCATATCACCTCCTCTCTGAACGGCGGCAGTGTAGGGTCGGTTAGCGCCGTAAAACCACCCGCTTGAATACGACCCGGTTCTTGGCGCGGCGGGTGACCCACCAGCGATGGCCAAGCGGAATACGAGCTGATGGGTTACGCGGCGCCCAATCTTCGTGAGTAGAGTCCAGCACAACGTCCGGCACCGCTAACCCCTCCTACGAGTTGTCACGGATTCGGCGCCGCTGGCAGTTTGAGGGTAAATACCGCGCCCGACTCGCCGTTGGCCGCCTCCAGGCTGCCGCCCAGTTCACGGACGATGCCATAGGACACCGCCAAGCCCAGGCCCAGGCCCTGACCCACCGGCTTGGTGGTGAAGAACGGTTCGAACACGCTGCCCAGGTGTTCGGCGGCGATGCCCGCGCCGCTGTCCGCCACGCGGAGCACGCAGCACTCGCCCTGGCGCTGGATCAGGATGCTGAGCACGCGCGGCTCGGCATCCTTCATCGCATCCAAGGCGTTGTGCAGCAGGTTGAGAAGCACTTGCTCAAGGCGGATCGCATCGCCCAATACCTGCGCGCTCGCCTCTATTTCACTGCGTAACTCCACCTGTTCGCTGCGCATTCGTGGCGCCAGCAGTTGCAGCGCTTGCTCCAGCATATCGCCCAGGCGCAGCCGTTCGCTGAGCCCGGCCGGGCTTTTGCTGGCAAAGGTTTTCAGGTGGCTGGTGAGCCCGGCCATGCGCTGCAACAGCGCGTCGATACGCTGCAAACCCTCGCGGGCATCGGCCTGGCGGCCATTGTCGAGGAGCAGGCGCAAGCTGCCCAACTGCATCTGCATGGCGGTCAGCGGTTGATTGATTTCATGCGCCATGGCCGCCGACATCTGCCCCAGGGCGGCCATCTTCGCCGCGTGCACCAGGCCTTCCTGGGCCGCGCGCAGCTCGCTGGTGCGCAGCGTCACTTCGCGCTCCAGGCGTTCGCGAATGCCGGTTTGCAGGCGTTGCGTCTTGCGCCGCTGGGCGAGGAACAGCAACAGGAAGGCCAGGGTCATCCACACCCCGGCAGCGGCCAGGCGGTAACTGCGCACGCTCTCGACCAGGGTGTGCGGCTCGACCAGCAGGTGCAGGGTCCAGCCCTCATCCGGCAGCGGCAGGCGTTGCCAGAGGTAATCGCGGCGCCCATCCGGGCCATCGACGCGGCGCCACTCGGCATCGCTGTCGATGTGCCGGCGCAGCTCACTGGGCAGCGGCTTGAGCGCCTGTTCGGCGTATTTGCGCACCTCGACCAACTCGTCGCGGGCCTGCGCGCTGAGTTCGCTGAGGGCGCGGAAACGCCAGGCCGGACGGTTGCTGAGGATCACCACGGAATAACTGTCGGCGACCAGCAGCACCCCGGCCTGACCGGCCCATTCGCGCTGCAAGTCTTCCAGTTCGAGCTTGACCACCAGCACGCCGAGTACCGTGCCATCGTCGTCGCGCACCACGTGGGAGAGGAAGTAACCGGGAATCCCGGTGGTCACCCCGACCGCGAAATAGCGCCCGGCGGACTGGCGCCGGGCATCCTGAAAATACGGGCGGAAGGCGTAATTGTTGCCGACGAAACTGCTCCAGTCGCGCCAGTTGCTGGCCACCAGGGTCTCGCCGCGGCGGTCGAGCAGGTACAGCACATTGGAGCCGGCCGCCGTGTTGAGCTGCTCCAGGCGACGATTGAGCTTGTCGCGCAGCAGGCGGTCGTCCGGCGCTCGCAGCAGCGACTTGATATCGCTGTCCAGCGCCAGCACCTCGGGCACCGAGCGGAAGCGTTCGACCAGGGTGTGGATCGACTGCGCGTACAACTGCAACTGCCCGCGCGCCTCGCCGCTGCGCTCCAGCCAGACCCGCTGCTCGGCGTAACGCCCGGCCAGCCACATGCTGACGAGCAAGCCGAGGAGGATCGGCAAGACGATCAGGGCGACACGGTATCGCTGAAGGAATGCAGGCATGCACGGCTCGGCTCAAGGCAATTCCGGCATGGTAACAAAGCCCGCGTAGGGCGGGCTCAGCGGTACAGGTCGGCACGCGTCCAGGGCAGCGCATGGCTGCCGTCTTCCTGCGGTTTCACCGCAAGGATCTGGTGCAGGCTCATCCAGCCACGGGCAAAGCCGTAGGCGCAACCGGCCAGGTACAGGCGCCAGATGCGCAAGACCTGTTCCGGCACCTGTTGCCCGGCCTCGGGTAACTGCGCCTCCAGGCGCGCACTCCAGAGCTCCAGGGTGCGCGCGTAATGCAGGCGCAGGTTTTCCACATCGAGCACTTCCAGCCCAGCCTCGCTGAGTTGCGCGGTCATGGTCGCCAGGTGCGGCAGCTCGCCATGCGGGAACACGTAACGGTCGATGAATTCGCCGGCACCGCGCCCGACCGAGCGACCGTCGGTGCTCTTCGCGGTGATGCCGTGGTTCATCACCAGCCCGCCGCGTTTCACCGCGCCGAACAGGCGCTGGCAATACAGCGGCAGGTTGGCGTGGCCGACATGCTCGAACATGCCGACGCTGACCACTTTGTCGAAACGCGCGTCCTGCGGCAGGTCGCGATAGTCGAGCAGTTCGAGCTGCACCTGGCCTTGCAACCCCGCCGCCTCGACCCGCTGGCGCGCCAGCTCGAGCTGAGCGCGGCTGAGGGTGATGCCGAACACCTCGACGCCGAATTCGCGCACGGCAAACCGCGCCAACCCACCCCAACCGCAGCCGACATCCAGCAAGCGCTCGCCCGGTTGCAGCCGCAACTTGCGGCACAGGTGGCGCAACTTGGCCTGCTGGGCCTGCTCGAGGTCTTCCGTACCGGTTTCGAAGTAGGCGCAGGAATAGACCATCTCGCGGTCCAGCCAGAGGGCGTAGAAGGCGTTGGAGAGGTCGTAGTGGTAGCTGATGGCCGCGGCGTCGGTGGCTTTGTCGTGGGCGCGGCGCGGCAGCTCGGCGTTGTCATCGTCGCCCAGCAGCGCCTGGCTGAGCGCATCGCCGACCGCAATCACCTCGCGGATCGGCCCTTCCAGCTCCAGGCGCCCTTCGACGTAGGCGCCGCCCAGGGCGTCCAGGCTCGGGGACGCCAGTTGCGCCACCAGGCTGGGGTCTTTGACCACCAGGGTGACCCGCGGCTGCGGGCCGAGGTCGAGTTGTTTGCCATCCCACAGGCGCACCCGCAAGGGCAGTTGCAGGTCGCGCAGCGCTGGCGGCAGATAGGCGAGCATAGGCACCTCCACCTTTCAACAATCACTGAAAGGTTAGTTCAAATGACCCGCCTATCCGGCTCTCGGTTCCCTCGACGCTGGCTATCCGCCATGCCGCTGCACGATCCCGTCGCTTAGCCACTGGCGCAGCCAGGTCACGGCTTGTTGCGCGGCGTTGTCGCCCAACTCGCTGAGCTGCGCGCAGAGCTCGGCGAAGTTCCAGCCATCCAGCGCCATGCCGCGCAGGCCCTGGGCTTCGTCCGGGGTCAGGCTGCGATAGCGGCTGATCAACTGGTCGCGCCAGATCAGGCAGACTTCCTCCTGCGCCAGCGGCTGGCTGCCCGGGAAGGCGCCCTGCTCCTTGTGTGCGCGCCAGATCGCCAGGCTGTTATGCCGGCACACCTGCCATTGCACGCTGGGCAGCAGGCGTATCTGCAGGGTCGGCCACGCCTCGGCCGCCAGGCCCGCCATCTGCTCCAGGCGCAACGGCTCGCCGGCGGGCGCATCGAAGGCCAGGGTGAACGCCCATTCCAACTGCGCCAACTCGCTGAGCGGCGCGGCTTGTGCGGGCACCAGGTAAGCGTCGATAAAGCTGCCCAGGGCATCGCCCAACCAGCGCAGGCTGTAGTGCCGCGACGGGTGCGCGGCGATATAGGCGCCACCCAGGGCGTCGAACTCCTCGTCGCCCAGCCAGCCATGCAGCGCCGGGTAATCGCCACGCAGGGCTTCGAGCAGGCGCGCGCGGTAGGCGTTGTGGTAGATCGCCAGGCCTTGTTCGACCGCCAGCCCCGGGCTGCCGAGCAGGCTGGCGCGCAACGCCGGATTGGGCGCCGGCTCGGCGCCGAGCAAATAGGCCTCGACCTCGCGCTGCCAGTCGTTCAGGCGCATGCCGGGCCTCCTTGCAAAGCGGCGGCGGCGCAGGCGCGGGCTTTGTCCAGTTCGGCCAGCAGCTCGGCCAGCGGCGGGTAATGGTCGTCGCGTTCGAGCAGGGTCGCCACCGGCCCGAGGTGGCGCAGGGTGCGTTGATACAGCTGCCAGACCGGGTCGCTGACCGGCTGATCGTGGGTGTCGATCAGGTAGCTGCCGTAATCGCTGTGCCCGGCCAGGTGCAGTTGGCGCACCCGTTGCGCCGGCAGGCCGCTGATGAACTCCCAGGGCTCGAAGCCGTGGTTGCGCGCGCTGACGTAGACGTTGTTGACGTCGAGCAGCAGCTCGCAGCCGCTGAGTTCGCTGAGCGCGGCGAGAAATTGCCATTCGCTGAACTGATCGTCGGCGCTGCGCAGGTAACTGGAGACGTTCTCCAGCACCAGCGGCCGCTCGATCACGTCCTGCACCTGGCGCACTCGCGCGGCCACGTGTTGCAGGCTTTCTTCGGTGTAGGGCAGCGGCAGCAGGTCGTGCAGTTGGTGGGCGTTGCCGCGGCTCCAGCACAGGTGGTCGGAGATCCACGCCGGCTGCACCCGCGCGGCCAACTGCTTGAGACGGCGCAGGTAGTCGCGGTCCAGCTCATGCGGACCGCCGATCGACAACGACACGCCATGCATCACCAGCGGGTAGTGTTCGCCGATGGCGTCCAGGTAGTAGAGGGCCTTGCCGCCCTCGACCAGGTAATTTTCCGAGACGATCTCGAACCAGTCGATCGCCGGCCGTTGTTCGAGAATGCTCTGGTAGTAGGTACTGCGCAGCCCCAGGCCAAAACCCAGGCTGTAACGCGCGTCACTCATGGCAGGTTCCTAGGGTGATGCGGGGCGGCCGGTGAACGGCCGCCCCGGTTCACTTATTCGCCAACGGTGCCTTTGGCCGCGTTGCACTCGGCCAGGGTCATCGACTTGAAGCCATGACCTTTGCAGGAACCTTGGCCCTTGCAGCTGTTTTCCGCGGTTTTGCAGTCGTTCTGGCCTTTGCAGGAGGTGACGCCGTAGCAATGCACCTTGGCTTCTTCAGCCACGACAACGGTGCTGGTCATGCCGGCGAACAGGGTAGCAGCGGCGAAAGCCAGGGCAGCGCCAGCAGCGGTAGTCTTGGTAGTCATGCGAGTATCCTCGGGGTCGTCTAGGTGAGCCGGTCGAGCACGGTGTGTTCAATCCGGGCATAGCACTAGAGCGAGGTCGCGCAACGGCGTTACAGGCCTGCTGAAAAATAGTTGCCCGCCTGGCTCACGGCGACTCGCCACGCGGTTGCCGAAAGCGTCGCGGCTCAATGCCGAAGCGCTCCAGACGCGAACGCAGGGTGGTCGGCTTGACCCCCAGCAGACTGGCCGCACCGTCGCGGCCGAAGACCTTGCCGTGGCAGGCGCGCAGGGCGGCCAGCAGGTTGCTGCGCTCGCGCTGGCGCTGCTGGTTGTCGGTGAAAATCCCGGCGCTCTCTTCCAGCGGTTCACTGCCCGGCGACAGGGCCACCGTCCCGCCACCGCCGGGCAGGTCGATGCGCAGGCGGCCGCCGGCGGAGATGATCACCGCGCGCTCGATGACGTTTTCCAGCTCGCGGATATTGCCCGGCCAGGGGTAGGCCTGCAGGCGCTGGATATCCGCCAGGCGCAGGCTCGGCTCGGCGCGGTTGAGCGTGCGGCAGGCACGGCCGATGAAGTGCTGGGCCAGCAGCGGCACATCGTCCAAGCGCTGGCGCAGCGGCACCGACTCGACCGGGAAGACGTTCAGGCGAAAGTACAGATCCTCGCGGAAACTGCCGTCGCGCACCGCCTGGCGCAGGTCGCGGTTGGTCGCCGCGATCACCCGCACGCTGACCTGCCGTGTGTGGTTCTCGCCGACCCGCTCGAACTGCTGCTCCTGCAAGACGCGCAGCAGCTTGCTTTGCAGCTCCAGGGGAATTTCCGCCACCTCGTCGAGGAACAGCGTGCCGCCGTCGGCCAGCTCGAAGCGCCCGACCCGCTCGCTCAGGGCGCCGGTAAACGCGCCCTTGGCATGGCCGAAGAACTCGCTCTCGAACAGCTCGCGCGGCACCGCCGCGCAGTTCACCCGGATCAGCGGGCGCTGCCGGCGCGCGCTGCTGTCGTGCAGGGCACGGGCAATCAGCTCCTTGCCGGTGCCGGATTCGCCGGTGATCAGCACGTTGGCGCTGGTCGGCGCGACCAGCTCGATCTGCCGGACGATCTGCTGAATCGCCTCGCTGCGCCCCACCAGGCTGTGGTGGGCGAACTCGCCGCGAATTTCCTCTTGCAGGTAGGCGTTTTCCAGCTCCAGGCGCTGCTGTAATTCCTGCACCTCGGCCAGCGCCTGGCGCAGGCGCTGCTCGGCCTGCTTGCGCTCGCTGATGTCGCGGAACACCACCACCGCGCCGATCAGCTCGCCGTTGTCGCGCAGCGGCGTGCTGGTGTAGGCCACCGGAATGGCGCTGCCGTCCTTGCACCAGAACACCTCGTCATCGACCTGGTGCACCTCGCCGTCGCGAAAGGCCGCGTAAATCGGGCAATGGCGACCGTGGTACTGACTGCCGTCGGCATGCTGGTGGTGTATCAGGTCGTGGATCTTGTGGCCGATCAGGTCGTGCGCCTGCCAGCCGAGCAAGCGCTCCGCCGCCGGGTTGACGAAGGTGGTCACGCCGTCGCGGTTGACCCCGTAGATGCCCTCGCCAGCGGCGCCGAGAATCAACTGGTTCTCCCGTTCGATCTCGCGGAACACCCGTTCGACGCCCTGCCACTGCACCAGGCCCTGACGCTGGTAACGCTGCGCCTCGGCCAGGCCACGCAAGCCGTCGAGCTGCTGGCGTTGGTGCAGCAACAAACCGAGCAGCGGCCCCTGTTCGCCCGCGACCCGGCTGGCACTCAGCTCCAGCGCCAGCACGCCGTCCTGCGCGCCACTGATGCCCAACTCGTTGCTCCAGGCCTGACCGCGTTGCAGTGCCTCTTCGCTGAACACCAGCAGTTCGCCCAAGGCATGCCGCCACAGTCGGCTGGCGCGCTGCTGTAGCAGTTCCTCTAGCGGCCAGCCGAGCAAGCGCGCGGCCGCAGGGTTGGCGAACAGCAGGCGGTCGGCATACGGGTCGAGCAGCAGACAAGCGCTGTGCAAATCGTGCAGCAGGCGGTCGGCCAGCGTGAAATCGGACATGCGCGGTGCTCACCAGGGCGAAGGTCGTGACAAAGACCTTCAAGCGCTATGCCAACTACGAGTTTTTGCAGTGGCGCACTACGAAATCACGTTAAACACGATATTTCGTAGTACTTAACGGGTGTTATCTAAAAACATAAATATCAATAAAATCATCGTGTTAAATAATTATCACGGTACCTGGCACAGCTCCTGCTCTAGTCCTTGGCAACAGCCGCTGCGTATCAGCGCGGGGCATTTTGCAGGCGGGCGACCCACTGGGGTGCACCGGCCTCGCCACACCGAGAAGGAGTGCCGTGATGAGCAACAGCCTGGGCGACCCGTTCAGCCCCGACAGCAACCTGAACCACAGCGGCGCCTGCAGTTGCGCCACCTGCCAACCCAAGACCAGCGCCCGCCCGACCAACCCAGCGCTGGACCAGGAGGCGATGCTCGACCGGGCGATCGAAAGCGCCATCGTGCGCGGCCTGTTCGGCCACAGCGAAGTGTCGCGGCGCAGCTTCATGGGCATGCTCGGCGGCGGCACTCTGGCGGCGATCCTGGCCAGCATCGTGCCAATGGAGGCGATCAAGGCAGCGGTCAAGGACAGCCTCGGGCCACTGGAAAAGACCAAGCTGAATATCGGTTTCGTGCCCATCACCTGCGCCACGCCGATCATCATGGCCGAGCCGATGGGCTTCTATAAGAAATACGGCCTCGACGTCACCACGGTGAAAACCGCCGGCTGGGCGGTGGCCCGCGACAAGTCGCTGGCCGGCGAATACGACGCCTCGCACATGCTCACGCCGATGCCCCTGGCGATGAGCCTGGGCCTGGGCTCGACGCAGTCGCCGTTCATCATGCCGGCGATCGAGAACATCAACGGCCAGGCCATCGTCCTGGCCAACCAGCACCTCGACAAGCGCGACCCCAAGCAGTGGAAAGGCATGCGCTTCGGCGTGCCGTTCGACTACTCGATGCACAACTTCCTGCTGCGTTACTACGTCGCCGAGCACGGCCTCGACCCGGATCAGGACATCCAGATCCGGGTGATTCCGCCACCGGAGATGGTCGCCAACCTGCGCGCTGGCAACATCGACGGCTTCCTCTCGCCGGACCCGTTCAACCAGCGCGCGGTGTGGGAGAAGGTCGGCTTTATCCATGTGCTGACCAAGGACCTGTGGCCCGGCCACCCGTGCTGCGCCTTTGCCTGTAGCCAGGCATTCGCCACCCAGCATCCCAATACCTACGGCGCGTTGCTGCGCGCGCTGATCGATGCCACGCACTACTCCTCGCAAGCCGAGAACCGCGTGGCGATTGCCGAGGCCATCGCCCCGCGCAACTACCTCAACCAGCCGGTGCAGGTGATCCAGCAGGTGCTCAGCGGGCGCTTCGCCGACGGCCTGGGCAATGTGCGCGACGAGCCGGACCGGATCGACTTCGACCCCTTCCCCTGGCACTCGATGGCGGTGTGGATTCTCACCCAGATGAAGCGCTGGGGTTACCTGAAAGGCGACGTCGATTACCGCGCCATCGCCGAGCAGGTCTACCTCGCCGCCGACGCCGGCAAGGTCATGCGCGAACTGGGCATGGACGTACCGAGCGACACCTACAAGAGCTTCAGCGTGATGGGCAAACCCTTCACCCCGGCAGACCCCGAGGGTTACCTCAACAGCTTCAGCATCCGGAGAACATGATGATCGCCTCAGCCAACCTGCGCGCCGGGGTGCTCTCGACGCTGATCCTGGTGGTGCTGCTCGGGCTCTGGGAGATTGTTTGCCAGCCCCCGGTCAGCACCGCCAGCACCGCGGACGACGAATACGCGCAACTGATGGGCGCCACCAGCCAGGAGGCGCGAGTGCCGCCGCCCTCGGCGATCTTCGCCCATGCACGCAACGAACTGAGTCAGCCGTTCTACGACGCCGGGCCCAACGACAAAGGCATCGGCATCCAGCTCGCGCACTCGCTGTACCGGGTGCTCACCGGCTACTTCCTGGCCGCCCTGGTGGCGATTCCGATCGGCTTCGTGATCGGCATGTCGCCGCTGATGTACCGCGCGCTCAACCCGTTCATCCAGATCCTGCGGCCGATCTCGCCGCTGGCCTGGATGCCCCTGGCGCTGTTCATCATCCAGGACTCGGAGGCCTCGGCGATCTTCGTGATCTTCATCTGCTCGATCTGGCCGATGCTGCTCAACACCGCCTTCGGCGTCGCCGGGGTGCGCAAGGACTGGATCAACGTCGCCCGCACCCACCAACTGAGCGCGCTGCGCACCGCCCTGACGGTAATTCTGCCGGCCGCGCTGCCGACCATCCTCACCGGCATGCGCATCTCGGTGGGCATCGCCTGGCTGGTGATCGTCGCCGCCGAGATGCTCGTCGGCGGCACCGGCATTGGCTACTACGTGTGGAACGAGTGGAACAACCTCGACCTCGCCAGCGTGATCTTCTCCATCGTCATGATCGGCCTGGTCGGCATGCTCCTCGACCTCATGCTTGGCGCCGTCGCGCGCCTCGTCAGCTACCAGGAATAAGCCCATGTCCCGCTATTTTGTTGAAGCCCGCCAGTTGGCCAAGCGCTTCGCGCAACCCGGCGACACCCCGCTGACGGTGTTCGAAAAGGTCAACTTCGGCATCGAAAAAGGCGAGTTCGTCTGCATCATCGGCCACTCCGGCTGCGGCAAATCGACCATCCTCAACGCCCTCGCCGGCCTCGACGAGGTCAGTGACGGCGCGCTGATCATGGCCGGCAAGGAAATCGCCGGGCCGAGCCTGGAGCGCGGCGTGGTGTTCCAGAACTACAGCCTGATGCCCTGGCTCAGCGCCCTGGACAACGTGATCTTCGGCGTCCGTGCGCGCTTCCCGCAGTGGCACCGCGAGAAGATCCGCCAGCACAGCCTCGACTACCTGCACATGGTCGGCCTGCAAGGCTCGGAGGCACGCAAGCCGTCCCAGCTCTCCGGCGGCATGCGCCAGCGCGTGAGCATCGCCCGCGCCTTCGCCACCCAGCCGCAGTTGCTGCTGCTCGACGAGCCGTTCGGCGCACTGGATGCACTGACCCGCGGGGTGATCCAGGACGAGCTGATCAAGGTCTGGGGCGAAACCCAGCAGACCGTGTTCATGATCACCCACGACGTCGACGAAGCGATCCTCCTGGCCGACCGCATCCTGCTGATGACCAACGGCCCCCAGGCGCGCATCGCCGAAGCGGTACGCATCGACCTGCCACGCCCGCGCAAACGTGACCAGATCATCCACCACCCGGCCTTCTACAAGATCCGCAACCACCTGGTGGATTTCCTCGTCAACCGCTCCAAGGCCCTGCAAGGCACGGCGCCGGAAGACGATGGTTTCCCCGCCGAAATCAACCCGGCCCTGAGCCTGGCGCTCGACGCGCTGCACCAGGGCAAACCCTCACCCGCCACCCTTTCCAAGGAGTCCAGTCATGGATAAAGCCAGCATGCAAACCGCCATCCTCGCCGCCAAGGGCCGCCTCGACCTGAGCTGGGCCGCGCTCGCCGACAAACTCGGCATGTCGCCGGTGTGGACCACCTCGGCCTGCCTGGGCATGAACAGCATGCCCGCGGCCAGCGCCGACAAGCTGTGCGAGGTGCTGCAGCTGCCGGCCGAAGTCAGCCAGGCGTTGCAGGCGTTCCCGCACAAGCACTGGGACAAGGCTGTCCCGACCGACCCGCTGATCTACCGTTTCTACGAGATGATCAACGTCTACGGCGACACCATCAAAGCGCTGATCCATGAAGAGTTCGGCGACGGCATCATGAGCGCCATCGACTTCAGCATGGACATCAGCCGCGTCGCCGACCCGAAAGGCGACCGCGTACAGATCGTGCTCAACGGCAAGTTCCTGCCGTATCGCAGCTGGTAAAGCGGCGCACATAGAAAAGCCCGGCTGGATGCCGGGAATTTTTCATGACTGAACCGCCCCCCGGGGCTTCACCGCTCTGTTGCCCGTTGCAGCAACGCTTGTACCTGGGCGGACTGTGGGCTGATGTCCAGCAGACGTTCGGCATAACCCCGGGCGGCTGAGAGCCGGCGATGCTTGAGGCTATAGCTGGCCGCAGCCCACAGCAGATCATGGTCGAACGGATTGCGCTGCAATGCCTGCTCCAGGCGCCAGTCGGTGCCACGCCGCTCGCCGAGTTGCAGTTCTGCGCCGGCCGGGTCCAGTGCAGTTCATCCCGATGACCGACCTGCTCACCCGGATAGAGGTGGAACCAACGCATCGCCGGACGGCTGTCCCAGGCAATGGACAGCGCTTGCAGACGGCCGTCGGCGAACGCCACCAGGTGCTGCTGCAGCGGCTCGATGCCGAAGGTGTACTGGATTTCGAAGTCGGCCAGTTGGCCATCCGGCCCATCGGTGCGTACGAAAAAACGCCAATGGATCGCCGAGCAGTTCGAAAACAGCCTGGACAACATGGGCCGCAAGGGCTCCTACATCGACTATGGCGCCCAGTGGGCGCAGGAGGAGCTGACGTGCACCTTACGCCCGAAGCCGGCGCCGAATAATTTCAGCTGCGGCAAGGCTTGCAGGGTAAAACGGATATGCGTGTCGCCGCGCCCACAGGGTTGCAGGCGGCGCTCCTCGATATGGTTATTGAGCTGCGCCTGGGCCTCGTCCAGATCATCGGAGCTCAGCAGCGGACGCGCGGCGAACGGCAACCGAGCGTGTGTGGCGCCGCTCTCGGGTTGGGCCGAAAGCCTGCGGTGGGCGGAAGGGGTATGGGCGTTCATCATCGGCCGCCTCTTATCGATACGGTTTGCCAAGCCTAACTATAAAAAACGACTTGGCCGCGCATACCGGTCAAACCAACAGCCATCAAAATCGCCAGCAAGGACTGGGCGTCCTCCTAGGTCCTGTGCTGACGCTAATTATTACCGTCCAAGCACGCTAGCGCCTGAGCTTGCTCGCCGATTCGCCACCGATGCCGAAGTGGTTTTTCGGCATTTCGGTGATGATCACGCGCACCCGCTCGATTGGGGCGTCCAGCGAGCGCGACATGGCCTCGCTGACTTCGCGGATCAGGGTTTCCTTTTGGTCGTCGGTGCGGCCTTCAAGAATATACAGCTGAGCGATAGGCATGGCCTCGTCCTCCACAAGTAGCGGCGGCCGGCACGCTGACCGGCCGCACAGGGTCAGATGAAACG
>TARA_R100001244_G_scaffold86820_5_pt1 | contig 26609 bp, 24 predicted proteins | sample TARA_R100001244 | Tara Oceans TARA_R100001244 (sample SAMEA2621564) | marine metagenome | biome: marine biome (ENVO:00000447); feature: mesopelagic zone (ENVO:00000213); material: "saline water (ENVO:00002010), including plankton (ENVO:xxxxxxxx)" | depth 790 m
ATCCGGTTGCAGTGGCTGCTGTGTCGGCGGGGAAGCGTCAGGGCGGGGACGCGGCGGAACAATCGCCGGATTGGCAAGCGGAATTTCGGAATCGACCGGCCCTTGCAATTGATCCTGCTCGGACGTGCTTTCCGGTCCGGGTGGCAGCGAATAGCTTTCAACCGAGGGTGGGCTTTGGGGTCTGGGAAAGGGCGCGTCGCCAGATGTCTGCGCCTGAGCCAGGGTACCCGGCAACAGCGCAAGCGCTACACCGATTTGTACGCTGCCCAAGGGGATGCGCGTGAAAATCTGAAAAACCGCCATGTCTCTGTACATTTCCTGGTCAAATTGCGGCCCGCACCACTGAACTGGTGATGAATACAGAGGGGTGATGACATGAAGCGCCCCGTGCACTAGATGATCTGCATGACCGATGATCCTTCTGCTGTGGCACCGCCGAAATTTCTGGGCAAGGCCAGCCCCATGCCGGCTTCCCCCGAAACGGCCGTGCTCGACTATGTCCCCAATCCCCGCCGGGGGGAGCTCTATCTGGCGCGCTTCGCCGCGCCAGAATTCACGTCGCTCTGCCCGGTTACCGGGCAACCGGATTTTGCCCATCTGGTCATCGACTATGCGCCGGACCAGAGCATCGTTGAATCGAAGTCGTTCAAGCTGTTTCTGGGGTCATTTCGCAATCATGCGGCCTTTCACGAAGATTGCACGGTCGGGATCGGCAGGCGCCTGTTCGATGAAATGCAGCCCAAATGGCTGAGGATCGGCGGCTACTGGTATCCGCGTGGCGGTATTCCGATCGATATTTTCTGGCAATCGGGTGAACCGCCTGCCGGTTTATGGGTGCCGGACCAGGGAGTAGCGCCTTACCGCGGGCGCGGTTGAGAAAGGGTTTTGATCCCAGGCAGCTTTTGACTTTGCAACGTCACAAACAAGGCCTATCATGTCCGGATGGGTCAGCAACATCAGCACAGCATTGCCATCGCGGCGTCCGATATCGATTTCATGGGACATGTTAACAACGCCAACTATCTCACCTGGGTACAGGATGCGGTCATTGCCCACTGGCAAAAAATTGCACCGTCCGAGGCTGTGGCAAACCATCTCTGGGTCGCGATCAAGCACGAGATCACGTATCGCAAGCCGGCATTTCTGGACGATGACGTGATCGCCGAAGTGTTGCTGGAAAAGGTGCACGGTGCCCGGGCCTTTTACAGTACTATCATCAAGCGCGGAGAAGATGTACTCGCGGAAGTGCAGTCCAGCTGGTGCTGCATCGATGCCGATACGCTGCGGCCGACCCGTCTGGCAAAAGATATCGTCGCGCGCTTTTTCGGCTAATCCTTCAAGCCTTCGAGCACTGCATTCAGGCGGTGATCGCGGACTTGTCCATCCTCACCGCATCAAGCCGCCGATCAAGTTGCGGACAAAGCGCCCGGCGACCGGCCCTGCGAGGTCGGTGACCACAGATCCGACCGCAGAGGTCACCCCGGACTGGACCGGATTCGCTCGCGATTTCTTGCCCAATATGACGGTAGCAGCCATGCCGGCGGCGGATCCTGCAGCGACCTTGGCACCACGACTGAAGGCCTTTTCCCAGATGCTCTTGCTCTTGCGGGGCTGCTTGGCGACCTCTTCCTTGCCCTTTTCCTCGACTTCCTGTGCGGTTGCCGTGGCATCAATCACCTTTTGCGCCAATATTTCCTCGGCGCTGTGCCGGTCGATTTCCGCATCATATTTGTCCTCGTAAGGCGAAATCGAGTTGATGATGGCACGTTCCTTGACCGAAACCGGGCCAAGGCGAGAGCGCGGCGGCTTGATCAGGGTCCGCTGGACGATCGACGGCGCCCCGTCTTCGAGCAGAGTCGAGACCAGCGCCTCGCCGACCCGCAATTCGGTAATGGCCTGCTCGACATCCAGATCGGGATTGATACGGAAGGTGTCAGCCGCAGCCTTGATCGCCTTCTTGTCGCGCGGGGTGAAGGCGCGCAGGGCATGCTGCACGCGGTTGCCCAGCTGGCCCGCGACTTCCTGAGGAATGTCGATCGGGTTCTGGGTGACGAAAAAGACTCCGACGCCTTTCGACCGGATAAGGCGTACGACCTGTTCGATCTTGTCCTCGAGGGCCTTTGGCGCATCGTCGAACAGCAAATGGGCTTCGTCGAAGAAGAAGACCAGTTTCGGTTTTTCCGGATCACCGACTTCCGGCAGGGTTTCGAACAGTTCCGCGAGCAGCCACAGTAGAAAGGTTGCGTAGAGCTTGGGGCTGCGCATCAGCTGATCGGCGGCGAGTATGTTGATATAGCCGCGGCCCTGCTCGTCGCATTTGATGAAATCGTCTATTTCCAGTGCCGGTTCGCCAAAAAACCGGCCGGCACCCTGGCTGTCCAGCTGCAGCAGCTGGCGCTGGATTGTGCCGACGCTCGCCTTGGTGACATTGCCATATTTGGCGGACAGCTGCTTTGCATTTTCCGCGGTATAGGCGAGCATCGACTGCAGATCGTCAAGATTGAGCAGCAGCAGGCCTTCTTCATCGGCAAAGCGGAACACGATGTTGAGCACGCCTTCCTGGGTCTCGTTCAGATCCATCAGGCGCGCGAGCAGCAGCGGTCCCATTTCGGTAATGGTGGTGCGGATGGGATGGCCCTGTTTGCCGTAGAGATCCCAGAATATGGCCGGGTTGTCGGAATAGCCATAGTCGTTCATCCCCAGTTCTTCAGCCCGCTTCTCCAGCTTGTCAGCATGTTTGAACTGCGGTGAACCCGCCATCGAAACCCCGGCCAGATCGCCTTTTACATCGGCGACGAAGACCGGGACACCATTGGCAGAGAAGCTTTCGGCGAGACCCTGCAAAGTGACCGTCTTGCCGGTGCCAGTGGCGCCAGCGATCAGCCCGTGCCGGTTGGCGCGGGACAGATTGAGGCTTTGCCGCTCGCCGCCGCCCAGTCCCAGAAATATGTCTGTTGCGTCGGTCACCGGCGAATCCCCCACTTAAATCTATTGATTGCCGAACTTGACGCAAAAAAAAGGCCAGCGTCAAGCGCCGGCCCTTTTCTTTTATGCCTATTTGAAGGCGTTTAGCTGTCCTGCAGACGCACCGCGACAAATTGCGGATCGCGTGCGCCGCGACGGATTTGCAGCAGCACCGCTCCCCGGTCCGAGCGTTTCGCGCTGTTGATCGCGCTGTCCAGTTCAGAGGCGCTTGTCACCGGTTGCCGATTGACACTGGTGATCAGAAATCCGCGCCTGATACCCTTCTGGGCAGCATCGCTGTTCGGATTGACCGTCGAAACGACAACGCCTTTTTGCGTCGACGGAACGCCGATTTGCCGGGCGATGGCCGGGGTCAGATCGACCACGGACAGGCCAAGCGCGTCGGCGGTTGCCTGTGCGCTTGCGCCATTGTCATCCTGTCCCAGAGCATTGTCTTCCGCATCCGGGTCAAAGCTGCTGCTGGCAAGTTCTTCTTCTGATGGACGCTTGCCCAGCTTGGCGTTCACCTTGATGGTTTTGCCGTTGCGAACCAGTTCGATCGGAACTTCTGTGCCGATTGGCAGATTTGCGACCAGATAGGACAAGGTCTGGTCCGGAGTGACCGTCTTGCCTTGGACCTTGATGATCACATCACCCGCCTGGATGCCGGCTTTTTGTGCGGCTTCTCCGGGTTCGACCCGTTGCACAAATTCGCCCTGATTTTTTTCCAGTCCAAGAGAATCGGCCAGATCTTCAGACAGCGCACTGATCTGAACACCGAGATAACCGCGCTCGATTGCCTGTCCCTTTTTCAGCGTTTCGACAATCGGAGCTGCAACTTCAGCCGGGATCGCAAAGCCGATTCCGACATTGCCGCCGGTTGGCGAGATAATCGCGTTGTTGATCCCGATAACATTGCCGTTGAGATCGAACATCGGTCCGCCGCTATTGCCGCGGTTGATCGATGCATCGGTCTGCAGGAAGCTGTCATAGGCACCCTGTCCGGTTCTCCGGTGAATGGCCGAAACAATCCCGGTCGTTACCGTTCCGCCAAGGCCAAATGGATTGCCGATCGCAATGATCCAGTCGCCAACGCGGGCCGAGGTGCTGTCGCCGAATTTGACGAAGGGCAGTGGCTTGCTGGCCTTGATCTTGAGCACCGCGATATCCGATGCTGCATCCCGGCCAACGAGCTCGGCCTCATATTCGGTGCGATCCGGCATGATTACCGTGATCGATTCGATAGTGGCGTTGCGGTTTCCGGGGGCAACAACATGATTGTTGGTAACAACATAGCCATCCGCTGAAATAATGAATCCCGATCCCAGCGACTGTGCCTCGCGGGTTTGTTCGCCGCCACCGCCCTGGCGATTGCCGAACAGGCCGTCAAAGGGAGTGCCGGCAAAGGGGTTGTTGGTGCTTACGCGGACGCGCTGTGTTGTCGAGATATTGACCACGGCGGGCTGCAATTGCTCGGTCAGGTCCGCAAAACTCATTGGCGCGCCTGCGCGCGGCGCGAGATTGCGGATCACCGCGCTGTCATTGGCGGCGGTTTGAGCACCCGCCGGGCCGATGCCGGTCAGGGTTGCTGCACTGCCGGCCAAAAGCAAAGCTGCTGAAATTCCGTAAGCGTAACGCACTGTCTTTTTCCTCTCAAATTCCTGGCGGAACAAATATCGGGTCTCCCGCGAGATCCGTTCAAATTCTCCCAATTATAGGCGCAATTCTCATGAACGGATATTGAATAACAGCATATTTGTTCGCCGATCATAATCGCAGAACTGCGGGATATTCCCATTGCCGTCTATTTGGGTGCAAGCAAAGCGTTTCGCAAGCCGGAAATCGCGGATTGGCCGAAAAAAGCAGGCCTTTCGCAGAAAAGATGACATCTGTAGTCGATCGGCCTTCCCGATGCTGAAATTCCGGCTGGCTGTCCGTAGCGGTCGTCAAACGATTCGCCGGCGCGCCGGAGTGGCCAGCGCGCCGGTAGATTGTCAAACCGGTTTAATTGCCCCGGAACTGCCGCAGATATTCGTTGTCTGGCGACAGCACGAACGAGCTTTGCGGGTCATTCGGTCCACCGCCCTGGAAGGTCGTTTCATAGCTTTTCATGGCGCGGTAGAAATCATAGAAGTCCGGATCCTTGCCAAAGCTCTCGGCATAGGTGCGGGCGGCGCTGGCATCGGCTTCGGCACGGATGATCTGTGCCTGCTTGGCACCTTGTGCGCGAATGGTCCGCGCTTCCTGATCACGGGCGGTCCGCATCCTCTGATAGGCGCTGTCGAGCGGGGTGCCGTCGGGCAAATCGGCCCGCTTGATCCGGACGTCGACAATTTCCGCGCCATATTGGCGGGCAACCCGGTTGAGGCCGGCCTGGATATTGTCCATCACCTGTCCGCGTTCAGGACTGAGCAAGGCGGCGAAAGGACGCTTGCCGAGCTCGTTTCTCAGCGCCGAGCCCAGGATGGGCCGAAGTTCTTCCGACACGCGCTCCTCGCTACCGGCTGCGATATACATGCGCAGCGGATTGGTGATCCGGAAGCGGGCAAAGGCATCGACCTGAAGCCGAAGTTGGTCGGTTGACAGAACCTGCTGCTGTTCCATCTCGACGTCGCGGATGCGCTTGTCGATCCAGACCACCTGTTCGAGAAACGGAATTTTCCAAAGCAGACCGGCACCCGTCTGGCCGAATGGGACATCATTCTGGTAACGGTTGATAATCCGGACTGGCTCACCAAAGCGTACAACCACCCCCTGGCGTGTTTCCGGAACGATTATCAGCGTGTTCAGCAACGTAAACAGCAATGCGATGACAATGACGCCTAAGGCGACAGGGTTTTTCATGATCGGTCCCATTATTTGCCCTCCACGGTGGTAATCGCGGGTTGCTGGGCGCGTTTCTTCAGTTCCGGCAGAGCCAGATAAGGGGTAACGCCTCTCGGTTCGACGATCGTCTTGTCGACCTTGGACAGGACGCGCTCCATCGTTTCATAATACATGCGCTGCCGGGTAACCCGAGGGGCCAGACGGTATTCTTCATAGACCTTGTCAAAGGCAGCCGATTCACCCTGCGCCTGCGCGGTCAGCTGCTGCGCATAGGCCCGGGCCTCGTTGAGATAGGTCTGTGCGGTCTGCTGCGCCGCGGATACTTCCTTAAACGCGTCGTTGACTGCGGCCGGCGGGTCGGCTTTCTTGATGGCAATGCCGCGAATGACCACGCCGGCACCATAGCCGTCGAGCAGTTGCTGCATATTCTGTTCCACCGTCTGTTCGATTTCGGACCGTTCGGAGCCGATCGTGTCATCCAGCGTGAAATTGGCAACCGCCGCCCGCATGGCCGCTTCCGCGACTTCCTTGATCGTTTCTTCCGGTTCCGCGATCTGGAACAGGAACAATTCCGGTGCCTTGATATTCCAGCGCACGGAATAGGCGAGATCGACGATATTCTGATCGCCGGTGAGGATCAGCTTTTCGGTTTCACCTTCGGGAATATCGATCGTCCGGATTTCCTCGACGTCCAGCTTGGTTACCTGTTCGAGCGGTGTAGGAAGCGAGAAGTGCAGTCCGGGTTGCAAAGTCCGCGAATAGGAACCCAGCAGGGTAACGACGCCGCGTTCCTGAGGACTGACGCGGTGGATGCTGGTCAGCAAAACCCAGAGAATGACAAAGCCGATCGCCATAAGGGGCCACCAGGACCGTCCGCCGGGGCGTTTGGGAATGCCGCCCCGAAAGCCGCCACCGGTGCCTCTTTTGAACAGTTCTTCCAGCGAACTCGCGCCCTGACGGCCGCCACCCGAAGGCCCGCCGGGAGGGTTGCCCCACGGGTTGCGGGGACCGCCACCATTGCCGTCGCCCCCATCATTGCCTTGGTTGCCATTATTGCCCCAGGGGCCGGCCATGTTCATGATTGCGCCCAAAATCGATCTGCGGCGCGCTTCGCCGTCAATATTTTTATCCATAGTTTCTTTATAGGTAGCGCGCTGCCAGAAAAACAGTGTCAATCCGAGAAAAGTGTAACTATGTCGATCCGATGACCGATATAAACTCAATCGAGACAGCGCTGGACAGCGTTGCCAAGGGCCGTTTTAGTGCCGTAAAATTTTCCGAAGGCCGCGTTACTCTGGTGCTCAACGTGGGCGGTCTGGATGTGCGTGATCGCGGCCAGATCGAAATTGCCGTGAAAGGCAAGTTGCTCGAACTGGACGGCGTCGAGAAGGTCGATGTCGCCATGACGGCCGAAAAAGTCGAGCGACGTTTGATCGCGGTGGCAAGCGGCAAGGGCGGCGTCGGCAAGTCCACGCTTTCCGCCAATCTGGCGATTGCCATGCAGCTGATGGGGCGCAAGGTCGGGATGGTCGACGCCGACATATATGGCCCGTCCCAGCCCCGGCTTCTCCATTGCGAGGGACGGCGGCCCGAGGCGGAAGGCAAGCAGCTGATCCCGGTACCCAATGAATATGACGTGCCGTTGCTGTCGATGGGACATCTGGCGAAACCCGGACAGGCGATCGCCTGGCGCGGGCCGATGGCCGGCAAGGCGCTGGAACAGCTGATCGATGCCCATTGGGGCGATGTCGAGGAGCTGGTCGTCGATATGCCCCCCGGGACCGGTGACGTGCAGCTTTCGATGATGCAAAATCACAAGCCGGTTGGCGCGGTGATCGTCTCGACTCCGCAGGATCTGGCGCTGATGGATGCGACGCGCGCGGTTGACCTGTTCAACCAGGCGAAGATACCGATCATCGGCATGGTCGAGAATATGGCCGGCTATCAGTGCCCGCATTGCGGCGAGGTAAGCGATCCCTTTGGCGCCGGTGGCGCGGAGGCGGCCGCGAAGACCATGGGCATGCCCTTTCTGGGCCGAATCCCGCTGGATATCGAGATTCGCAAGTCCAGCGATGGCGGGACGCCGCCGGCCTGTACCGGCGATGTGCAGGGCCAGGCTTTCCGGGATATTGCCAAAAAGCTCGCGACATGGTTGGATAACCAATAGCCGGAAGGAAGGGCCTCATGCTGCTGGAAAGCGATCAGGACATAGCCGCATTGCTGACGTCGACACGGCGCATCGCCTTGGTCGGGGCATCGGCCAAGTCCGGACGGGCAAGCAATGAGATTTTCCGTTTTCTGCTCGGGCAGGGCTATGATGTCACGCCGGTCAACCCGGGTCTCGCTGAACAATCATTGTACGGTGTGCCGGTTGCCGCATCGCTTGCGGATATCGAAGGCGATATCGATATGGTCGATATTTTCCGCAACAGCGCGGCGGCTGGCGATGCGGTCGACGACGCTATTGCGGCCGGCGCCAGTTCGGTGTGGATGCAGCTGGGTGTTATCAACGAGGCTGCGGCACAGCGTGCAAGCGATGCCGGGCTCAAGGTCGTTATGGACCGGTGTCCGAAAATCGAGATTCCGCGGCTGGGCCTGCTAAAGAAGCCCCATGGCGGCTGAGTCGGAAATCAAGCAGACGGAGAATCCTTCGACCGGGTTTAACCGCCGTAAATTTCTGATCGGAAGCGGTGCTCTGGGCGGCTTGGTGGTCGCCTGGGCACTGTGGCCGCGCAGCTATGAACCCAATGTCGTCGCTACCGAGAACGAACAGATTTTCGGTGCCTATCTGAAAATATCGGAAGACGGGCAGGTCACGGTGATCGTGCCGCAAAGCGAAATGGGGCAGGGGGTCTATACCGTCCTGCCACAGATTCTGGCGGACGAACTGGGTGCCGACTGGCGAACAGTCGCTGTCGAACCTGCGCCGATCAATCCGCTGTACAGCAACGGCCTGCTTGCCGAACAGTGGGCGGAAACCCTGATGCCCGCTGGCGGCGAAAAGCTTGGTGAGCATGCGGCAGCGCGATGGGTCACCCGGAATCTAGCGGACCGCGAACAGTTCATGCTGACAGCAGATTCCACGTCTATTCCTGGCTTTGCCGAAAGTTTCCGCGAAGCCGGGGCGGCGGCCAGAATATTGCTGACCAAGGCCGCTGCCGCCCAATGGGACGTGGCCTGGGAAAGCTGCACCGTCGACAATGGTATCATTTCGCACGGCGAACGCACATTGCGGTTTGGTGCGTTGGTCCGCGATGCGGTCAACCAGGATCTGCCCGATCCCGTGCCGCTCCGGCCGGCCGGTACCGGAAATCTTGTCGGACAGGATGTCCCGCGCCTCGATCTGCCCAGCAAACTGGATGGCTCGGCCAATTTTACCGGTGATATCCGACTGCCGGACATGGTTTTTGCGGCGATCAGGCAAGGCCCGATCGGCGATACCATGCTGAAATCCTTCAACCGCGCAGGGGCCCGCAAGATCACCGGCTTCATCGACGCGGTCGAGGGCGAGAAATGGATCGCGGCGGTGGCGACCAACTGGTGGGCGGCCAATCGGGCGTTGGACAAGATGAGTCCGGTTTTCGAAACCAGGGGATTCATGGCCGACAGCGAGAAGATCGATACCGCCTTGCAAGAGGCCCTGGATGACGGGCCGGGAATACGCTTCCTGTCGCGCGGCGACACAAGGGGCGCGTTTGAAAAAGACAATCTGGTTGCAGCCCGCTATCACGCCGATGCGGCTTTGCACGCGCCGATCGAAACCCGGACGGCCACGGCTGACTATAAGGATGGCGCGCTGGAATTGTGGATGGCGACGCAGGCGCCAGTCGCGGCGGTGCAGGCGGCGGCCCGCGCACTGAACATTGCCCAGGACCGGGTGACGCTCTATCCGATGCTGAGCGGTGGCTCGTTCGACCGCAATCTCGACAATGCCATTGCCGGACAGGTTGCGCTGATCGCAAAGAAAATGGGACGGCCCGTGCAGCTGATCTGGTCGCGGGCCGAGGACCTGATGCACGATCATTACCGGACACCAAGCCAGGCACGGTTTGACGCGGCCATGGCAAAAGCCGGTCGTGTCGAGGCGCTGCAGATCAAGATCGCCGCTCCGCCGTCCGCTCGCGAGCAGGCCAGGCGTCTGTTCGAAGGCATGGACAATGTGAAAGCGATGCGGTCTTCCTTGGGCGAAGCGGATATCAAGGCGGTAGCCGGCCTGGATGTGCCCTATGACATACCCAATCTCACCGTCGATCATCATAGCGCCTTTGTCGGTTTGCCAACCGGCAACTGGCGCAGCAATGCACACAGCAGCAATATCTTCTATCTCGAATCGTTCATCGACGAGTTGGCGGCGAAAGCGGGCATAGAGCCCTTGTCCTTCCGCATGCAGATGCTGAACAACCAGCCCCGGCTGGCCCGTTGCCTGACCAGTGTTGCGGCGATGGCCGGCTGGGATGGCGGGTTGGACAGCAGCGGCCAGGGCCTCGCGTGCCACAGCATGCGCGGCGGACATATCGCTGTTATCGCGAGCGCCAGCCGCGGCGGCAGTGGTCTGGAGGTTCGTCGTATTTCGGCGACGGTAGACATCGGCCGGATCATCCATCCCGATATCGCCCGGCAGCAAATAGAGGGCGGCATTGTCTTTGGTCTGGCGATGGCACTGGGCAGTGCCACCCGCTTCCAGAATGGACTGCCAACCGCAAAGCGGTTGCGCGATCTGTCCTTGCCGCGACTGGCGGAAATCCCGCCCATCCAGATCGAATTTATCAGAAGCGAGGAAAAGCCGGTTGGTTACGAGGAGCTCGGCGTGCCCGCAGTTGCGCCGGCCGTTGCCAATGCGTTATTCTCGGCAACCGGTGTAAGGCTCCGGCAACTGCCGCTTTTCGGGGAAATATCATAAACCATGCGTGAAACTGGACCATTGCCAAAAGACCATCCGCCAGTCGCGGCGAAGAAAATCGGCGTTTTGCTGGTCAACCTGGGCACGCCCGATGCGCCGGACAAGCAATCCGTCAAACGCTATCTCAGGCAGTTTTTGTCGGACAAGCGGGTGGTCGAAATTCCCTCGATCATCTGGCAGCCGATCCTGCGCGGGGTAATTTTGAACACGCGGCCGGCGAAATCTGCGGAAGCCTACAGTCTGGTGTGGACCGAGGGCGGTTCGCCGCTGGCCGTCTACACCCGCGGACAGGCTGAAAAACTGGCCGGCCGGCTCGATGGCGTGATGGTCGACTGGGCGATGCGCTATGGCAATCCAAGTATCAGTGACCGGTTGAACGGGATGAAGGCGGCAGGATGCGAACGCATATTGATCGCACCGCTCTATCCGCAATATAGCGGTGCCACCACGGCGAGCGTCCACGATGCGGTGTTTGACGCGATCGCCGCAATGCGCTGGCAACCGGCGATCCGGCTGCTTCCGGCCTATCATGATGACACCGCCTATATCGAGGCGCTGGCAACCAGTCTGGAAAGGGATATTGCCGCGCTCGATTTCGAACCGGATGCGATTGTCGCGAGTTTCCACGGCATGCCTCAACGCACGCTGGAAATGGGCGATCCCTATCATTGCCATTGCCAAAAGACCGCCCGCCTGCTGTCCGAGAGGATGGGCAGGGAACTGGTCGTGGCCTTCCAGTCGCGCTTTGGCCGGGCAAAATGGCTCGGCCCGCCGACCGACGAGGTGCTGGAGTCGCTGCCGGGGCAGGGGAAGAAGAATATCGCAATCTTCGCGCCGGGATTTTCCAGCGACTGCCTGGAAACCTGCGAGGAACTGGCGATCAGGGGCAAGGAACAGTTTGAAGCCGGCGGCGGCGGAAAATTTGCCTATCTGCCTTGCCTGAACGACAGCGAAGTCGGTATCGATATGCTGGACGCGCTGTTGCGGCGGGAATTGTCCGGATGGATATAGAGAAGGCCGAAATCTTCCATCCGCCGGTCAAGCGAAGCATCACAATTGCTGGTCACCAGACATCGATTTCGCTGGAACCCCTGTTCTGGGATATGCTGAAGGCGGCGTCCGATCGTCGTGACCTGCCGGTTAATGCGCTTGTTGCGCGAATCGACGTCGCGCGGATCGCGGCAGCCGAACCGCCGGGCCTCGCAACCGCCATCCGCTTGTGGCTCGCCAATGATCTGCTTGGAAAAAACGCTCAAGCCGACTAAGGGACGCGCATGAACGCGACCCTTCTTGTTATGACCGGCGGTGCCCTTGGCGCTGCGGCGCGCTATCATCTGGGCCGGCTGATATTCCATTTCGGTGGTATGGGCTTTCCCTATGGAACTTTGGTGGCCAATGTCAGCGGTGGATTTTTGATGGGCGTGCTGGCGGGTGTGCTGGCTCGCAGCGATTTTGTCGATGAGCCGTGGCGGCTGCTGCTTGGCGTCGGTCTGCTGGGCGGCTTTACAACTTTTTCGACCTTTAGTTTGGAACTTCTCAATATGATCGAGCGAAGCGAATGGGGCACCGCGATCGGCTACGCAATGCTCTCTGTTGTCGGTGCGGTGCTGGCGCTGTTTGCCGGCCTGATGACCGTAAGGGCGCTGGCATGAGCGGCTTTGATCCCACTGCCGAAAGCGGCTCCGAGGAAGAAACGCCGCAGGGTTCGGTCAAGGAGCAGAAGCAGGCGCTGAAGACACTGGATGTCCGGCAGTTCACAATTTCTGCCGATGACGATGATATCCGGGTCGATCGCTGGTTCAAGCGGCACATGGAAGATGTGCCGTTCAACATTGTCTCGCGCTGGGCGCGGACCGGACAATTGCGGGTCGATGGCAAGCGCGTGGCTCCCGGCGACCGCTTGCAGGCCGGACAGATATTGCGCGTTCCACCGCAGGAAATCGAACGGCCCGGCCGCGTGGCGAAAGCCAAGAGCGACCTGTCGCAAGACCAGATCGACTTTGCCCGCGAACTGGTCATTCACAAGGACAAGTCGGCCATCGTGGTCAACAAGCCGCCCGGCCTGGCGACGCAGGGCGGCAGCAAGACCACGACCCATCTTGATGGCCTGCTTGATGCATTGACCTTCGATGCCAAGTCCCGACCGAAGCTGGTCCACCGGCTGGACAAGGATACCAGCGGCGTGATCCTGCTGGCGCGCTCGCCCGGGGCGGCCTCCTTTTTTTCCAAGCGCTTTTCCGGTCGCGACGTGCGCAAGGTCTACTGGGCGCTCGTCATGGGCGTGCCGGAAATCGCCGACGGCGTGATCGACCTGCCGCTGTCGAAGCAGCCGGGCTCCGGCGGCGAGAAAATGCATGTCGACGAGGAAAACGGCCAGTCGGCCAAGTCGCGCTACCGGATCATCGAGAGGGCCGGCAACCGCGCCTGCTGGGTCGAACTGCAACCGCACACCGGTCGCACCCACCAGCTGCGTGTGCACATGGCGGCGATCGGCCATCCGATTGTCGGCGACGGCAAATATGGCGGCAAGGATGCGTTCCTGACCGGCACGATCAGTCGCAAGATGCACCTGCACGCCAGGCGGCTGCGGATCGAGCATCCCGACGGCCATACCCTGGATGTGACGGCCGATCTGCCAACCCATTTTGCCGAGAGCATCGACAATCTTGGCCTCGATATGCTCCTTGGCGATCTGCCGCTGGACGAGAAGAAGCCGGCCGGCAAGATGGTGCGCAAGCAACAGGCCAAGGCCCATGCCAAGATGATTCGCAAGGACAAGCGCGGCGAGCGGCGCGGCCGCGGCGAAACCGACGGCAAGCCGACCAAGGCGGGCAAGCCGACCAAGCGCGAGCGGCCCAATGCCGGCAAGGCGACGCACAAGAAGAACATGCCGCACAAGGCGAAAGTCAAGCAGGCCCTGCGCAAGAAGCCAAAATAACATGCATCCCGATCCCGCCTTTCGATGGCCCAAATCCGCCAATGATCATCAGGGTGCCGGCGAGCGGGCCGCGCTCGAAGCGATGATTGCCGAAATCGGCTTCGGCATGCTCTTCGCGGAGACACCGGACGGACCGCGGGTGGCCCATGTGCCGCTTTTTTCGACCGGTGACGGCGCGCTGCAATTTCATCTGTCGCGCGGCAACGCGCTGACCAAACACATCGTAACAAAAACTGCGCTTTGCGTAATCAACGGTCCCGATGCCTATATCAGTCCCGACTGGTATGGCCTCGACGATCAGGTACCGACCTGGAATTATCTGGCGCTGGAGCTCGAAGGGCCAGTGCGGCAGATGGATCGCGACGGGCTGGTCGCGCTGCTCGACGATCTGAGCGCCCGGAACGAAGCGAAGCTGGCTCCCAAAACGCCATGGCATCGCGACAAGATGGACGCGGAAAAATTCGACCGGATGGTCGGCGCGATCGTCGGCTTCGAGATGGAAATCCTGGCCTGGCGACCCACTGCCAAGCTGGGCCAGAACAAGCCCGCAGAAGTCCGCAAACGCGTCGCGGCGGAACTGGATGCCGCCGGCCGCCGCGCGATGGCGCATCTGATGCAGGAGTTTGGAGAGACATGACCAACAAGCTTGCCCTGTTCGACTGCGACGGTACCATGGTCGATAGCCAGGCCAATATCTGCGCATCGATGGACCAGGCATTTGAAAAACACGGGCTGGTTCCACCCGATCATCATCTGGTCCGGCGGATTGTCGGCCTGAGCCTGATAGAGGCCGTGACCCAGTTGCTGCCGGAAGGTGATGCAGAGACGGTTGCGGCGGTGACGCAATCCTACAAGGACGGCTTTTTCGAACTGCGCCAGGCCGGCGGCGTGCACGAACCCCTCTACGACGGATTGCTGCCGCTATTGGAAGAATTGGAAGCATCCGGCTGGGTTTTGGGTGTGGCGACCGGCAAGTCGGATCGCGGTCTCCGCCACGTGCTGGAAACCCACGGTCTCAGCGACCGGTTTGTAACGTTGCAGACTGCAGACCGGCATCCCTCCAAGCCGCATCCGGCGATGGTCGAACTGGCGATCGCCGAGGCGGGTGCGGCGCCGGAAACCACCGCGATGATCGGCGATACCAGTTTTGACATGCTGATGGCGGTCAACGCCAAAGTGCGCGCCGTCGGGGTGAACTGGGGCTATCACGACGAACAGGAACTGATGGAGTCCGGCGCCGAAATTGTAGCGGCAACGATGGCCGATCTGAATGGAATATTGAACCGATGAGCGAGCCGATCGAAGAGCAGGACGAATATGTGCCGGATCCGGTGAAGGAAAAGCAGGCGAAAGCCGTGCATTTCATGGTTAGCATGATCCGCCTGCTTGGTGTCGCGCTGGTGATGCTGGGGCTGGCAATCGTACTGGATCGCCTGCCGCCTGTTCCACCGCCGGTCGGCTACGTTCTGATTGCGCTCGGGCTGGCGCAAATGTGGGTCGCACCGGTCTGGATCATCCGCAAATATATCCAGGCCCGGGTGGCAGAAGAGGCGATCGCCAAAGCAGCCGAGAACAGGGACGTCTCGTGAAGCGATTTTACAAGGACGTATCGGTAGCGCCGGAAGGCGAGAGCTATGCCATCACGCTGGACGGCCGTCCGGTGAAAACGCCGCAGCGCAACGCGCTGGCGCTGCCGACATCCGCTCTTGCCGATGCGGTTGCCGAAGAATGGGAGGCGCAGGGCGAGGATATTGTCCCCGCCTCCATGCCGCTGACCGCACTGGCGCAGGGCGCGCTCGATCAGGTCGCCAGCGAGCGCGGCCGTATCGTGTCCCGTATCGCCGCCTTTGCCGACAGTGATATGCTCTATTATCGCGCAGACGAGGGCCAACAGGCGCTGGTCGATCATCAGGCGGTGCACTGGGACCCGCTGCTCGACTGGGCGCGGCAACGCTATGATGTCAGCTTCAATCTGATCTATGGCATCCGATACGAAGCGCAGCCGGCGGAAACGATCGAGCGGCTGACGGAAGCGGTCGAGGCGCAGGATGATTTTGCCGTAGCGGCGATGCTGTCGCTGGTTGGCCTTTCGGGTTCGCTGATTGCCACGCTGGCGCTGGCGGAGCAGGCATATGACAGCGCCACGCTCTGGCCGCTGGTCAATCTCGAGGAGCTCTGGCAGGAGCAGCAATGGGGCCGCGATGATCAGGCGGCTGCGGCGCGCGGCATCAAGCAGGCCGAGTTCGAGGCAGCGGCCCGCTTTCTCGACCTTTCCCGTAGTTAGTTTTTCCCTTTGTCACAATTTTCCGTTACAGGACTGAAACTGTAACGGAGACTGCATGACAACCGAATCCACATTATGCGATACCCCCGCCCAAGCGGTGGCGTTGCTGGAAAAACTCTACGCCGAACAAATCGAAATCACGGCGGCCCGCTTTCGCCGCTACGCGACTTCCAAGCTGGCAGGCGATGACCGCCAGCAGGGCCTGTATCCGCAGATCAGCGTCCAGATTCCGGCCGATCAGGCAACCGAGACCAGCCATCTGGCATCCGGACATCTGGCCGATATCAACACCTATTGCACGACCGTCACCGAACCGAAGCTGTACCGCACCTATCTGCTAGACCAGCTGCAGCGCATCGCCACCACCTTCACCGCGAAAATTCGGGTCGAGCTGTCGGATACGCCGATTCCGCTGGCCTTTGCGCTCGAGGATGCTGGCGCCGGGCTCGACCGGGCCAAGAAGGAAAAACTGCCCAATTATTTCCACACGCCCAATCTGGTCAAGACCAACGACGACATCGTCGACGGCGGGCAGCTTTTCCAGGGCGAGGAAGCCTCGGCACTTTCCCTGTTCACCGCCGAACGGGTCGACTATTCGCTGCACCGGATCCGCCATTATTGCGCCACCGATCCCGAGCATTTCCAGCCCTTCATCCTGTTCACCAACTATCAGCGCTATGTCGACGAATTTCTCGAACATGGTCTGGCGGAAGTGAAAGCCGGCAAGGCCAGCATGCTGGTCGAGCCGGGCAACCGGATTACCGGCCACGACGGCAAGCCCTCGGCGCCGCCGATCGCAAAGCCACCGCAGATGCCCGCCTATCATCTGGTCCGCAGCGATGGCCGGCCCGGCGTGACCCTGGTCAATATCGGCGTCGGTCCGAGCAACGCGAAGACAATAACCGACCATCTTGCGGTGCTCCGCCCGCATGTCTGGCTGATGATCGGTCATTGCGGAGCGCTGCGCCGGACCCAGCGTCTCGGTGACTATGTGCTCGCCCACGCCTATCTGCGCGACGACAATGTGCTCGACGACGTGCTGCCGCCCAGCATCCCGCTGCCGACGATCGCCGAGGTCCAGCTGGCGCTGACCCGCGCGGTGCAGGAGGAGACCGGAATCGACCAGTCTAAACTCAAGCAGCAGTTGCGCACCGGCACCGTGGTTACCACCGGCGACCGCAACTGGGAATTGCGTTTCGAGCAGATTGCCCGGCGGCTCAACCAAGCCCGCGCCATCGCCATCGACATGGAAAGCGCAACAGTCGCCGCCAACGGCTACCGCTACCGCGTGCCCTACGGGACCTTGCTCTGCGCCTCCGACAAGCCGCTGCACGGCGAGATCAAGCTGCCCGGCATGGCCGATGCCTTCTACCAGGAACGGGTAGGCCAGCATCTCGCCATCGGCTTGCGCGCGATCGATCTGCTGGCGAAGGAAGCGGATGCTGGAACGCTACACAGCCGCAAGCTAAGGAGCTTTGGCGAGCCGTTATTCCGGTAGGGAAATTTCACCTGCCTGTTGATCTCTCCCTCCGGGGAAGCGAAAAGCCTGTTTCGCTGAGATCACAATCTTTATGAGGGCAGGATCATTGTGCTGAACGAAACCGGTTCCGAACTGAATCGCCTGATCAGGCAGAGCAGCAAATTACGTATCTGGGCGCGTTCACGGCTTTGGGCGCAGGTGCTGCTGGCGATGGTTCTGGGCATTGCTACCGGCGCGTTGCTCGGGCCGGCGGCGGCGCTGGTCCAGCCGAAAACCGCCGGGATGATCGGCAATTGGCTGGCCCTGCCGGGGCAGCTTTTTCTGGGTCTGATCGCGATTGTCCTGGTGCCGCTCGTCTTTTCATCCATCGTCAGCGGTCTCGCCGGCGTTCCTTCAAACGAGGCCATGCGCAAGCTGGGCGTACGGCTGGGTCTGTTCATTGTCTCGACGACGTTTCTGGCGGCCTGGATCGGTATCTCGCTGGCGCATCTGTTCGAACCGGGAACCGAGCTGGCATTACCCGTTGAGCATACGCCGCCGCCATCAGCAGGTCCTGTACAGGGATTTGACCTGACGCGGTTGCCGGACATGGTGGCGGGAGTATTGCCGACCAATCCGGCGGCGTCGGTAATCCAGGGTGATTTGCTGGCGATCGTGATTCTGGCGGTGCTCACCGGCGTCGCCGCCACCCAGATCCAGAGGGAGAAAGCGGTCCCGTTCCTCGCACTGCTCGATTCGCTGATGTCGATTTCAATGACCATCGTAAAATGGGCAATGCTGTTGTCGCCGCTCGCCGTGTTTGGGCTGATGGCGCAGCTGATGATCCAGATCGGACTGGACTCCCTGCTCGGCCTGCTCAGCTATGTCGGCACGGTCCTTTTGGGGCTGGCACTGCTGTTCCTGATCTACGCGCTGTCGCTGAGATTGATCGGCGGTCTCGGTTTCCGTACTTTCATTTCCATGGCGGGCTCCAATCTGTTGCTGGCCTTTTCCACGTCCAGCTCCTCGGCGGTCATGCCTAGCACGATCCAGACGGCGCGCAAATTTCATGTACCGGAGGATGTCGCGAATCTGGTAATTCCGCTGGGCGCAACCATGAATATGGCGGGCACGGCGCTCTATCAAAGCGTGGCGATATTGTTTCTCGCGCAGATATCAGGCGTGGACCTGAGCATGAGTGAAACCATATTGCTGGTCGGAACGCTGGTTGCCTCATCGATCGGCGCGCCGGGTACGCCCGGCGTGAGCATCGCGATATTGGCCAGCGTAGCGGCAGGGTTTGGCATTCCTGCAACCGGGCTGGTGATCATATTGGGCGTCGACCGGCTGCTCGACATGAGCAGAACTGTGGTGAATGTGACCGGTGATATTACCGCTGCGGTTATCATGAAGGATACCTTGTCCAAAGGCATCTGAGTCCCTCCGAACCTCGTCGGCATCAAATGCTGCAGGAAAGATCGGCCAATGCATCAGTCCGGCCTGACGATTCTTCGCTCTGACCCTTGGCAAGCGATGCCAGCGCCGAGCCCAAATCATATAACAGATCATCAACATCTTCCAGGCCAACCGATATACGCACAAGGCCATCGTCGATACCGTGACTGTGGCGTTCCTGCGGCGAGTAGGTGGAATGGGTCATGCTCGCCGGATGTTGAATGAGCGTTTCGGTGTCGCCGAGCGATACCGCCCTCTGGATGAGATTCAGTCCATTCATCAGGGCCAGTCCGGCATCATAGCCGCCAGCCAGTTTTACCGCGATCATGCCGCCAAACTGATCCATCTGTCTGCGCGCCAGATCATGTTGCGGAAAGGACGGCAGTCCGGGATAGAGAACCTCGGCAACAGCGGCGTGACCCTGCAGAAAACCGGCGATTGCTTCTGCCGATTCGACATGTTGCCGCATGCGGATCTTCAGGGTTTTCAATCCCCGCATCACCAGCATGGCGTTGAACGGAGCCATCACCGCTCCGGTCATATCCTTCATGCCGTTCAGGCGGATTTCCGAAATATCTTCTGCATTGCCGACGACGAGCCCGGCGACGACATCGCCGTGACCGCCGAGATATTTTGTTGCCGAATGCACCACAAGATCGGCCCCAAGCTCGAGCGGCCGGGTGATCACCGGCGTGGCGTAGGTATTGTCCACGACGCATCGCGCGCCGGCCCGCTTGGCGATTGCGGAGATTGCCGCAATATCGACCAGCCGCATGTTCGGATTGGCGGGCGTTTCGAAAAATACGATCCTGGTTTTCTGGGAAATGGCGCGCGCCAGCTGCTCGGGATCTGTCAGGTCGACATGGGTGATCTTGATTCCGAATCGAGCCAGGCCATGGCTCATGAAGGCGAATGTGCAGCCGTATAATGTCAGGTCGGTAATCAGTTCATCGCCCGGTCGCAGGAATGTCCATAATGTTGACGTTATAGCCCCCATACCGGATGCTGTTGCCAGACCGGCTTCGCCATTTTCCAGGCTGGCAATCCGTTTCTCGAGCAGATCGGTGGTCGGATTGGAGATACGGGAATAGAAATGACCTGGCTCCTCTCCCGAAAACATCCTGCCGCCCTGTTCGGCGCTTTCGAAGGTGAAGGTCGATGTCAGATGAAGTGGCGGGGTCAGCGCCCCTTCCGAATCCTTGGGATCATAGCCGTGGTGGATCGCCCGTGTGGAAAAGCCCATAGGATTTGGTTTCGATTGAAGGTCACTCGGCATGCATTTTCTCCCGTGGGATTGCTATGCCACAGATCGGCGGGTTTTAGATTGCCATATTGACCCTATATCTCTGGTATTTTAGCATATATGACCCTAAACAAGCGCCATGGATAAAAAAGATCGACAAATCATTCGCGAACTCCAGAAAAATGGCAGGCTGACAAATCTGGAGCTGGCGGAGCGCGTCAACCTCTCGCCATCGCCCTGTTTGCGCCGCCTGAGAAATCTGGAAAACACCGGCGTGATCCAGGGATATGCAGCTCTAATTGATCAGAAGGCTTACGGGGTTCCCCTGACCGTTTTCGTGAGTGTTGCGCTCGAAAAACATTCAACGGCTGCGGTGCGTGGCTTCGAAGACAAGATCAAGGAAATTGACGCCATTCTCGATTGTTTCCTGACCACCGGAGATGCCGATTATATGCTGCGCGTCGTGGTTGCCGATCTCGAAGTCTACGAGAATTTTGTCCGCACCGAGCTGCACGCGCTTCCCGGCATTCGCTCGATAGACACCAGATTTGCCTATGGTGTGGTCAAGAGCACCCATGTCTATCCGGATCTGAAATGATATTTCCGAATGTTTGCTATTCGGCATTCTCGTTGTGCCGCCGGTTTCAACAAATCCCCAGAAATGGGGAATTGCTGTAACTAAACCCCCAGCGCCGCAGCCGCTTCCCGAATCCTCTTCGCCTCGGCGCCATCATTCTTGAACGCGGCCAGTCCGCGGTCCAACGCCTGCTTCGCCTGCACCGTCTGGCCGAGCTGCATGCGGCTGCGGATCAGCATGATCCAGCCGTTGGCATCCTTGGGATTGGCCTGCAGTCTTTTGTCGAGGCCGTCGACCATATTGGCAATCATCGCCTCCTGCTGGCCGGGGGGCAGGGCAGCGGCGTCTTTCATCTGCTCGCGGCTCGGGCCGGGAATGGCGGCGGTGGCGACTGCCGGGCCGTCGGTGGTGATGCCGCCGGTGGGGGCTGCAGGCGCTATCCTGGCGAGACGGGCGGTGACATCAATGCTTTCCTTCTCCGCCACCTGCCCGATCACCCGGCGGATATCTGCAGCATAAGGCGCGTCGGCGGGCGTGTCCTCGAGCAGCGCGAACCAGTCGTTGATTGCGCCCTTGTGATCACCGGAAATATCTTTCTGCACCGCCAGAAAATAGCGCGCGCGGGGATCCTTGGGGTCCTGTTTCAGCGCATTGCGGAAGGCATCGGCAGCATCCGCCGGGACCTGCTGGCCGTCACTCGCCATCACCAGCGCCTCGCCGAGCATCGACCAATATTCCGCGTTGTCAGGGTCTAGCGTTGTCGCCCGCTTCATCGCGGTGGCCGATTCGGCAAACTTGCCGGTTTCGAAATAGCTCCATCCCAGCATGCGCCAGCTTTCGGCGTCGTCGGGATTGTCCTGCAGCTTTTTCTCCAGCCCAGCGATGACCTCGTCGACGCTCGGCGCCGCCTCGCCTTCAGCCAAGGCTGCCGGGACGCCGGCAGCCTTGTCGTCATTCATGCTGCGATAGACCTGCACCGCGACCGCTGCCAGGGCCAGCAAGGCTGCCCCGATCAGGGCGATGCGGCTGATATTCATCGAAGAAGCGGATTTCGCCATGGTCATTCCTCAAGCAATTTGATGTCGCGATATGCCGACGCAGGGATACGGAGGGGATCGCTGCCTGACAAGCGCTCAGATACATGTGATATTTTGCACTGGCAATGAAGAGGCATTTTGGTAAGATACTGCCAAAGTTCAATCTTTTGGGTCGCGCTACAACCGGGCATATAGCTGAACCGGGTCTGGGAAACGTATGAGGGTGCGTTGGTCGGGGAAGCACAGGGGGGAAGCAAGCGCGTGTCGGACAAGTTTCGTGTAGCCATTATCGGGTCCGGACCAGCGGGCATGAGCGCCGCCGGGCGCGCCGCGCAGCTGAAGCTCAAGCATGTTCTGCTTGAGAAGACCGACCATCTGTCGGACACCATATACAAATATCAGAAGGGCAAGCATGTCATGGCCACGCCGAGCCAGCTGGTGCTGCGCTCGGACATGGATTTTGATGCCGGCAAGCGCGAGGCGATTCTCGGCACATGGGACGAACAGACCGCAGGCCATGGCGTCAATGTGATGTATAATGCCGAGCCGGTAAAAATCGAGGGCGACGAAGGCAATTTCACGATCACTCTGAAAAACGGCGAAACCGTGCAGGCCGAAACGATCGTGATGGCGATCGGTACACAGGGCAATCCCAATCTGATGCGCTGCCCCGGCGGCGACAACAAGCTGGTCCAGTATCAGCTGGACGATCCCGGCGAATATTATGACGAGCATATCACGGTCATCGGTTCGGGCGATGCGGGTATCGAGAATGCGCTGGGTCTGGCGGCCGATGCGGCGCAGAATAATATCGTCACAATTCTCAACCGATCGGCCGAATTTGCCCGCGCGAAAAAGGCCAATGTAAAACTGCTGATGGAAGCGGGCGAGCAGGGCAAGGTCATCATCCGTAACGAGACAACCCCGGCCGAAGTTCGCGATGGCGAGCTGGTGCTGGAAACCCGCGATGGCCAGGAAACCATCAAATGCGACCGGATTATCGCCCGTATGGGCAGCGCTCCGCCCCGCAAGTTCGTCGAGGAATGCGGGATTGAATTCACCAGCGAGGATCGCGAGGCCTATCCCAAATTGTCGCCGGCGTTCGAGAGCACCAAGAAGGGTATTTATGTCATCGGCGCGCTGGCCGGCTATCCACTGATCAAACATTGCATGAACCAGGGCTATGACGTGATCGAGTTCATCAATGGCAATACCGATCTAAAGCCCGCCGACGAACCGATTCTCGAAGCGAAATTTCGAGGTCTGCCCGGGCGTCGTTCGGTCGATGAATGGCTTGAATTTTTCCGTTCCAATGTCACCATTCTCAACGATCTGTCGCCGCTGCAGATGCGCGAATTCATGCTCGACAGTGAACCGCAAAGCTATGGCCGGGGCGAGGTGATCTTCGAGAAAAATGATCCGGGCAGCTCGCTTTTTGCCATAGCCGAGGGTTCTGTCGCGGTCGAAATCAACCCCAATGATCCGTCCATCACTGTGCCGATCGAGCAGGGCTCGATCTTTGGCGAGGTCGGCCTGATCTCGGGTCGGCGGCGCGGTGCCACGATCAAGGCGGCGGAAGATGTCATCGTCGTGGAAATTTCGCGCACCGCGGCGCTGAAGTTGCAGGCGTCTGTGCCGGCGGCAAAACGCCGGATCACGCAGATTTCGACCGAACGGCAGTTGCTGCAGATGTTCGGATCCGGCCTGACCAAGGAAGATATTGCCGAGGTCGTCGAGACCAGCGAGATCATAAACGTGCGGGCCGGTGAAGCGATCATTGAAGAGGGCGGCGAGGGCAACGACATCTACGTTATCCGGGTCGGATCGATGGTGGTCGAGAAACAGATCGGCGGCAAGCCGGTGTTCCTTTCCTATCTGCCGGCCGGTTCCTATGTCGGCGAAATGACGCTGATCGCGGGCGGCTATCGCACCGCGACGGTCAAGGCCGCGATCAAGTCCGAGGTGATCAAGATCAACGGGGACGCCTTCAAGAAGGTACTCGATGCCCATCCCGACCTGATGCGCAAGGCGAAGAAGGAAATGGCCGCGCGGCAGGATATCAACGCCTTTGTCGAGGCCAAGAAGGACAGTTTCTCCGGTGTGGTCGACATGTATTCGGGGATCGCCAATTTTCTGGTCGACAATGGCATTGGCGAAGCCACCGATGTGCTGTTGATCGACGAGAATCTGTGCGTCGGTTGCGACAATTGCGAGAAAGCCTGCGCCGATAGCCACGAAGGCCTGTCGCGGCTCGACCGCGAGGCGGGCCGCACCTATGCCCATCTGCACGTGCCGACCAGCTGCCGCCATTGCGAGCATCCGCATTGCATGTCCGATTGCCCACCTGACGCGATCCACCGTGGTCCCGATGGCGAGGTGTTTATCGATGACAGCTGCATCGGTTGCGGCAATTGCCAGCGCTACTGTCCCTATGGCGTCATCCGTATGGACAAGGTACCGCCGAAGAAGCCGGGCCTGCTCAGCTGGCTGTTTCTTGGTGCCGGTCCCGGACCGGGCGAACCGGACAAGGCGTGGGCCAAGAAACACAGCGACCCTGCGGTGGAAAAGCCCAAGAAAGCGATCAAATGCGACATGTGCGCCGGGATCAGGGGCGGTCCCGCCTGCGTCCGCGCCTGTCCGACGGGCGCAGCGATCCGCGTGGCTCCGGAAGAGTTTCTCACCGTATCCAAACTTGAAGCGGAGGACATCTGATGGCTACCCAGACGCTATCCGCCCACTCCGGCCGCAAGAAAGTCGCGATGCACGACGGCTTCCTCAGGCATGCCGGTTACCGCTGGCTGAAAATCTCCTCGGCGATCATGCTGATCTGCATCGTCAGCTATCTGTTCATCGACGTGTCGCCGCGCCACAATGGCGGCAGCTGGTACGGCTATACGCTCGGCACCATCGGCGCGCTGCTGATCCTGTGGCTGACCATGCTCGGGGTGCGCAAGCGGGCGATGACGCCTGGACAATGGTCGCTCAAGGCCTGGACCTCCGCGCATATCTATCTCGGTCTCAGCCTGATCGTGATCGGCACGCTGCACACCGGCTTCCAGCTCGGCTGGAACATCCACACCGCCGCTTATGTGTTCATGATGATCGTCATCATTTCCGGTATCGTCGGAATCTATTTCTATGCAACAATTCCCAAGGCACTGTCCGACAATCGCGACGAGATGACCGAGACGGAAATGCTCGAAAATCTGCGCTCGCTCGACCGGCAGCTGCACGAGGCAGCACAGCCGCTGTCGGCGGAACATGCCGCACTGGTACTGCAATCGCTCGAACAGGACCCGTTCGGCGGCGGCTTTTTCCGGCGCATTTCCGGCCGCTATCCGGATTGCGCGACCCGTCAGGCGCAGGCAGACTTGCGCCGCGAGCGGGCCTATCAACCGAAAATGGGCGGCGATGATCCGCTCGACAAGGTCGATGCGCTGCTCGAGAAGAAGGAGGCCACTTTGGCCCGCGTCCGTCGCCATCTCAAGCTCAAGGCGATGCTGCAGGTCTGGCTGTTTGTCCATGTGCCGATGACCTTTGCCCTGATCGCCACACTCACCGCGCATATCATCAGCGTCTTTTTCTACTGGTAGGATGGAGAGCCCAGCATGACCTTCATTGTTCGCCAGATCGCGACGACCGCCGATGGCCGGGAAATCATCCGGTCAAACCCGTTTGCAACGGATGAAATCGGCATCGGCCGCAGCACTGAAAATGCCATCCATCTGCCCGATCTCGCGGTCAATCCTGACCATGCGACGATCCGCAAGCGCGACGATGGCCAGATCATCGTCGAAAGCAGCACGGGCCAGAATTTCACGCTCGACGGCAAGCACCGGATTTCAGTCACCATTGATCCCGCCGCCGGTGCCGAACTGGGCTTCGGCGGCCATGTCATCATCGTCAGCGAAGAGGGCGAGGATGTCGTTCTGACCGTCAAACGGGTCGAGGCCTTGTCCGATTCGGCGGAAGTGCGCAGCGAATCGACTCTCTACACGCTCAAGGGGCTGCTGCCGGGCAAGCGGATCAGCGCCTGGTCCTTTGTGGCGCTGGTGCTGGCTGCCTTTCTCGTCTGGCCGGTCTACACCTGGGCGACCTACCGCGGCGTCGAGGAGCGACCCGACCAGTTCCACGCTGATACGATGTGGTCGTCCGGCGCGCTGAGCAGCGCCCACCACGCGCTCGAACAAGACTGCCAGGCCTGCCACGTCGATGCCTTTGTTACGGTCAAGGACGAGACCTGTCTCACCTGCCACACAGAGGATGCCCATGATCATGCGGCCAAGCCGCGCCTGCTGACCGCCCGCGGTGACCCGGAGGGGCTGGAGATGATTGGTGCCGCGTTCGCCTCCGCGTTCAACAAGCCACCGGGCAGGTGTGTCGAATGTCACAGCGAGCATGAGGGTGCCGGTGCTATGGAACCAACGGCGCAAAAATTCTGCGCCGATTGCCACGACGGGATGGATGGACGCTTGACCGATACAAAACTGGAAAATGCATCCGATTTCGGTATTGCCCATCCGCAATTCCGGCCAGCGGTGCTGGTAACCCCCGGCGGCAAGAATCCGCCGCGCAAGCGGATCTCGCTGGATGACAAGCCGACCGAGGATAACGGTCTGAAATTCCCCCACGACGTGCATCTGTCGCGGACCGGCGGTGTTGCCCAGATGGGACGGCGGCTGTCGGCAGATTACGGATTCGGCGATTCGCTTGCCTGCAAGGATTGTCATACGCCCGATCCGAAGGGTGTGCGTTTCGAGCCGGTCGACATGAAGGAAGACTGCAGCATGTGCCACAGTCTCGCCTTTGACGAGATCGGCGGCACTGTACGCACCTTGCGGCACGGTGAACCGGCCATGGTGCAGGCCGACCTGCGCGCCTATTATCGCTCGACCCGGCCGACCAGGCCGATCAATCTCGGCGGGA
>TARA_R100001244_G_scaffold9574_6_pt1 | contig 26515 bp, 19 predicted proteins | sample TARA_R100001244 | Tara Oceans TARA_R100001244 (sample SAMEA2621564) | marine metagenome | biome: marine biome (ENVO:00000447); feature: mesopelagic zone (ENVO:00000213); material: "saline water (ENVO:00002010), including plankton (ENVO:xxxxxxxx)" | depth 790 m
CTTGCGCTTGAAGAGCCGCAAGACCTTGCGGCGCTGCCCTTGGCGCAGGTCGACGATGAAGCGATCGTTGACGAACCCGCACAGGCATATGAGGTCGAGCCGCTGACCGCCCTGGCGGCGCACGTCGCGGCCGATGCCGTCGATCCTGCGGCGCCGACGGCCGAGGATAGTCCGCCATCGGCAGTGCCTGTGGTCGAGGAGGAGCGCGACGAAGAGTTGGTAGAAATCTTCCTCGAAGAAGGTTTCGACATCATCGACAGTTCCGGCGCCGCGTTGCAGCGTTGGATGGACGACGTCGACAACAGCCTTGAACTGGAAGCCCTGCAACGCGACCTGCATACCCTCAAGGGCGGTGCGCGGATGGCGGAGATCCGCGAGATCGGCGATCTCGCGCATGAACTGGAATTCCTCTACGAAGGGCTGTGCGGGGGGCGTTTGCGGGCCAGTCAGGCCTTGTTCGGTCTGCTTCAGGCCTGCCACGATCGCCTGGCCGAGATGCTCGACGCGGTGCGCGGCAAGCGTCCGGTACCGAGTGGCGACGCGCTGATCGAGACGATCAAACGCTTCCGCGCCAACCCCGATGAACAACTGAGCATGCCGTCCGCGGTGCAGCTCAAGGCGGCGCTCGCCAGCCAGAATGAGGATGACGCCGAGTCGGACATCCTCGATATTTTCCTGGAAGAGGCCGACGACCTGCTGGAGTCCATGGAGGCCGCTATCGGCCGTCTGGAGGACGGCCGCGAGGATGGCGGTGCACTCGATGATTTGCTGCGCATCCTGCACACCCTCAAAGGCGGTGCTCGCCTGGCTGGGCAGAAACGCCTGGGTGATTTGAGCCACGATTTGGAATCGCACCTGACGGACGCCCAGCAGCAAGGCGCGCCGTGGCCGGAAAGCTTGTTCCTCGACGTGCAGTCCGGTTTCGAAGGGCTGCAGAAGGAGCTCGACCAACTGCGCCAGCGCCTGCACGACAGCCTGGCTGCGGAAAGCGCGGAGCCGGTGCAGGGCGAGGCCGTTGTGGCGCCGACGCAATTACCGAGCCTGGCCGCGCCGATTATTGCCGCCAGTGATCGGCCGACTCACGAACTAGTAGCCAAGGTGCTGCCGTTCGTCCGTCGTGCCGAAGAGGCGGCCCAGGAAGCCGCGTCCCGCCGAGCTCCGCAAGAGCTGGTCAAGGTGCCGGCGGAGTTGCTTGAGGGTCTGGTTAATCTGGCGGGTGAAACCTCGATTTTCCGCGGTCGGGTCGAGCAGCAGGTCAGCGACTTCGGTTTCACCCTGAGCGAGATGGAAGCCACCATCGACCGCGTGCGCGATCAGTTGCGGCGCCTGGATATCGAAACCCAGGCGCAGATTCTCAGCCGCTACCAGGCCGAGGCCGAACGCGCCGGCTATGAAGATTTCGACCCGTTGGAAATGGACCGTCACTCGCAGTTGCAGCAACTGTCGCGCGCGCTGTTCGAGTCGGCCTCCGACTTGCTCGACCTGAAGGAAACCCTGGCCACGCGTAACCGCGATGCGGAAACCTTGTTACTGCAACAGGCGCGGGTCAACACCGAATTGCAAGAAGGCCTGATGCGCACCCGCATGGTGCCGTTCGACCGTCTGGTGCCGCGCTTGCGTCGTATCGTGCGCCAGGTGGCGGGCGAACTGGGCAAGCAAGTCGAATTCGTCGTCGGCAACGCCGAGGGCGAGATGGACCGTACCGTGCTGGAGCGTATCGTCGCGCCGCTGGAGCATATGCTGCGTAACGCGGTCGATCATGGCATCGAGCCGGCGGCAGTGCGTCGCGCTGCCGGCAAGACCGAGCAGGGCACCATCCGCCTGAGCCTGGGTCGCGAGGGCGGCGATATCGTCCTCAGCCTGGCCGACGACGGTGGCGGCATTAAGCTCGAGGCGGTCAAACGCAAGGCCATCGAACGCGGCCTGATGGATGCCGACTCGGACCTGACCGATCACGAAGTGCTGCAGTTCATCCTCGAAGCGGGGTTCTCCACCGCCGAACAGGTGACGCAGATTTCCGGGCGGGGCGTCGGCATGGACGTGGTGCACTCCGAGGTCAAGCAACTCGGCGGCTCGATGAGTATCGACTCGACGCCCGGCGTCGGCACCACCTTCCTGATTCGTCTGCCGTTCACCGTGTCGGTCAACCGTGCGCTGATGGTGCTGTCCGGCGAAGACCTGTACGCCATTCCGCTGAACACCATCGAAGGCATCGTGCGGGTTTCGCCGTACGAGCTGGAAGCTTACTACGCACCCGATGCGCCGCGTTTCGAGTACGCCGGGCAAGCCTATGAGTTGCGCTACCTGGGCGACCTGTTGAACAACGGTCAGCAGCCCAAACTGGTCGGTCAGAGCCTGCCGTTACCGGTGATCCTGGTGCGCTCCAGCGAGCACGCGGTGGCGGTGCAGGTCGACTCGCTGGCCGGCTCGCGGGAAATCGTGGTGAAGAGCCTCGGCCCGCAGTTCGCCGGGGTGCACGGTATCTCCGGTGCGACCATCCTCGGTGACGGCCGCGTGGTGGTGATTCTCGACCTGCTGGCGACCATTCGCGTGTTGCACGCGCACTTGCTCAACCAGTTGCAGCCGCGTCTGGCCGGGCATACGGCGACGGCGGCGGAAATCGAAGCGGATCGGCCGACCCTGGTCATGGTGGTCGACGACTCGGTCACCGTGCGCAAGGTCACCAGCCGTCTGCTCGAACGTAACGGGATGAACGTGCTGACGGCCAAGGATGGGGTGGATGCCATCTCGCAGTTACAGGAGCACAAGCCCGACATCATGTTGTTGGATATCGAGATGCCGCGCATGGACGGTTTCGAAGTCGCCACTCTGGTGCGCCACGACGAGCACCTGAAAGACCTGCCGATCATCATGATCACCTCGCGTACCGGTGAGAAGCACCGTGAGCGGGCCATGGCCATCGGGGTCAACGAGTACCTCGGCAAGCCGTATCAGGAGTCGTTGTTGCTCGAAACTATTTCGCAACTGGTGGATCGCCACCCGGCCAAACGGACATGACTGAAAAAAGCGCGGCACGTATCGCAGTGATTGCCGACACCTCGTTGCAGCGCCATGTGCTGCAACAGGCGTTGACCGGCAGCGGCTATCAAGTGGTGCTCAACAGCGACCCGGCGCGTCTGGATGAAGCAATGCTGTGCGCCTGCGAAACCGATTTGTGGTTGGTCGACCTGGCGCAGTCGGACGACTCGCCGCTGGTCGATAACCTTATGGAGCGCGCCTTGGCCCCGGTGCTGTTCGGTGAGGGGCATGCCCCCGAGCGGCACTCCGAGAATTACCCACGCTGGGAGCGGCGGCTGTTCGGCAAGTTGAAAAAACTGGTCGGCGACCCGTCGCAAGCGGTAGGCCCGAGCTTGCAGGCGTTGCTTGCCGAGGCGCAGCGCCCATCGCGCCTGGACTTGCCGCAAGTGCTGGCGGATACGCCATTGGTGGCGGGTGAGCCTGCCCGCCAAGTCTGGCTGTTGGCGGCTTCGCTCGGCGGCCCGGCGGCGGTAAAAGCCTTTCTCGATGCTCTGCCGGGCGGTTTGCCGGTGGGTTTTATCTATGCCCAGCATATCGACGCCAGCTTCGAGTCGGCGTTGCCGCAAGCAGTCGGTCGGCACAGCCAGTGGCACGTCAACCCGGCCCGGCATGGCGATCCGGTGCGCTGCGGCGAAGTGGTGGTGGCACCGATCAGCCGCGAATTGGGCTTTAGCGACGAAGGCACGATGCAGGTCAGCGAGCGTGCCTGGCCTGAGCCCTACAGCCCGTCGATCGATCAGATGATGCTCAACCTGGCGCAGCACTACGCCGGGCTCTGCGGGGTCATCGCGTTCAGCGGCATGGGCAGCGATGGCAGCGCCGCGGCCGCTTATGTGCGGCGCCAGGGCGGCACAATCTGGACCCAGCGCGGCGATACATGCGCCAGTCCGAGCATGCCGGACAGCCTGCGTGAGGGTGGTTACAGCAGTTACAGCGCCGACCCGCGCGAGCTGGCCGAGGCATTGGTCAATCACTTGGCCGAGCAATGCAGTTGATGGTGATGTCCGTTCCCTCATCTGGCGCTGCGTGGGCGCCGGGCATGAGGCCGGTGTCGCCAGGCGCTTTTCAGGTTAATTCGGGTCGAGCCCCGCATAGGATGTTTTCATGAGCCAAGCCGTAGCCACCCCGAATACTGTCAGCAGCCTGACCGGCCTGTTGGTGCCGCTGGCCGACCGTACCCTGTTGCTGCCCAACGTGGCGGTTGCCGAGTTGATTCCCTACCGCGCCCCGCAAGTCAGCACCGGCATGCCTGCCTGGTTTCTCGGCCAGATCGCCTGGCGTGACCTGCGCTTGCCATTGCTGTCGTTCGAAGCGGCTTCCGACGGCCAGGCGCAGATCGGTGCCGGTGCACGGGTGGCGGTGATCAATGCCCTCGGTGGTCGGCCCAAGGTCAAGTTCATCGCTCTGCTGGTGCAAGGCATTCCCCGCTCGTTGAAAGTCGGTGCCGACCTGCTGCGCGCCGATGCGCCCTTGGCCCCGCTGGAGCTGGATGCGGTGAGCATCGGCGACGATGTGCTGAAGATCCCCGATCTGATCGGTTTAGAGCAGAAGCTCGCGGATGCCGGATTGATCTGAGGGTAGGGCGGGTTAGGCGCGCCGGCCTCTACGCGATTACCTGGGCCCACCATCGGCCGCGAGCCGAACTCCGCTGCGCTGGGTTACGCGGCGCCCGATCATCTGTGTCGAGTGCACGCTCGCTATGCAGCGCCGCTAACCCAGCCTACAGATCCCCCCACAATTGCTGTGCCACGCTAAGCGCGACAACCGGCGCGGTTTCCGTGCGCAGCACCCGGGGACCGAGGCGTGCGGCATGAAATCCCTGATGTGTTGCCTGTTCGACTTCGGCATCGGTCAAACCGCCCTCGGGACCGATCAGAAAGGCCAGGGACTGCGGTTGTGCGTGGCTGGTCAGGGGCTTGGCGACCGGATGCAGCACCAGCTTCAACTCGGCCTGCACCTGATGCAGCCAGTCGTTCAGGCTGATCGGTGGCTGAATAGTGGGCAGCACCGAACGTCCACACTGCTCGCAGGCGCTGATCGCCACTTGGCGCCAGTGGGCCATGCGTTTATCGGCGCGCTCGTCTTTCAGGCGCACTTCGCAGCGCTCGCTGACAATCGGGCTGATCGTATTGGCGCCTAACTCGGTAGCTTTCTGGATCGCCCAGTCCATCCGTTCGCCGCGCGACAGGCCCTGGCCTAGATGGGTATGCAGGGGTGATTCGGCCTGGCCGGCAAACGCTTCGCGCAACTCGACCCGCACATTCTTCTTGCCCACCTCGATCAGCTCGCCGAGAAACTCCTGGCCACTGCCGTCGAACAATTGCACGGCATCACCGACGGCATGCCGCAATACGCGGCCGATATAGTGCGCCTGGGCTTCCGGCAGCTCGTGCTGGCCAAGGGAAAGCGGGGCGTTGATAAAAAAGCGGGATAGGCGCATGGGCATCACTACAGGCGGCAAAGTCGAAGCGGGAAAGCTTAATGCTTTTGACGTGGGTAGGGTGGATAACGCTGTGCTTATCCACCACGACGGCTGCGGGGGAGTCTGAATGACTATCGGTGGAAAACGCTTCGCGGTTTTCCACCCTACGTTCAACCCGGATCGCGAAAACCCGGGAAGCGCGTATTGCCCTGGGCCACGCTGATCGAGGTGCGGGTCGCCAGGTCGATGCCTTCGCTCGCCACCTCGGCGAGGAAATCGATCTGCTCGGGGCTGATCACGTAGGGCGGCAGGAAATACACCACGCTGCCCAGCGGCCGTAGCAGCGCGCCGCGCTCGAGGGCGTGCTGATAGACCTTGAGGCCGCGGCGTTCCTGCCAGGGGTAGGCCGTCTTGCTGGCTTTGTCCTGGACCATTTCGATGGCCAGGGCCATGCCGGTCTGGCGCACCTCGGCGACATGTGGGTGCTCGACCAGGTGTGCGGTGGCGCTGGCCATGCGTGCGGCGAGTGCCTTGTTCGCCTCGATCACGTTGTCCTGCTCGAAGATGTCCAGGGTCGCCAGTGCGGCGGCACACGCCAGCGGGTTGCCGGTGTAGCTGTGCGAGTGGAGGAAGGCGCGCAGGCTGTCGTACTCGGCGTAGAACGCCTGGTAGACCTGGTTGGTGGTCAGGCAGGCTGCCAGCGGCAGGTAACCGCCGGTGAGGGCTTTCGACAAGCAGAGGAAGTCCGGGGTAATGCCGGCCTGTTCGCAGGCGAACATCGTCCCGCTACGACCGAAGCCGACGGCGATCTCGTCGAGGATCAGGTGTACGCCGTAGCGGTCGCAGGCCTCGCGCAGCAGCGTCAGGTAGATCGGGTGGTACATGCGCATGCCGCCAGCGCCTTGAATCAGCGGCTCGACGATCACCGCCGCGACTTCGTGGGCATGCTCGGCGAGGGTCTGTTCCATGTGCGCGAACATCGTCCGCGAGTGCGCTTCCCAGCTGACGCCTTCGGGACGGAAGTAGCAGTCCGGGCTCGGCACCTTGAGGGTGTCGAGCAACAGCGCTTTGTAGGTGTCGGTGAACAGCGCGACATCGCCCACCGACATGGCCGCGACGGTTTCGCCGTGGTAGCTGTTGGACAGGGTGACGAAGCGTTTTTTCTCGGGTTGGCCGACGTTGAGCCAGTAGTGGAAGCTCATCTTCAGCGCGACTTCGATGCACGAAGAGCCGTTGTCGGCGTAGAACACCCGATCCAGGCCAGCCGGCGTCAGCTTGACCAGGCGCTCGGATAACTCGATCACCGGGGCATGGCTGAAGCCGGCGAGGATCACGTGCTCCAGCTGGTCGACCTGATCCTTGATGCGTTGGTTGATGCGTGGGTTGGCGTGACCGAAGACATTGACCCACCAGGAGCTGACGGCGTCGAGGTAACGCTTGCCGTCGAAGTCTTCCAGCCACACGCCTTCGCCGCGTTTGATCGGCACCAACGGCAACTGCTCGTGGTCTTTCATCTGGGTGCAGGGGTGCCAAAGCACAGCCAGGTCACGTTGCATCCAGTGGTCGTTCAGGCTCATCTAGGCTCTCTCCATCATCTGCGGCAAGCCTATCAGATGCGCTTACGCGGGTGCGCGCCACAGCGGCCACGATAATCCGCACAGGAGAAATCGGCGGAGGGCCATCTATCCGCTCTAGAATGCCGCTGGTAGGCTGGCTGCTGAACTTATCGAGGGCGCGCTAGCCTAATTTCTCTGGTGGAAATATCTGGCTTTAATATCGAGCTGATCGATGATTAAAAGCGGAAATTTCCGCTTTTAATCGATAGGTTTGTCGCTAGTCTTGTTTCCATCGTTTTTACGGAACGCATCTCGATGCAATTGCGCAATTCCTCCGCCCGCTATGGTGCGGTTAGTATTTTCCTGCATTGGTTGGTGGCTGTTGCGGTGTTCGGTCTGTTCGGCCTTGGCTATTGGATGGTCGGCCTGGATTACTACAGCAGCTGGTATACAACGGCGCCGGACATTCACAAGAGCCTCGGCATTTTACTGTTCGTGGTGATGCTCGGGCGCATGCTCTGGCGCTGGCTCAGCCCGCTGCCGGCCAGCCTGCCGAATCATGGCCGGCTGACCCGCCTGGGCAGCAAGTTCGGCCATGCCTTCCTGTACGTCGGCTTGTTTGTGCTGATGCTCTCCGGCTACCTGATATCCACCGCCGATGGCCGCGCTATCGAGGTATTCGGCTGGTTTAGCGTGCCGGCCACCCTCACCAGCATTCCCGACCAGGAAGACATTGCCGGCCTGGTGCACGAGTACCTGGCCTGGGCCCTGGTTATTGTTGCCGGCCTGCATGGCCTGGCAGCGCTGAAGCACCACGTTATCGACCGCGACCGTACCCTGGCGCGGATGCTCGGCCGCTAGCAGGCCGTTTTGTTCCTGGTGCGTGGAATGGTCCACGTGCCGACCCGTACACCCTCATAAGGAGAATGCCCATGTTGAAGAAAACCCTCGCCGCACTGGCACTCGGTTCCGTTCTGTTCGGCGCCGGCCAGGCAATGGCTGCCGACTACGCGATCGACAAAAAAGGCCAGCACGCGTTCGTCAATTTCAAGATCAGCCACCTCGGCTACAGCTGGCTGTACGGCACGTTCAAGGACTTCGACGGCAGCTTCAGCTTCGACGACAAGAACCCCGAGGCGAGCAAGGTCAGCGTGACGCTGAACACCACCAGCGTCGACACCAACCATGCCGAGCGCGACAAGCACATTCGCAGCGCTGACTTCCTCAACGTCAGCAAAAATCCGACCGCCACCTTTGAGTCCACCTCGGTGAAGTCCACCGGCGAAGGCGCTGCCGATATCACCGGCAACCTGACCCTCAACGGCGTTACCAAACCAGTAGTCATCGCCGCCAAGTTCATTGGTCAGGGTGATGATCCGTGGGGTGGCTACCGCGCGGGTTTTGAAGGCAGCACCACACTGAAGCTGAAAGACTTCGACATCCAGAAAGACCTCGGCCCGGCTTCCCAGGAAGTAGAGCTGATCATCTCGGTGGAAGGCGTGCGCAAGTAGGATGGGGCGGGCGGCGCTCCGCTGAGCGCAGCGATACCCATGTCGATGGCGTGATCCACAGCGCTGACTCTGCACAAACAAAAACGCCGCCCAATGGGCGGCGTTTTTGTATCCGGCTAGCTGACTAGGACTCTTCGCGGTTACGCGTCAGCAGGGCCGGCTTCTCGCCGCGCGGCCGGGCGTTCGACAGTTCGTCGAGTTGCTCCGGCGTCGGGAAGCGGTCCAGGCGCGAGCCCTTGTGCACGATCACCGGCTGCTTGTCGCGCGGGCTTTTCACGGCGGCTTCCTGGCGTGGCAGCTCGTCGCGGTTCAGCGAGGTGGTGCGGGTATCGCGCGGCGGACGCGCCCGACCGGAGCCGTTACGGCCCTGGCCGCCTTGGCCACCAGCGCCCTGACGACGGCCTTGTGCACCCGCGCCAGCACTTGCGCCGCTGCCATTGCTGCGCGGGGGTTTAGCCGGGCGCGCGCCTTGGCCAACGCCATTGCTGGCGCTCGGGCCGGAAGCAGGCGCACCGGGCCGACGGCCACGGTTCTGCTGCTTGTTCTGGTTCGGGCTGACATAGTCGGCACGGTTGCCGAAATTATCGATTTCATCATCGCGGAACTCGTCCGGCGCGCGATCCGGAGGCAAGGCAGGCACCGCCGGCGCGGCAGCACGGGCCGTGCCACGTGGCTGTTGCGTGCGGCCGCCCTGGGGCTTGGCGCGACCGTGGTCCTTGCCGGTGTCTTTGCCCTTGTCCTTGCGGCCGCCACCGTGGCGTTCGCCGCTGGGGCTGCCGCCGCGCGGTGGGCGTGGCTTCTGCGGCTCACGCACTTCCGGACGCTCCGCTTCGACCTTGCTGGCGTCGAAACCGAGCAGATCGCCATCGGGGATCTTCTGCTTGGTCATCCGTTCGATGCCCTTAAGCAGCTTTTCTTCGTCCGGCGCGACCAGCGAGATCGCTTCGCCGCTACGCCCGGCCCGGCCGGTACGGCCGATGCGGTGCACGTAGTCTTCCTCGACGTTGGGCAGCTCGAAGTTGACTACATGCGGCAACTGGTCGATGTCCAGGCCGCGTGCGGCGATGTCGGTGGCGACCAGGATGCGCACCTGGTTCGCCTTGAAATCGGCCAGGGCCTTGGTGCGTGCGTTCTGACTCTTGTTGCCGTGAATCGCCACGGCCGGCAAGCCATGCTTGTCGAGGTATTCGGCCAGGCGGTTGGCACCGTGCTTGGTGCGGGTGAACACCAGCACCTGTTCCCAGGCGCCGGCGGTAATCAGGTGGGCGAGCAGGGCGCGTTTGTGGCTGGCCGCTAAGCGGAATACGCGCTGTTCGATGCGCTCGACCGTGGTGTTCGGCGGCGTGACTTCGATGCGTTCCGGGTTGTGCAACAGTTTGCCGGCCAGGTCGGTGATGTCTTTCGAGAAGGTCGCCGAGAACAGCAGGTTCTGGCGTTTGCTCGGCAGGCGCGCGAGGACCTTCTTCACGTCATGGATAAAGCCCATGTCGAGCATGCGGTCGGCTTCGTCGAGCACCAGGATTTCCACGTGCGACAGGTCGACGCTGCCTTGTCCGGCGAGGTCGAGCAGGCGGCCGGGGCAGGCCACCAGGACGTCGACGCCCTTGGCCAGGGCTTGCACCTGGGGGTTGATGCCAACGCCGCCGAACACGCAGGCGCTGACGAATTTCAAATCGCGGGCATACAGCTTGAAGCTGTCATGCACCTGGGCGGCCAGCTCGCGGGTTGGGGTCAACACCAGCACGCGCGGTTGTTTCGGGCCATGGCGGTGCTCGCGATCCGGGTGACCGTTGGGGAACAGTCGCTCGAGGATCGGCAGGGCAAAACCACCTGTCTTACCTGTACCCGTCTGGGCCGCCACCATCAGGTCGCGACCTTGCAACGCGGCGGGGATGGCCCGCTGTTGCACCGGAGTGGGTTGGGTGTAGCCGGCGGATTCGACCGCACGGACTAATGCCTCGGAGAGACCGAGGGAGGCAAAGGACATGTGTAATCCTGTCTAGTGAGGGCGCAGCCCTATGGGGTGTATTGCCTGGCTTGAATCGCGCGTGGGGCGCGCAATCCCGTCCGGTACTACTGGCCTCTGGGGCTAGCATCCGGGCGCAAGCCTGGCGGGAAGGCCGGAGTATAACAGAGCGCAGCTATTGCGCAGCTGTCGGCTGCTTAACGGTTTAGCGCAGGTCGGCGGTCGGTGGCGCCGCACGTTGCGCGCTATAGCGCGCGATCAGGGCGGCGTAGGCCGGCTCGCGCTTGAAACGGCGCAATGCCTGGCTGAAACGTTGGGCCAATGGGGCCAGCCCGGCATCGCGGCGCAGGCCGAGGTAGAGCGCGTCGCGGCTGACGACGCGCGGATGGTGGGCGATCGCGTCGTCCAGGCCCATCTGCGCGATCAGGAAGTGCCCGCCGCGTTTGTCGTTGATCACCAGGTCGACGCGGTCACGCAGCAGCTTGCCGAAATTGGCCGCATGGCTCGGCGCCGGTTCGCGGGTAAACAGCTCGGACTCGCGAAATTCCGGGTTGGCATACCAGTAGCCGGCGGAAACCCCGACCTTCAGCCCTTGCAGGTCCTTGAGGCGCTGGTAGGGGTAGGGCCGCGCCTTGGCGTAGAACAGCACGAACTCGACCTGCGACATCGGCTCGTCGGGGAAAACGATCGTGGCCTGGCGTTCCTCGGTGCGGAAAATATCCAGAATCGCGTCGGCCTGGCCTTGTTCCAGCGCTGCCAGGCAACGCTTCCACGGCAGCAGTTGCCACTCGGCTTCGACGCCCAGGCGTTGCAGGACGATGTGCGCGGTGTCGTAGTCGAGGCCGCGCAGTTCGCCGTTTTCTTCATAGATGTACGGCGCCCAGGCTTCGCTGACGATGCGCAGGGGCTGAGCCTGCGCAGCGAGGCTCAGGCCGATCAGGAATAGTGCGACGAGTATTTGACGCTTGAATAATGGCATATCGCCAGGTTATCCAGGCTCACCCGCTTTGAGTAGTGACTCATGGGTCGCATGTCGGTGTTGTGTGATGCAGATCGCAAAAAACGCGTCGCGGCATGCGGCGGCGCCAGGGTCTTGGCTGGCGCCGCCGTCGGTGGTCTTACTTGGCTAGCCGGTAGCACGGCACGTAGGCGCTGTTGCCCGGCAGCTTCATGCGGTGCTGGTCGACGAATGCCTGCAGGAGCAGATCCAGCGGTTGCAGGATGTCGCGGTCGCCGTTGATGTCATAAGGGCCGTGCTGTTCGATCAGGCGGATGCCCTGGTCTTTGACGTTGCCGGCGACGATGCCGGAGAACGCACGGCGCAAATGCGCGGCCAACTCATGCACGGGCTGGTTACGCGTCAGCTTGAGGCTGGCCATGTTGGCGTGGGTCGGGGCGAAGGGGTGCTGGAAGCTTTCGTCGATCTTCAGCAGCCAGTTGAAGTGGAAGGCGTCATCGTGCTCGCGGCGGAACTGCTTGACCGCCTTGATGCCCTGGGCCATTTCCTGCGCCACCCGCTCCGGGTCGTCGAGGATGATCGTGTAACGCTGCTGGGCGGTCTCGCCGAGGGTCGCGCCGATGAACTCGTGCAACTGCTGCAAGTACGGCGCAGCGCGCTTCGGCCCCGTGAGGATCAGCGGGAAGGGCAGGTTCTGGTTGTCCGGGTGCATGAGGATGCCGAGGAAATACAGCAGCTCTTCGGCCGTACCGGCGCCGCCCGGAAAGATGATGATGCCGTGGCCGACGCGCACGAAGGCTTCCAGGCGCTTTTCGATGTCCGGCAGGATCACCAGCTCGTTGACGATCGGGTTGGGCGCTTCGGCGGCGATGATCCCCGGCTCGGTCAGACCCAGGTAGCGGCCGCGGACATTACGCTGCTTGGCATGCGAGATGGTCGCGCCTTTCATCGGCCCCTTCATCACCCCCGGGCCGCAGCCGGTACAGATGTCCAGGCCGCGCAGGCCCAGTTCGTGGCCGACTTTCTTGGTGTATTTGTATTCTTCGCTGCTGATCGAGTGGCCGCCCCAGCACACCACGATCTTCGGCTCCACGCCGGCGCGCAGGGTGCGGGCGTTGCGCAGCAGGTGAAACACGTAGTCGGTGATGCCCTGCGAGCTGCCGAAATCGACCCGCTGGTTTTCCAGCTCGCTCTGCGTGTAGACGATGTCGCGCAGGGCGCTGAACAGCATCTCGCGGGTGCTGGCGATCATCTCGCCGTCGACGAAGGCATCGGCGGGCGCATTCAGCAGCTCCAGGCGAATGCCGCGATCCTGTTGATGAATGCGGATCTCGAAGTCCGGGTAGGCTTCCAGGATGGTCTTGGCGTTATCGCTGTGCGAGCCGGTATTGAGGATCGCCAGGGCGCACTGGCGGAACAGCCCGTACACGCTGCCGGAGCCGGTTTCGCGCAGCTGCTGCACTTCGCGTTGCGAAAGGGTTTCCAGGCTGCCTTTGGGCGAGACTGAGGCGTTGGTGGTTTTTCGTGCGGTCATGTGGCGCTCCATGAAGGTGATACCGCGCAAGCCGTGCTCGAGGAGCCTGGCGGCCTGTGTCCGTGGCCGAAGAAGTGCTTGCTGCGGGTGTGGCGCGAGGGCGTCGTGGCGCTGAGCCTAACAGCCTGGGTGCCGGCTTTCGCGTCGCGCGTTGTGACCAGCCGGCGCTGGACAAGTGCCGCGACCCGCAACGCGCGGGTGCGGCATGCGCCGTGCAATAGCTCTGGCGCGGCACTCAGCGTGGCAGCTTGAGGTTATTCCAGATCGCCAGGCTCGGCTCGGCCTGGTTCAGGGTGTAGAAGTGCAGCCCTGGCGCGCCGCCTTGCAGCAGACGTTCGCACATCTCGCTGATCACCTGCTCGCCATAGGCCTGGATGCTCTCGATGTCGTCACCGTAAGCCTCCAGTTGCTTGCGCACCCAGCGTGGAATTTCCGCGCCGCAGGCGTCGGAGAAGCGCGCCAGCTTGCTGTAGTTGGTGATCGGCATGATGCCGGGCACCACCGGGATATTCACCCCGAGTTTCTGCACGCGCTCGACGAAGTAGAAGTAGCTGTCGGCGTTGAAGAAGTACTGGGTGATCGCACTGTCGGCGCCGGCCCGGGCCTTGCGCACGAAATTGGCGATATCGTCCTCGAAATTGCGTGCCTGCGGATGCATCTCCGGGTAAGCGGCGATTTCGATATGGAAGTGGTCGCCGCTCTCTTGGCGAATGAAGCTGACCAGTTCGTTGGCGTAGCGCAGCTCGCCGCTGGCCATGCCCATGCCGGACGGCAGGTCGCCACGCAGGGCGACGATGCGTTTGATCCCGGCGTTCTGGTACAGGGCCAGCAGCTCGCGCAGCTCGGCCTTGCTGTCACCGACGCAGGACAGGTGCGGTGCGGTCGGCACCTTGATCTCGCCATCGAGTTGCAGCACGGTGTTCAGCGTGCGGTCGCGGGTGGAACCACCGGCACCGTAGGTGCAGGAGAAGAAATCCGGATTGTAGCTGGCCAGTTGGCGCGCCACGTTCAGCAGTTTTTCGTGCCCGGCTTCGGTCTTGGTCGGAAAGAACTCGAAGCTGTAACGGCGTTCTTGGGACATAAAGAGTTTCCACGTTCGTAGGGTGGACGTGCGCAGCTTGTCCACCGTCATGCTCAAGAAGGTGGACAAGCCTTCGGCATGTCCACCCTACGCCTCGGTTGCTTAGTAGCGGTAAGCGTGCGGCTTGAACGGGCCTTCCACGGTTACGCCGATGTACTCGGCCTGGGTCTTGGTCAGTTGGGTGACGACGCCGCCGAAGCCTTTGACCATTTCCAGGGCCACTTCTTCGTCGAGCTTCTTCGGCAGCACTTCCACGGTCAGGCGCTCGGCCTTCTGTGCCGGGCTCAGGTCGGCGTACTTCTGGCCGAACAGGAAGATCTGCGCCAGCACCTGGTTGGCGAACGAACCGTCCATGATCCGGCTCGGGTGGCCAGTGGCGTTGCCCAGGTTCACCAGGCGGCCTTCGGCCAGCAGGATCAGGTAGTCGTCGTTGTGCGGATCGAAGCTGCCGGCACCGCTGCGGTGGATCTTGTGCACCTGCGGCTTGACCTCTTCCCAGGCCCAGTGCTTGCGCATGAATGCGGTGTCGATCTCGTTGTCGAAGTGGCCGATGTTGCACACCACGGCGCGCTTCTTCAGCGCTTTGAGCATGTTGGCGTCGCAGACGTTGACGTTACCGGTGGTGGTCACCAGCAGGTCGATCTTGCCCAGCAGCTGAGTGTCGATGCTGGCTTCGCTGCCGTCGTTGATGCCGTCGATGAACGGCGAAACCACCTCAAAGCCGTCCATGCACGCTTGCATGGCGCAGATCGGGTCGACTTCGGTGACGCGCACGATCATGCCTTCCTGACGCAGCGACTGCGCCGAGCCCTTGCCGACGTCGCCGTAACCGATGACCAGCGCTTGCTTGCCGGACAGCAGGTGGTCGGTGCCGCGCTTGATCGCGTCGCTCAGGCTGTGACGGCAGCCGTATTTGTTGTCGTTCTTGCTCTTGGTCACCGAGTCGTTGACGTTGATCGCCGGGATCTTCAGCTCGCCCTTGGCCAGCATGTCCAGCAGGCGGTGTACGCCGGTGGTGGTTTCTTCGGTAACGCCGTGGATGCGCGCAAGCATCTGCGGGTATTTCTTGTGCAGGATCTCGGTCAGGTCGCCGCCGTCGTCGAGGATCATGTTGGCATCCCACGGCTGGCCATCCTTGAGGATGGTCTGCTCGATGCACCACTCGTACTCTGCTTCGGTCTCGCCCTTCCAGGCGAATACCGGGATGCCGGCGGCGGCGATGGCGGCAGCGGCTTGGTCTTGAGTCGAGAAGATGTTGCACGACGACCAGCGCACTTCGGCACCCAGCGCGGTCAGGGTTTCGATCAGCACGGCGGTCTGGATGGTCATGTGGATGCAGCCGATGATCTTCGCGCCCTTGAGCGGCTGCTCGCCGGCGTATTTGCGGCGCAGGCCCATCAGGGCGGGCATTTCCGATTCGGCGATGATGGTTTCGCGGCGGCCCCAGGCAGCCAGGGAAATATCGGCGACTTTAAAGTCGGTAAAACCGGCAGGCGTCAGTACAGCGCTCATAAATGAGTTCTCCATTCGTTTGTGTCGAATGGGCGCCGTTGATGCGTTTGGTTAACGCCCCATCCGAGCCTGACAAATCCCTGGGTGACAGGGTCTGCTGCAGCGCCCCTCGGACAGGTGGCGGGAGCGACCGGAGCGGAGCCGGTCGTTTGAAGCTTGCGGATTATAGCCATGCCGGCGCCTAAGCCCAAGGTTTTCCGTCGGCCAATTGGCCGTGCCGCCAGCCTTGCGGGCGGCACGGTCATGGCATTTTTCAGGGGCCTGACACAAGCTGCCGCACTCATCCCCTGGGTTCTGGAGTTGCCATGACTGTCGCCTACTGGTGTGTGTTGATCGCCTTGTTCTTGCCTTATCTGTCCACCGTCACGGCCAAGGCCGTCAGCGGCGGCTTTAGCCCGAAGCACAACCATGACCCGCGCGCCTTGCTGGCCAGCCTCGAAGGGCTGGGGCGGCGGGCGAATAATGCCCAGCTCAACAGTTTCGAGGTCACCCCGGCATTTGCGGCGGCAGTGATCATCGCCCACCTGGCCGGTGGCGCCGAACAGGCTTTACTCGACCAGCTGGCGATCGCGTTCATCATCAGCCGCCTGGCGTATTTCATCTGTTACCTGGCCGACTGGGCGCCCTTGCGCTCGTTGGTCTGGTTCGCCGGCATGGGGCTGATCATCAGCCTGTTTGCGGTGTCGGCGTGACCCGAAAGCGTTTGTGACCGGCCGGTCATTGCCCCGTTGTGGTGCATTTTGCGGGGCGAAGGCGGCCCACAGGCGCCTTGGGCCTGGCCGTGTTTTTGCTTGGGCCTGGGCATTTGGCGGGGATTTCCCGCCTAGCCTGCCCAGGAGCCTGCCATGTCCGCCACCCTGTTTTTCGACCGCCTGCTGCGCACCGTCGGTCTGCGTACCCTGAATCAGCAGTTCCTGTTTTCTTACGCGCTGATGTTCGTCCTCGCGGTCACCGCTTCGGTGGCGCTGTACCTGAGCATGTCGGTGTCGCCGGAGACCATCAGCGTCGCTGGCGCGCAGCGCATGCTCAGCCAGAAGATGACCAAGGAAGCCCTGCTGCTGCGCGAGCAGGTGATCGCCCGTGGCGCCCTCGACGCGACCATGGCGCAATTCGACCAGGCCCATCGCGACCTGCTCGGCGGCAACTCGGCGCGCAATATCAGCGCCATCCAGGCTGCGGATATCCAGGCGCAGATGGCTCAGGTCGGCCACCTCTGGCAACGCTTTCGCGCCCAGCTGGAGCGTCTGGCGAATGGCGATGCGAGGGTCGAGCTGGCCGGCCTGGAGCAGCAGTCGAGCGAGCTGCTGCGCGAGACCAACAAGGCGGTCGGATTGATGGCCGCGCATGCCGAGCGCATGCAGCGTACGCAGATGTGGCTGGCCTTTGCCTGTGTGCTGGGCATCCTGCTGCTGGTGGTGCTTGGCCGCCAGTTCGGCCTGCGTCCGCTGATGGGTAACCTGCAGGCGGTGCAGGGCGCGCTGACCCGCGTTGGCGCTGGCGACTTTACCCAGGCGCTGGCTGGGCAGCACCAGGACAACGAGATCGGCCGCATCTTCAGCGGCTACAACCGCATGCAGGAGCAAGTGCGCAGCCTGCTCGCCGAGGTCAAGGAAACCGGTGGGCGTACCGGCCGGCATGTCGACGAGGTGGTGGCGGCGGCGCAGGCGGCGGGCGGCGGCGTACGGCGCCAGCACGAAGACCTCGACCAGGTGGCCACGGCGATGAACGAAATGAGCGCGACGGTGGCCGAGGTGGCGCGGCATGCCGCCCACGCCGCGGAGTCGGCGCGCGGGGCAGACGCATTCGCGCAAACCGGACAGAGCGCGGTGCGCCGCAGCGCCGAGCTGGTGGCGGCGCTGTCCGCGCAGTTGCAGCGCAGTGGCGATCAGGTGCAGCGCCTGGAGCACGAGACGGCCGGGGTCGGCAAGGTGCTGGAGGTGATCACCGGGATCGCCGAGCAGACCAACCTGCTGGCGTTGAACGCGGCCATCGAAGCGGCACGGGCCGGCGAGGCCGGGCGCGGATTCGCCGTGGTCGCCGACGAAGTGCGCACCCTGGCCAGCCGCACCCAGCAGTCGACCGGGGAAATCCAGGCGATCATCCAGCGCTTGCAGGGCGGCGCCCGCGAGGCCGTGTCGGCCATGCAGCAGAGCGCCACGCTGGCCCACGACAATCTGGCGCATATCCAGGAGGCCACCGAGGTGCTGGCCAGCATCGTCGGCGCGGTGGACAGCATCAACGCCATGAACGCGCAGATCGCCACTGCCGCCGAGGAGCAATGCCAGGTGGCGCAGGATATCGACCAGCGCGTGACGCATATTTCCAGCCTGGCCGAGCAGACCCATGGCGACGCGGAAACGGTGATGCAGGCCAGTGCGCAGATCCAGGGCGAGGTGCAGCAACTCAATCACCACCTCGGCCGCTTCCGCACCTGAGTGCGGCGCGTCACCGGTCGCGTCGGACATGTTTGCTCATGCTCGGCGCTTGGCCTCGGCCGGCGGAGTGAGGATACTGGCGGCCTTTTTCAGCGTGCCCTGAGACCGATGAAACCTACACGCCTTGCCCTCGCCGCCTTTGCCTGCCTGACCCTTGCCGCTTGCGGCGGGGTCGACCCGAACTCGCCGATGGGCCAGCGCCAGGCGATTTTCAAACAGATGCTCAACACCAGCGAAGACCTCGGCGGCATGCTGCGCGGGCGGCTGGCATTCAGCGCGCCGCGCTTCGTCGCCGGCTCTGCCGAGTTGGATCAGCTGTCGCGCACGCCGTGGCAACACTTTCCGCAAATCAAGGATGAGGGCGACAGCCGCGCCAAGGACGATGTTTGGCAACGTCAGTTGCGGTTCCAGGAGCTGGCACGCGAGCTGGAAGGCGCCACCGCCGCGCTGGTCGTGGCGAGCGCCGCGAGCCCGCTGCACAGCGCCGAGCTGGTGGCGCCCATGCAGCGGGTAGAAAACAGCTGCAAGGCTTGCCACGAAGAGTTTCGCGCCTACTGAGCACGCGTGATCAGCGGTTCAACTGATCTTCGGCCTGCTTCAGCTCTTCACGCGCCTCGGCCAGTTTGGCCTGGCGCGTGGCGATCTTCTCGGCATCGCCTTTGGCCATGGCTTCGCGCAGGTCGACCTCGCGCTCGCTGACTTCCTGTGCGGCGCCGCGCACCTGCTCTTGCCGCTCCTGGCGCAGCGACTCATCGCTGCAATTCGCGACTACCTCACTCAGGGCTTTTTCCAGGCCGGCTTGCTGGCGGCTGTTGCCGTGCTGGCGGGCTTCTTCGAGCTGTACGTTGATGGCTTGGCGTTTGGCCGCGCAGCCGGTCAGCGGGGTATCGGCTTGTGCGGCGAATGTCGCGCTGCCGAGCAAGGCGCTGGCGAGCGCCAGGCCGGTAAAGATCGATTGCTGGACCATAGGTCACTCCATTGAGAGAGGGAAACACTGATTTGGACGCGCTAAAGCTTACTGTCTTAGCGGTCCATAGGTGGGCTTTTTGATCTTCCAGTCAGGTATTTAGCAGGCCGTTGAAAAACTACCTGTGTTGCCGATACGGCGTTAAAAACAGGCTCAGAATGCTCATTTACAGCACGTAAACTGCGCTTGATTCGCTGCGCTCACCCTGCGGGCCAGCCATTGGCTGTTACTCCGCTACGCTGCGTTTCTCGCCTGTTTTTGTCGGGGGCGCGTAGCCTTGTCTCGGCTGCCTCGCCTACGTTTTTCAACGGACTGTTAGTGGTGTCTGTTCAGAAACCATCGATCTGCGCGGCGTGTAGCTGAGCGCTCAAGGCCTGTACTTCCGGGTGTTGGAAAAACGCGTGCAATTGCGCCGCCCGGCTCGGGCCGATGCCCGCTTCGTCTTGCCAGTCCTGCACGCTGCGTTGCGCCAGCTCGGCCCAGGAGTCGGCGAGCGCCGCGCCGCCGGTTGGCGGTAGGCCGAGCGCGCGTAGCCAGTCGCCGAAGGGACGTTGCCGGGCCAGGGCGAAACTCTGCCTCAGCGCGGCCGCGCTACGCGAGCCGAAACCGGGAATGTCGCGCAGTTGGGCTTCGGACAGATTCAACCAGTCGAGCAGGTTGTCGAGCTGTTGCGCCGCGAGCAGTTTGTCCCAGGTGCCGGGGCCGACGCCGGGCAGGGCCAGCCCGTCGTTACTGCTAAGCCAGGCCAGGCGTGCGCGAAATTGGCTGGTGCAGGCGGGCGTTGCGCGCCAGCAGCTCAGCGAGTGGTACTCGCTGGCGTGCGGCGTCGGCAATTCGCTGCGCTCGTGGGTGCGCCAGACCACGCTGTCGAGTTTCGGAATGGTCAACCCGGCGAGGCGGATGGCGACTTGATCGCCTGGGCGAATATCCAAGGCCTGCCAGCGTTGCAGCGAGCCGACGCTGACGTATTGAATGCGGCGGTCGTCGAGCATGACCGGTTGCAAGCGCAACACCGGGGTGATGCGGCCGCTGCGGCCGATCTTGAAATCCACCGCCTGGACCACCGCCAGCGCCTGACTGGCCGGGTATTTCCAGGCCGCCGCCCAGTGCGGTGGCTCGGCCTGCCAGCGCTCGGCGGCCGGTCGCGTGCCCTGGCGCAACACCACGCCATCGCTGGCAAAGGGCAACGGCTCGCGGTACCAGCGCTCGCGCCAGGCGCTGGCCTCGGCGACGTGCGTGATCGGCTGGCTGAAGCGCAGGCTGTCGCTAAAGCCAAGCGCGTCGAGTTGGCGTAAACGTTCCGGCATCTCGGCCGGGCCGTCCGGCCAGTCCCAGACGAACAGGCCGATGCCGGCGGCTTGCGGGGCCTCAAGGGCCTGGCGGGCCATCAGTCCGGCAACCGTGCTGCGCGCGCCGCCGCCGCCGGAGACGGCTTGCACGTGTGCGTCCAAGCGCCAATAGAGTTCGCCTTGCAGGGTCAGGTCGCGTTGGCTGGCGAGGGTCTGCGGGATGGCCGAAAGGCGTCGGGCGTTGTGCGTCCAGTCCTGACCGCGCTGTCCGTCGCCGCGGCTGATGGCCTGGTGCAGGCGACCCTTACGGTAGACCAGGGTGACCGCCACGCCGTCGACCTTGGGTTGAATCCACAGGTCGTGGCGCGGTTTGATCCAGCCTTTGACCGCCGCGCTGTCCGCCAGCTTGCGCAGCCCGGTTTGCGCCACCGGGTGCGCTACGCCGCCGGCGCTGCTGGCCAGTGGGTCAGGCGCTGCGCTGGGGCTTTCGGCAAAGCACTGACGCCACTGCTCCAGGCGTGCGCGGGCTTGGTCGTAGAGTTCATCGGCGACCAGCGACACACCTTGGCGGTGGTAGGCGTCGTCCCAGCTGGCGAGTTGCCCGGAGAGGGCGGCGATTTCCGTCGCGGCGCGTGGCGCCGGCCAGTCGGGGCAGGGTGCTGCCCAGGCATCGAGGGTGAGCGGGAAGAGCAGTGGCGCGAGCCAGCGTTGCATGCGGAGCATCCTTGCTCGGGAAATAACGCCTAGAGCCTAGTCGCTGGATTGGACTTTAGCCCGCCAATCGGTGAAGTCCACCACGCAAAAGCCCCGCACTTGGCGGGGCTTTTGTGGTGGCGGCGAAGCTTACAGACCGGCGGCGGCGCGCAGGTCGGCGACCTTGTCGGTCTTTTCCCAGGTGAAGGTGGTGAAGGTGTCGTCGCCGACAGTCTTCTGCTCCGGGGTGCGGCCGAAGTGGCCGTAGGCCGCGGTTTCCTGGTACATCGGGTGCAACAGGTCGAGCATCTTGGTGATGGCGTACGGGCGCAGGTCGAATACCTCGCGCACCAGCTGGATGATCTTGTCTTCGGCGATCTTGTGGGTGCCGAAGGTGTTGATCGAGATCGAGGTCGGTTGAGCCACGCCGATGGCGTAGGAGACCTGGATTTCGCAGCGCTCGGCCAGGCCGGCGGCAACGATGTTCTTGGCTACGTAACGGCCGGCGTAGGCAGCCGAACGGTCAACCTTGGAGGGGTCCTTGCCGGAGAACGCGCCGCCGCCGTGACGGGCCATGCCGCCGTAGGAGTCGACGATGATCTTGCGCCCGGTCAGGCCGCAGTCGCCCACCGGGCCACCGATGACGAAGTTACCGGTCGGGTTGATGTGGAACTGCGTGCCTTTGTGCAGCAGTTCGGCCGGCAGGGCGTGCTTGATGATCAGCTCCATCACGCCTTCGCGCAGGTCGGCCAGCGACACTTCCGGGTTGTGCTGAGTGGACAGCACCACGGCGTCGATGCCGACCACCTTGCCGTTTTCATACTGGCAGGTGACCTGGCTCTTGGCATCGGGGCGCAGCCAGGTCAGCAGACCGGACTTGCGCGCTTCGGCCTGGCGCTGCACCAGAGCGTGGGAGAAACGGATCGGTGCGGGCATCAACACGTCGGTTTCGTTGCTGGCGTAGCCGAACATCAGGCCCTGGTCGCCGGCACCCTGGTCTTCCGGCTTGGCGCGGTCGACACCCTGGTTGATGTCCGGAGACTGCTTGCCAATGATGTTCATCACGCCGCAGGTGGCGCCGTCGAAGCCGACGTCGGAGCTGGTGTAGCCGATGTCACAGATCACGTCGCGGACGATCTGTTCCAGGTCGACCCAGGCGCTGGTGGTGACTTCGCCGGCGACGATGGCCACGCCGGTCTTGACCAGGGTTTCCACGGCCACACGGGCGTGTTTGTCCTGGGCGATGATGGCGTCCAGCACTGCATCGGAAATCTGGTCGGCGATCTTGTCCGGATGGCCTTCGGACACGGATTCGGAGGTGAAGAGAGAATATTCGCTCATCTATCGGTTTTCCTGTTTTACCGGTGGGTGAGAGTGGCCCGCAGGCCGCTGTGTTCATCTGGCTTGGCAAAGTGCCGCACCTGAATCTGGAAACCATTACGTAAACCGACGTACTGGCTTTCGCCAGACGCCAGGCCCGCGGCGACGGCCCAGCGGGCCAGGTCGTCCTGTTCAAACCCCAGCCAGAGATCGCCACAGGCCTGCCTGGCCCAACTCTGGTTGTGGCTGCACAACTCGGTGATCACCAGGCTGCCACCGGGTTTGACCCGCAGCGCTAGGTGTTTCAGGGCCTCGGCCGGGGCGGCGAAATGGTGCAGGACCATGTTCAGCACCACGCAGTCGGCGGCCGGGTAGTCGTCGTTCAAGGCATCGGCAAGGTGCAGGGCGACGTTGCCCAGGCCTTCCTGCTCGCAGCGCATGCGCGCCAGTTCGAGCATCGCCGGGCTGTTGTCCAGCGCCGTGACCCGATGGAAGCGCCGTGCCAGGTCTGGCAGGAAGCCACCGTCGCCGGGGCCGACTTCCAGTGCCGTGGCCTGGGTGGCGAAGCCCTGCGCATCGAGCAGGGCCAGTACGCTGTCGCGGTACTGCGGCAGCCCGGCGATCAGGTCCTGCTGGGCCTGGAAGCTCGCGGCGCTGCGGGCGAAGAAATCCTGGCTGGTCGCGGCGCGTTGCTGGTGCACCTCGGCAATCCGTGCCTGCACGTCCGCCGGCAGGTGCAGCGCATCGATCTCATCGAGCAACGCGGCATGCAGGGTGCCGCCGAGCAACTCGCCCTGGGCCAGCGCGCGGCGATAGAAGATCGCATTGCCTTCGCGGCGCGTCGCCACCAGGCCCGCCTGGGCCAGCACCTTGAGGTGGTGGCTCATGCCCGACTGGCCGATGGCGAAAATCTGCGCCAACTCCAGCACGCCGAACGAGTCGTTGGCCAGCGCGCGCAGCACGGTCAGGCGCAGCGGATCACCGCCGGCCTTGCACAGGGCGGCCAACTCGTCGGCTGGCTCAAAACGCAACTGGGGCACGCGCATATTCATAGGGGGCGCAGTCTAGTCGGTCATTTTTCATACAGCAACAGCAATATCAAAAAGTTTTGATATTGCTGTTGCTGGGCGATGAACGAGTCGTGCATGTCGATCGATTGCCCAGAAAACATTGGCCCTGCGACCATCTGTCATTGCCCCGACAGGCTCCGCTGGGCGAAAATGGCCGCCTTTTTCGACCCCCAGTTGCCCAAGCAGCCCGTAGGAGATTCAGTGATGCCCAGCCGTCGTGAGCGAGCCAATGCCATTCGTGCCCTGAGCATGGATGCCGTGCAGAAAGCCAACAGCGGCCACCCGGGTGCCCCGATGGGCATGGCGGACATCGCCGAAGTGCTGTGGCGCGACTACCTCAAGCACAACCCGAGCAACCCGAGCTTCGCCGACCGTGACCGCTTCGTGCTGTCCAACGGCCACGGCTCGATGCTGATCTACTCGCTGCTGCACCTGACCGGCTACGACCTCGGCATCGAAGACCTCAAGCAGTTCCGCCAGCTGCACAGCCGCACCCCGGGCCACCCGGAATACGGCTACACCCCGGGCGTCGAGACCACCACCGGCCCACTGGGCCAGGGCATCGCCAACGCCGTGGGTTTTGCCCTCGCCGAGAAAGTGCTGGGCGCGCAGTTCAACCGCGACGGCCACCAGATCGTTGACCACTTCACCTACGCCTTCCTCGGCGACGGTTGCATGATGGAAGGCATCAGCCATGAAGTCTGCTCGCTGGCCGGCACCCTGGGTCTGGGCAAGCTGATCGCCTTCTACGACGACAACGGCATCTCCATCGATGGCGAAGTCGAAGGCTGGTTCACCGATGACACGCCGAAGCGCTTCGAAGCCTACGGCTGGCAGGTGATCCGCAATGTCGACGGCCACGATGCCGACGAAATCAAGATCGCCATCGACACCGCGCGCAAGAGCGCGCAGCCGACCCTGATCTGCTGCAAGACCACCATCGGCTTCGGTTCGCCGAACAAGCAGGGCAAGGAAGAGTGCCACGGCGCGCCGCTGGGCAATGACGAAATCGCCCTGACCCGCGCCACCCTGGGCTGGAACCACGGCCCGTTCGAAATTCCGGCCGATATCTACGCCGAGTGGGACGCCAAGCAAGCTGGTGCCGCCGCCGAAGCTGCCTGGAACGACAAGTTCGCTGCCTACGCCGCCGCCTACCCGGAGCTGGCCAGCGAGTTCAAACGCCGTGTCGCCGGTGAGCTGCCCGCCGATTTCGCTGCCAAAGCCGCCGCCTATATTCAGGAAGTGGCCGAGAAGGGCGAAACCATCGCCAGCCGCAAGGCCAGCCAGAATGCCCTGAACGCCTTCGGCCCACTGCTGCCGGAATTCCTCGGTGGTTCGGCGGACCTCGCCGGTTCCAACCTGACCCTGTGGAAAGGCTGCAAGGGCGTCTCCGCCGAAGATGCTTCCGGCAACTATATGTTCTACGGCGTGCGCGAGTTCGGCATGAGCGCGATCATGAACGGCGTGGCCCTGCACGGCGGCTTCGTGCCGTACGGCGCGACCTTCCTGATCTTTATGGAATACGCGCGCAACGCCGTGCGCATGGCCTCGCTGATGAAGCAGCGCGTGCTGTTCGTGTTTACCCACGACTCCATCGGTCTCGGCGAAGACGGCCCGACCCACCAGCCGATCGAGCAACTGGCCAGCCTGCGTGGCACGCCGAACCTCGACACCTGGCGCCCCTGCGACGCCGTGGAATCGGCGGTGGCCTGGAAGCACGCCATCGAGCGCGCCGACGGCCCGTCCGCGCTGATCTTCAGCCGGCAGAACCTGCCGCACCAGTCGCGTAGCGCTCAGCAGTTGGCCGATGTCGCCCGCGGCGGCTATGTATTGAAGGACTGCGCCGGCGAGCCGGAGCTGATTCTGATCGCCACCGGTTCGGAAATTGGCCTGGCCATGCAGGCTGCCGCCAAGCTGGACGAGCAGGGCCGCAAGGTGCGCGTGGTGTCGATGCCGTCGACCAGCGTGTTCGATCAGCAGGACGCCGGCTACAAACAGGCCGTGCTGCCGGTACAAGTGGGTGCGCGGATCGCCATCGAAGCCTCGCATGCTGACTACTGGTACAAGTACGTTGGTCTGGAAGGTCGCATCATCGGCATGACCACCTTCGGTGAGTCGGCCCCGGCCCCGGCGCTGTTCGAGGAGTTCGGCTTTACCGTCGAGAACATCCTGGAAACCGCCGCCGAGCTGCTGGACGCCTGACTCCGTAGGATGGTGTTGAGCGAAGCGATACCCATCAATCGGCTGTGATGGGTATCGCAAAGCTCAGGCTACGCGCCCCGCCCCATCCTACGATCGTTCCCCATCGAGATCGCCATGTCCAAGCGTCCCTATCGAATCGCCCTCAACGGCTACGGCCGTATCGGCCGCTGCGTGCTGCGTGCGTTGCATGAGCGCGGTGCCGGGGCGCAGCTGGAAATCGTTGCGCTGAACGACCTGGCCGACCAGGCCAGCATCGAATACCTGACCCGCTTCGACTCCACCCACGGGCGTTTTCCCGGCGAGGTGAAGGTCGACGGCGATTGCCTGCATATCAATGGCGACTGCGTGCAGGTGCTGCGCCAGGCGACGCCGGAAGGCGTCGATTGGGCCGCGCTGGATATCGACCTGCTGCTCGAATGCTCTGGCCAATACACCAGTCGCGCCGATGCGCAGCGCTTTATCGATGCTGGCGCGCCACGCCTGCTGTTGTCGCAACCGATGGCCAGCGAGGCGGATATCGACGCCACGGTGGTCTACGGGGTCAATCAGGATTGCCTGAGCGGCCGCGAGCAGCTGGTGTCGAACGCCTCCTGCACCACCAACTGCGGTGTGCCGTTGCTCAAACTGCTGAATGAAGCGGTGGGCCTGGAGTACGTCTCCATCACCACCATCCACTCGGCGATGAACGACCAGCCGGTGATCGACGCCTATCACCACGAAGACCTGCGCCGTACGCGCTCGGCCTTTCAGTCGGTAATTCCGGTGTCCACCGGTCTGGCTCGCGGCATCGAACGCCTGCTGCCGGAACTCAGCGGGCGCATCCAGGCCAAAGCTATTCGCGTGCCGACGGTGAATGTCTCCTGCCTGGATATCTGCCTGCTGACGTCCCGCGATACCAGTGCCGAAGAGATCAACGCGGTGTTGCGTCAGGCGGCCGAGAGTGGCCCGCTAAAAGGCCTG
>TARA_R100001244_G_scaffold8850_2_pt1 | contig 26486 bp, 22 predicted proteins | sample TARA_R100001244 | Tara Oceans TARA_R100001244 (sample SAMEA2621564) | marine metagenome | biome: marine biome (ENVO:00000447); feature: mesopelagic zone (ENVO:00000213); material: "saline water (ENVO:00002010), including plankton (ENVO:xxxxxxxx)" | depth 790 m
TCTTCCCGCCGCACGTTCTCCAAAAATGATTGCGTGAAGAATTGGTCGTAGGCACGACGCGGCTGAAGTATATCCAACAGTGCGTTTTTCTTGAGAAATTCTGCGACTTCATAAATGGAGCCCGTCAATCGGCCCGGCGACCTGCTGGTTCCCAAATTGCTCTCCAGGATTTGGTCACCGCATGTGATCATACCCGTTCCATCCATAATCCTGACGGCATCGGCAGCGGATAAGCCGAGTTCATTTGCGATGATCTTTGCAGTGTCCTCGGGGGCTTTCATCCAAACACGGATAGCCTCACATTCTGTCTCGACAAACATCTGCACAATTTCAGGATATTGAAGCGCAAAGGATCTCGTGACAACAGCCGCATCCCAAGTTGGAAAGCCACGGCGTGCCATTTCCTTATTGTTGATGGTGACGAAGCCATCCTCCAAGACCATGCGGTTCAGAGCGGGCTCCCAAACATAAGCGGCATCGATCTCATTCCGATGCCAGGCTTGGACGGCTTCTTCTGGTGTCATGTCCAGCAAGACCATCTGCTGGGGATCGATGCCCTCCTCCTCAAGCATCGAGAGCAGGACATAGTAAGATGTTGACCCCACAGACACCGCGACGCGCTTGCCGATCAGGTCATGAGAAGTAGAATGATCGTCCCCGGAGCGTACGACCAGTCCTTCCACCTCATTCAGCATGCTCAACAGCATCACGCCATTGTATTCTATGCCTTGCGTTACACCGGAACTCGCAGGGGGACCACCCAGCGTACCAAAGTCCAGTTCGCCTGCGGCAATGGCCTTATTGACCTGCCCTCCCGTCTCAAACCCGTACCACTCTACCGGCAAATCGAAGGCCGACTCATGCATCCTCATCGCCTTGGCAACCAACTGCCCGTTTGCCAATTTCAGATATCCGATCCGGACTCTCTCGGGCACCTGACCTCCATCTTCTCTGCTCAACAAACTGGACGTCTCAACGGGCGATCCCGATGACTCAGCCGAGTCCACGGACGCGCCAACGGCAAGACTTTCCATCTCGTCCCGTGTGTCGAGCGCGGCCTCATTGGAACACGCAGACAAGAACAATAGGGCGAGCCAAAATGTGCGTGTCATGAACTTGCTCTCGATTGCTGCTTTAAGGATGTGGGATTCAGAATGTACGACACCCGCCGGAACATATCTGTCCCGCACAGGACATTTACGTCAGTCAGCACTCGCGAAGGATTCCAACGCCTCAGCATTCAAAATCACGATGCTTCCATATCCCAGTTTCAGGAATTCCCTGGACTGGAAGTCACGCAAAATCGCGTTGACCCTTTGGCGTGTAGCGCCCACTGATGCAGCCAGTTCTTCTTGGCTGACTTGCTTCAATGGTTTGATCGGGCCGTCATCCTCGGAATATGCCCAGCGCCCCAACTCAGACAAGCGCGACGCGACACGCTGCGCAAGCGACCTCGTAGACAAATCAGTCAAGTGACGGCTCAATTTACGCGATATGACAAGTTCCGGTTCCAGCAACAAACGAAATGTCGCAACATCTCTTTCGAAGATCCGCAAAACCGACTCGCGTGGAATGGTAAAAACTTTCGTGGCGCGCTGTCCAATGCCGGCATAGGAGTGAGGCAGTCCGTCAAGGCAGCTCAGAAAGCCCGTCCATTCGCCAGGACGAATAATTCCCATCATGAACTGACTGCCATTCCGCACCAAACGATGAATTCTGATTTCCCCATCGATAACAGCGTGGAGGCCTGATGCCTCCGATTCCTGCTCAAACAGAACTTCCCGGTGAACAAGCTGGCGCATACGCCCCGACGTCAACATGGCGGCCTGAATGTCCTTTGGAAGTCTTGAAAACCACTTTCCGGAGCGCAGGAGGCCGTCTGTTATCAACTCACTACTTCCCATAACTGAACACCACGCCTCAAATAGGGCTATCGGCCCTCAGCATACAACGCAACCAAGCGGTCATACGACATCAAATGGCCATCCCAATAGAATGCCGGTTGACCCATCCGGCATTTCGCTGTCCAATTGGTTAGCAAAAAATCAAGGGAACGCTCCAATGGCACGACAGCCTATGTCGACGCATGCGCGTCTTTCAATGCCGAGGCGTGTCGGTTTCGGATTTGGGGACTTCGGATTCAATATCTATTACACAGGTCTCAACCTCTTCCTGCTCTATTACTACACGGATGTGCTTGGCATCCGTCCAGCCTTGGGGGGCCTGATATTCGCAATACCCCTTGTTTGGGATGCAGTGACTGATCCGGTGATGGGCGTGATTGCCAGCCGCACGCAAACCCGGTTTGGAAGCTATCGCCCGTATATCCTTTTTGGCGCAGTGCCCCTTGCCATCAGCTTTGTCGCCATGTTCGCGGCGCCATTAATATTTCCCGGCGCAGTTCTGGCATCAGCCATCATAACGCACCTGCTGTTCAGGACCTGCTATACTATAGTGTCGATTCCCTATTCCGCTTTGTCGGCAAAAATGACCCAGGATAGCGGCGAGCGCGGCGCGCTGGCAGGGGTGAGGATGATCTTTGCCACGCTCGGCGGCCTGTTTACCGTTTTCATGACCTTACCCCTCGCGGCACAGTTGGGCGGCGGCGACATGAAACTTGGCTTTCTCTACGTAAGTATAGTTTACAGCATACTGGCAACGGGAATCTTTTACACCACTTTTGCGTCGACCGTGGAACAGGGCGGCCTGAGCCTACCAAAACATGTTTCGTGGTCGGAACTTGTGCATCTTCTATCGCGCAACAGAGCCTTGCTCATCCTGATTTCCGCTGTTGTCATCGGTGCAGTAGGCGGCAATATCTTTAGCAAGGCCCTTGTCTATTATGTGAAATATGCTTCTGGCTTAGACCTCAGTGTGACAACCGCGCTGGTGATACTGACCGCATCCGTTTCCGTCGGAGTGCCCATCTGGATGGCGGTGTCGCGATACTTGCCCAAGAAAACCGTCTGGATGGCCGGTGCAGGCATTGCCATCACGTCGCAATGCATCTTGTTCCTGTTTTCAATACCTTCTGTTTACGGATTTTTGACAGTCATCGCGATGCTCGGAATAGGTAACGCGGCATTTTATGTTACATTCTGGTCGATGTTACCGGACACGGTCGAATACGGAGAGTTCCGATCGGGCCTGCGTGATGAGGGACTGGTATTCGGCTTGAATCAGCTCGCCCTGAAAGCAGCGACAGGAATCGGTATTGGCATTCTGGGCTTTCTGCTGGAACTGATTGGCTATACCGCCAACCAAGATCAATCCCAAACAACGATAGATGGAATTCGCACCATATCTATTCTGATACCAATTCTGTGCGGCATCTTGTCGGTCACCCTGATCTCCCTCTACCCAATCAGTAAACCTCTTCACGCCCGGCTGGTGACCGCCATCGATTGGCGGAATAGCCGGCGCGATCAGACTTGAAGGCAAAAGCCACTTCGGAGCCGTCGGGACATTCAGATATTCGGAAAGGGCGTCAGAGAAACTCGAACCAGGCGCTGCTTTTCCGAACAAGCAGATCTCATCTCACGCAGCGATCACCCCCCCACCACTCGAGAAGAGTGGCGTCTCATTTCTGGTTGAACCGGATACTGGTATTGATGCGCCTTTCCAAGTTGAAGTGGTTGTGCACTGACGAATGGATTAAACTCAGCCAACTTCGCATGCCGGAGCCGTGACATGGCTCTCTCCATCACTTTTTCGATGTTGTAATTGGATCCAGACAGGGATTCAGCACCGGCATGGGGCGCTTGCGCGTTCACGTTCGAACCGGCACTGGCCGCCATGACTACAGTGGCACACAAAGAAACTAATCTCGATTTCCACATTGTTACCGCTTTCTCGTTTGAAGAGTTTTCAGAAGCGGCCAGCCTGATAGCTCCCAATAAGCATCAGGCCAGCCCGCATTGTAAACATCAGTAATTAACGTTCACGCCCAGCCAGAACGCCTGGCCATACCGGACACGTTCATACCAGTTCGGCACACCGACGACATCGTTTGCGTTGGTGAAACGTTGCTCATCATTCAATGCGTTCCAGACTTCCCCAAAAATCTCGACCCGCCTGGACAGTTTGCACCCAAGGCTAAGATCGAGTTGGTCATATTCTTCAAGCCGTAAGTCGCCAGACCCGTCGACGCTCAGCTGTTGGGTCTGGTCGCTGGCGTATTTCCAGGCTGCACGTGCTGACAGTTTTTCGCCTTCATAAAAGACGGTCAAATTGGCCAGCCTTTCCGAAAGCCCTTCCGGATCTACAGTCCGAACGGTGTCCCCATCTTCCCCAACCAAGTCCATTTCACCTTCATTCAGAGTGAAGTTTGCGGATAGGCCAAGATTGTCAAACGGCGCAGGCAGGAATTCCAGACGATCTTTGACAACGCCGATTTCCAGCCCTGTTATGGTCGCGTCTCCCGCATTCATGGGCTGCACGAAATAGCTCTCGATTTGTTCGTTCAGGTCATTGGTGAACACATAGGGTGTTTGCAGGTCGAATATCTCGTCGCTTATATTCTTTTGGAACGCGGCAACCGATATGAGGCTTTTACCTGCATCGAAATAGTACTCGATCGAGGCGTCAAAATTATCGGAAGTCCGCGGCTCCAGATCCTTGTTGCCTCGCGCATAGACTCCCATGTCATTTGGGGGTGTTTGGCCCCGGGCAAGGTCCTTGATATCTGGTCGGCCAACCGTTCGGCTGGCGCCCAGACGAACCAACAACGAATCCGTGGCAAACCAGGTAAAAGCTGCCGACGGCAAAACGTGGCCATAATCCCCGTTCGTGCCAATCCAGTTGCCGTCATCCTCATTGTTAAAATGATTTTGAGCTTCAGTTTCCGTTGCTTCGTAGCGAAGTCCTACCACCAGACGGATAGCATCCGATGTATAGTTTGCCAGGCCGTATGCAGACGTAACCGTTTCAGAGACCGTATAGTCATTCCCGTCTCCAGTTTCCTGAACCTTGCCGAAACTATCAGGCCCCAAGCCCTCCACGAAGCTTGCGAGAGACCCCACATCGCTCATGATAAACTGGGAATTTGTGGTCCCTGGAAAATTGTAGTTTTCCGAATAGAGGAATTGCGCAAAATCTGCCTGAACGGTTGGATTGCGCCACCTGAAATATGACGAATTGAAATCGGCTTCGGTTTTCTTCAGCTTCGCACCAGCCTTGTAGCCAAGTCCGCCGTTTTCATTGCTCGCACGCGTCCAGTCCACCTTGAGCGCTGAGACATCCTTGTTCAGCTCTTCCTGATAGCGCCGATATCCGTTGAAAACGTAATTGCCCTGATCTCCAAAGGCATCGGAACTATCCGCATCCAGCAGGTAAACATAGCTCTCACCCGTAGCTTCATAATTGCCCGACAGAGGACCACCAAAATACCAGTCCACACGCGGATCATCCTGATAGGATGATGAGGTCGACGTAGACGCGGCCAACTTTACAGTATTCCGCTCATCCATCGCCCAATCCAGGCCTCCGGCCACTGTGAGCGCGCCATCCACGCCATAATCGACCTTGTCGTTACGAATGGTCGCCACCGCACCATCAAAAGTCTCAAGTGCCGTGTCTGAATTCGGGGCGTAGAGCGCATGCTTGTTCTTGTCGAGATCGGTTTCAGAATCAAAGAAGTTCGCTGACACGTATCCTTCCAGAGAGTCTGTTGGGCGGAACTCCAGCTTCCCCGTCAGACCGTAGCTGGCTTCCTTTCGCTCATAAGCGTAGCCTCCAAGTTCAACTGGCAAGGCGGCCGGGTCGGCAGCTGAGCCCCAGAACGCGTACGGTTTGAGATTGTCTCGTTCCACATTTCTGAAGTTCGCATCGACGACGATGCCGATCTTCTCCTGCTTTCCGAGTACTCGCCCAAATGACAGGTTTCCCTTGGACGACAGCCCAACGTCGTCCGACGGAACATCTTCCTGGTACTGGCCAGCTGCCAGCCCGATGGAAAGCCAAGGCTTGTCAGCGTTAAACGCCGAGCGCGTGACAAGATTCACAGTTCCCGCAATAGCATCGCCATCAAGGTCTGGTGTAGTCGCCTTGATGACTTCGACTTGGCTGACGAAGGTCGTCGGCACCGCCTCCAGGTTTGCCCCTCTCGCATTGGCATCCCAGGTCCGGGCCGCCGAAGAGACCTCCATTCCATCTACGGTGAGATTGACGAATTCCTGATTCAGGCCCCGAATACCGACATACAGACCTGCGCCCTCATCCTGGAATGAGGTCAGCCCGGGGATCCGGGACAGCCCCTCTGCCAAATTCTGATCAGGCAGCTCATTCAGATCATCTGCAGCCAGGACATCGGAAATCGTATCGGAACTCCGTTTGGCATCAATTGCACGCTGATTGGCGAGGCGTTGGCCCTGCACGACAATCGTGTCAAGAACGGTGGCGCTATCGTCATCAGCATCCTGAGCGTTGGCGACTGGCATTCCGAGCGCAGCGATCAACGCCGCACCCGAAATACCTCGAAAGGCACGAACATTGCCCGGTTTCCAATAGGTCATAACGGTTTCCCCAGCTTAAAAACTAATGACGGGCATTGCCCGACATCGCTCCCCTATCACCGCTCCATGTCAATTTTATATCACTATGTTATTTATTATGGTGTATTAACTTTCCTGTGCGAGATTAATTCCGATATGGAGGATTCGATGCAGACTGCTTCAGATCTGAACCTGAGCGAGCGCAAGGTGCTGGATATCATCTGGCGGCTTGGCCCCATTGCGCGAACAGATATTGGCCCCCTTACAAGCCTATCAACGATGTCCGTGAGCCGCATCACGCGCGAGTTGACCGATCGCGGCCTTCTCAGTGAGGAGGTACACCGCAGCGGGGGACGCGGCCAGCCCAGCCGCCCCCTCATAATCAAGTCTGATGCGGCTTGCTCCGCCGGGGTCTACTTTTCCAGTCGCGGTCTGCAGGTCGGCCTTATCGACCTGTCAGGGCAATTGCTCGCGCATGACAGCGTCGCTGTGGAAGCGTCTCGGCCCATCGATGTCGCCAGAGCAGCAGCTGAGCGGATCTCCTATTTCTGCAAACAGGAAGGCATCCCTGAGGACAAGATTGTCGGCGTCGGCTTTGCGCTGCCGGGAGATTTCATTGCGGACCGCAAGCGCCTGAACGCACATGCTATGTTTCCAGGATTCCGGGGAAACGATCTGGAGGCCGAGTTGCAAGCCGGCATCAACAAGCCCGTCTATGTGGAGAATGATGCGGCGAGCGCCGCGCTCGGAGAGCGACTCTTGGGAGTGGGCCAAACGATCAACCACTTTTTCTTCGCTCATATCGGACACGGCATAGGCGGAGGCCTCGTCCTTGATGGCAGGCTGTACCGCGGCGCCCGAGGCAATGCCGGCATAATTGGCGTACAGTTTCCAAACGACCAGCCTCGCCCGTCCGGACAGGATCTGTTCGCATTCCTTCAGAAGAACGGGGTTGAGGCGAGCGACTTCGAAGACCTGGAATTCCTTCGCCCGCAGACATGCCCCCCCCTGAAGACATGGATCGCCCGGGCCTCGGCTCAGCTGCGCGAAGGATTGTGGATCACTGCGCGCATTCTTGACCCGAACGCAATCATCATTGGTGGCCGCCTGCCCTTTCACATCCTTCAGGAAGTCGTTGCGCGCGTGGACGATGAAACCTTCTGCAATGAAGGCGTCGACTTGCCTCGACCAAAGGTTTTTGCGTCGTCACTGGGCCCGCTGGCCGGAGTCGTCGGTGCGGCAGTCCTGCCCCTGTATTCTCGCTATTTCATTTCAGATTGAGCGCCATATCCACAGCCACCATTACGAAAAATGACATTGCAACGTACATAGCGACCACCGAAGGAGACCGCATACTCGCTGATGTCTGGATCGGCCACCGGATAGTCTGTCGCGATCAGTTGTGCCCCACTCGCAAACGCCTCATCTGCGCGGGCGTAGTCCATGTCTCGAGCTTCGCGCGTATGTGCATCTGCACGCGTATAAACAAGAAAACCAGCCTCAACGAGCGGACGGATAGTCTGGCGGTCGGGCTTTGGACGCATCAGCCAGGCAGTCTGCGGATCAGCGACAGTCCGCGTGACAAACAATATAGGATCAGAGCCCTCCACGGCCGCAGCATAAGCATCCTGCTTCGCCGGATCGTCCAGCAGAAGAAAGATTATCTTCCCGCGCATATCTTCAATCGGAGGCCAGCCCTCGTGCCGCACGGCTTCGTTGACAGACGTAAAATCTCCCCGAAGATCGCCCGGCAGGAACAGGGAATTCCGCTCAAAAACCGACAGGATCTCCTGATGAACGCCTAACCAGGCGGTGTCAGTAAACGGCAGTACTTCAGCCGGTTCGTATGAGGATGACAATGCTGGCTTTGTGCCTTGCTTGCTTTCCATCTCGATAAAGATGGGCAAGTGACCGGGATTGCGTAGCGACCAGTTGCGAATGATTTCCAGACATTTGATAAACCGAAGGCAGCGGCTGCGAAAATCCATTTCAGCGGTATGAAAAACCTTCAGGCCGGGCTTTGCCAGATCCCCATTCGGATCGAAGGGACTCAGATTTTCTGCAATCTCTGGCGCAACTGCTCTCAAGAATGACGGGTCGTCAAACTGCCCACCTTTGGGATCATCCCGCACATCAAGCTCCAAAACCCGAAGCCCCATATCAAGTTGCTGATCCAAGGGAGCATGGGTGAAAGACAAGGCTTCGCGCAGGCGCGCAGCGGTCCACTGATCGCTTTCATTATAGCGCTCACCTTCCATGACGTCGAAAATCGCTTCATCCGGAGCGACATGATAAGAATTGTGCGTCCCGATAAACTGCAAGTGGTTAAGCCGAACCGGATCACTCGGCGTCACACGCGATTCGCCGCTGATACAGGACGAGATGAGCATTGTCGCCAAAGCAGCCGCCAAGACGTTGAGAAATATATTCACTGTTATCAAATCCCGGATGATTTTCGGATATTAATAACGAATAGTTATTTATCGCAACAGTTTTGCGACGCTTCCAGACATCGCTTCGCCTCCCGGTACCTGACTCGTCAGCCACGGGCTGATTGACCAAGGCCCCCGTCCCCCACACCGTATCATGTGGGATCGTACAGGCGCCTGACGATTTCTCGGTGCCGTGCGTGATTGAGTTGGTAGTGTCTCAATAGCAGGACACAGGAAATGGAGCCCGCCATCGGAATCAGCAAGCCGAACCCGATCAGGACGATTTCTGGTGATCCTGATATGTCTTGGCCAGCGGCATATCCCGAAAGATCCAAAGCCAATGCAAACCCTCCAACGCCCAGAGCGATCGAGGCTTTCTGTCCGAGAATGGCAAAGGCAAACAACATTCCCTCAGGATTGACGCCGGAACGGTCCTTCACATCCTCGACGCAATCCGTCACCATTCCCCATATGATCGTATAGACGCCACTGGCACCAACGCCGACGACAATGCAAAAGCCAATCGTCGCAAACGGCCACGCAAACAGGCTCGCACAAAGCCCGACAAATCCCGCTGCGGTCGTGGCGTGCGCGAGTTGCAGCGCCTGCCTCTTTTCCCACTGCCCGGACAGAAAAATCCAGAGTGGCAAACCTGCGAATTGTCCAAGGACCATGGCTGTAAGCATGCTTGAGGCCGCCTCCGGCCGATCCAGGAGATAGGTGGAAATGTACAGGAGCGACTTCCCAAAGAGGGGAAGTGAAAACGTGGCCAAACACCCAACGACAAGGGCAATCCGGTAGGATGGAGAGGCCCAAAGCGCCCTTATCCCCTTCATAAGTGGTGTACGAAAGCGCACTACGCGAGCACTCTCGCGATCCTTGTTCCTCACAACGCTCCAGGATGCGACCATCACGATTGCAGAAAGACAGGCTACCGATCCTGCGAAAACAGCGAGCCCTCTGGGTGACAGGATCTCGCCCCCGCCATTTTGGATGAGCGGCGCAAGCGACAAGGCCAGAATGAAAGATGCAAGAGAACTGAACAGGAAGCGATAGCCCGCGAGCCGGCCACGCGCCTCACTTTGGCGAGTCACATGCGTCATCAATGCGTTATGAGGCAAATCGATCAGGGAATAGCTGGCCCGAAAGGCCACGACGAGAAACGTGATCAGAAACGCACTGCCAGCACCAACAAGCGGCAATGTATAAAGCGCGAAAAAGCTCAACGCAGATAGGGGGGCACCGATCAGGATGAGCGGCCCATACCGCCCGATAGGGGTATGAAGCCTGTCTGCCAGAAACCCCACACAGGGGTCGAGCACCCCATCAACAACAAGAGAGCCAAGCAAGATGAGTCCTGCGAGCCACGGGTTCAACTCCAGCATATCCGTCATCACGAACAGAAGCGTGATCTCAGTGGTGCCCCACAGGATATTCTTCCCGAAGTTTCCGGAGGCGTATATCAACGGACGAGCATTAAATGCGACAGTCTCAGACAAACTCGAACCAGTCTCCGTGTTTTCCCGACGCGGCAGCGCGAGGCAGCAATCCATATCCTCCATCAGGCTGCAAAGAATCAACAGGATGAAGTCGCCACGGCCTGATGCGAACCGTCAGGTATCTGTCCCTCAATTCCGGCTCATCTGACAATGCCGTTAAGGGTACTGTTGCATTTGGCGACTGGAGACGGCGGCAGATTTTGGCCAGAAAATTGAGCTTCCGGCAAAACGGAGACGCGCTTGATCAGCGAAAGCCAGCACTGTGCGGGGCTTTCGGCGAAGGTGGGTGTAGTTTTCTCTGTTATGGGGTCCGGCTGGCGGAGAGAGAGGGATTCGAACCCTCCCTACATCTATACTCCTATCGAAACAGTATGTTGCGTAAAGTCACCATAAACAATAAGGATTGCGTCCTACGAAACCAAGATCATCGGTCCTACATTGATATGGCAGAATCCAGCTACCTGAAGAAAAAGCGTGACAGATACTACTACCAGCGCCGCGTACCAAAAGACGTCAGAGATCACGACCTTTTTCTGAAGCTACCGGAAGTCATAGAGAGATCCCTCCACACATCTGACCCGGCCGAGGCCAGGCTGCGTGCTGCTGAAGAGAATTTGTCATTCGAGCGCCAATTGGCTGACGCACGAGGGCTTCCCCAACCTCCACTTAATTCCGCAAGCATCACCGCGACTTCGCAAAAGCAAGATCGCCAGCCTTTACCTATTTCTCCAGACTGGATCGAATGGGTCGCAAGCGAGCACTACTTTTTACTGACTGCACCCATCTCTTCAGCATATGAGTACGCCGGATTCGAGCACGAGGACTCGGAAGAAAGGCTTCAGGACGCGGAGAGTTTCGAACTTGCCAGCTTAATGGCGAAAGAAGATGACTTGAAGAAGAGAAAGGTACGCGTGGTGCGAAGAGCCGCGCTTTCGTACCTTCAATCAGAGCAGCGGCTAGCATCCCCTTTGGAGCGAGACATACTCAAGAGGATCAAGCCCCACCCGGTGGAACAAAAACAGGAGTATCGGGATCTTTGCCAAGCATTAATGGACGCCGAGTTGGACGCGATCCAATTTGTCAGAAAATTGTATTCTGAGGGAAAAGCACCGAAAGAGCTTGATCAGCACCACCTCAATATCACCAAGAAGCCCGCCGCGTCGAAGCTAATAACTTTAAGCGAATTGGCAAAGCGCTACCTCGCCACATCTCCAGACGTCACCGAGGAATGGCAACGGCGGGTGTATCGGATCGTGGACGTATGCGCATCACTCGGAATGCCGACCGATGTGTCGAAGATCAGGAAGTCTCATGTGCGCGATGTTATCGACCAGCTTCAGCGCGCGCCGCGGAACTGGTCGCAGAAATATCCTGGCAAGACTATCGCTGAAGCAATCGAACTCGGTACAAAAGAAAGCGCCGCAACCCTCAGCGCTAACACAATACGTGATGGATATATTGCTGCACTCAAGACTGTATTCTCCTTTGCCGAAGAGAGAGAACTGATCGAGTCAAATCCTGCGCAAAATCTGAAAATTGAGAAAGCTCGGAATGATGGCCGGGGGACCGGCTTTGACCCAAACGAGCTAAGCAAGCTCTTCCGGTTGCCTCTGTTTTGCGGGTGCCAGGACGACATAAGACCGCTGATCCCTGGCGATCATTTGATTAGAGATCATCGCTTTTGGGCGCCGCTCATAGCTTTGTTTACGGGAGCTCGAACCACTGAAATCGCACAACTCAAACTCGACGAAGTCGTGTTCGACGATGGACTTCCGCATTTCATAATTCAGGCATCAGAGGAGGGCTCCCTGAAGACCCACGCGGCGACCCGAAGAATACCAATGCACGTAAAACTCATAGAATTCGGTTTGAAGTCTTATGCGACCGAACTGAAAAACGGTGGTGAGCAGCGCCTATTCCCCTTATGGCAAAAGCCGACAGGGAAGGGCTACCCTGATGCCAGCTCACAGAGGTTTTTCCGAAGGTCTATCATTCCCTTGATTACGACTCGAACGAAGCCGCGGCCAAACTTCCATTCGTTTCGCAACACGATGAAAGACGAAATGGTTCGTGTCGGTATGCCCCCAGCTCACCAAGATGTCATTCTCGGTCACGAGCCGGCGGGAATGACGAGAATCTATCACAAGTCCAGAAACTTGGCCGACCTAACCGAATCCCTTAGTCGAGTTGAGTTTCCTCACGTGGACTTCTCAGGGGTCATCGCGCGGGGATAAACCAGTCCCCTTTGCTCCTACAACCACCAATCCGAGAACCTCACTTGGCACCCACAGTTACTTCAATCAAAAAGAAGCTTCAGGCTGAAAGAAATCATGCGTCTTTTGGATACGAAGACAGACTAAAGAGCGCTCGGGATGAGCTCATTACTTTCTACGGCCCCAAAGGAATTGACGCTTCCGACCTACTCACAGACCAAGCAAGCATTGCGAAGCACGTCGATGCCGCCGCGCTGGTGAAACTGGCATATCTGGGAGTCTACTGGGAGAAACAAAGAAAACTCAAAACCACCTCACCCCTCGCGCACAAACTATCAGAAAACCGGATCTCTTGGTGGAAACTTGCATTCGGATTGCGGTGCAACCGCCTATTTCAACCAGATTGGTCAGAAGTGGGGCTTCATGAGGAGTACACATCCAACGACCTCGTGAACCGGTTTATAGGCGAGTGTTCAATACAGCTTGCCGATCACTACCATACACGCTGGATATCCAACCCACATGGCCGAGAAAAGCGTTCGCTCGAGCATGATGTTTTGCTGAGAGAATACGGCAGTGTATTACCCAATTTTGCGAAATCCACACCCTCCGATCGGTTCCTTGAGCACATGCAGATCGCAAGTGCCTATAGAGCCATTGAGCCTATTCGGGTAAATCTGTCCGGCGAAGCTCTAGTCCCGGTGGGGGAGAAAGCTATCGAGAAGATCGAAATGGGGGCAAAGCCCTCGGACAAGATCACACTGACCTCCGGAAGAGGCGTTACCTTGGCGGAGGTTCTGAACTTTATGGAGGCACTCTCAGAGTTGCCGACCTTTGGTGAGTGGGCGAAAGCACAACCCCCAAGCAAGGCAGCTGCATTCGCACGCGCCATTCAGCGATCAGGATCTCAGGGCATCGCCATTACCGCCAACCTAAGTACGCCTGCACTTGGTAGAGCTCATTCGGCCGCCAAAGAAACCGGCTCAGCCATTCAGGACAGTTTAAGGCGGCACCTATCAACAGAGTTTGGGGCGACGCCGGATTTCTACTTCGTGTTCGAGAAAGGTCTGGGTCAAAAGATTCACCTCCACGGGGCAGTATCTGTCGATCCAACCGACGAAAACATCAAGAAAACACGAGCGGCTCTCATGAAGCTATGCGAGGCAAAGGACAAACCCGGTAAAGAGCGTGCAGCACATGCCCGTCCATTTGAAACTCCGGCTCGGTGGGCTGGATATTCAATCAAGCATCCGATGACGAGCCAAAGCAAAACCGGTGTTCGGTCGCTTATCCGGAGCACCAGATCTCTGACGACAGAAGCAAAGAAAGAGTGGGAACTCATGCGTCAGGAACAGAGGGATGCGAGGTACGTCATGGGGTTAAAACCGTGACCCCATTCCCCGAGCGCACCCTCCGTTTTCAGACACCGCGACAATCGACTCAGATTGCTCGCTGACGCGCATTCGCTGAGTTTTCGACCAGCACCGCCAGACGCACCCAATCGACTCTCCAGCGCGCCCTGACAGCGCACTCGCCCAATAAGCGAAGTCTTAGGGTTTCGTCGCACCCTTGATCGTGGTGCTTCGGCAGATTTCCGTAAGCAGTGTTGGTTATACCCGTACCTGTCGTTTGCTTCCCTATCCTCTCGCCGCAAGCACCTGATCAAAAGCGTGCGGCGTTCGCTTAGCTTTCTACAATCACCTGATGTATTTCGCCTTACACAAACAAAAGTTTGCCACCCGCAATCACCGACGAGAACCGCTAGATTCTTCCTATCGACAACCAACCGAAAGGAAGACCAATGCTGTTCCCAGAACTTGAAGAAACACCTCCAAACCGCCGGATGTCCCGGTTTCTCGAACTCTCATTCGAGTACCGGAAATCAACTCCAGCCCAGCTTGCCGAAAAGCTTGGATACAAGAGAGACACAACCGTCGTTCAATGGATGCGCGGCTCTGCCAAGGTCCCGCTCCGGCACCTTTCAACAATCGCCAACTTCTTCAGTCATGACATCGCCCATGTGCTCTCTGCCTGGCTCGCTCAGGAATGCCCGGACGACCCTGAGATTGTGTCTGTTGCGGATCGGGTGATTACCATTTGGGAGTGGCAACTCGTCTACGTGGCACGTGACATCCACAACTACTACGACGAGTAGCTCCAGGAAGCTCTGAGAGAGTCACCAGAGCGCGTTTGACGACTTCAGAAAGCCAACCAGTACTGAAGGGTGAAACGCGCTCTACGGACTCCTGAGAGCGCAGTCGAAGCAAAGTAGAGAAGTCTTAGGGATCAGTGCCCTCCTCTACCCGGATGCATCCAATATCTTCGGCTCAAACCGTCAAGAAATACCCGTACCGCGAACCTGATCGAATGGCGGTGAACTAGTACGTGGCCATGTAGACCGTGTTGTCAGCCGCAAATTGTCAGCGACCACTTCATCCCGGAAGCAACCCAAACGGGCATGGCTTCTAGTTCCTAAAAGCGGACATGAGATTGTCTCGAAAAGTCGAGGGAGCTAATGCCGTCTCACTTGTATTTGCTTTTTCTGGTGCTGCAATCGGACTATATGGGGCCGATCGAATAATATAATCACTACAATCCTAAACTCGTTAGAGGATAGATCATCGTGCGGCGCGCAGAGATATCAAGCGAACTCGCTAGCTTAGCGTTTGACTTTTTTTATTGGTTTTCTCGCTTCGAGTACGGCCTGAAGGAATTAGGCTTTTTGCGTAACAGAACGCCGGGCGCGAAAGCCGAAATTGCATGGCGCTGCTTCTTCGACACTTGGGAAGATCGATATCGTCTTTCGCCCAGCGCCGAAGCATTGATCGCCGCGAACCCGCAGATGCAAGTAATTGATCACACGGGCGCTGATATGACGTTCAAGCCTTTAGTGTTCTCTGACGATCACTGCGACCTTGAGCGTGTGGTCCGGTTAGCGCAAGCCGTGCGCAACAACCTGTTTCATGGTGGAAAGCACGGCAGCGAGTTTTGGGACGACCCCAAACGAATGAAACAGCTGTTACCTATAGTAATCCAAGTGCTGGATGACATCGCCGCACAATGCGGATTTCAAGACTCATACAGTAGATATTACTAGCGACCGTGTTCTCTCGACGCGAATGTGGCCTCGAAGCGCCAGCGGCATAGTCTTAACTCAGTTTCTGACGCGCCTCAAAAATGGACGAAACGAACGCGTTGATTGACGACAAGTGCGGAAATTGAATTCCCCAGGGGGGCGGTAACTGCATCGAGGGATTCCCCCACACGAGCCTAGCGGTTTTTTGCGGTAAGACTCTGTGCCGGCTGACCTGAAAGGTTACGTCTTGAAAATCCATATCTAGTTCCCACATACCCAAAGCTCACCACATTTTGTGGCTATTGGCGGACAAACAGATGATCAAGAGTGCGAGGTCGCCGTAGAACTTTAGAAGAACAGGTGACCTATGACACCAAATGCCAGATTTCAGGAATTCATTCGCGATATTACTCCCAGCGCGACCACCATGGCGAATTCCAAGAGTGCTCATGAGAGCGTCCGAGCTGCATTGAATTCGGATGATGATTTCAAGGGTCATGTAAAGCGCCTGTTTATCGGGGGATCCTACAAGCGTTCGACTGCGATCCGACCGCGGGTGAAGCAAGGGTCAACCGAACGGCCAGATGTCGACCTCTATGTAGTGGTGGATGGTGATCCGTGGTCGGCTGATCCCGAGGCTTGGATTGATGCACTTTTTGCCGCTCTAAACCGAGCGAGAAAAGCGCTTGGGATTACCTCTATCAAAAGGAACCGTTGTTCAATTGCTCTTTCCATGAACAAGGCGGATGTGGATGTGTCCATCCTTCTCGAACGCCAAAACGACGGTCTCTACCGGATCGGAAACCGGACGACCGGTGAATGGTACAAAACTGATCCTGAAGAACACACGACTTGGTCCGCGAAACAGAACGGAAGATTGTCGCAACGGTTCAACCCTATGGTTCGAATGGTCAAATGGGCGCGCCGCGAGAACAAGACGGTGTCGCGTCATCCCAAAAGTTTCCAGTTGGAAATGTTCGTCGCCCCGGACATGGATAAAACCGAAACCCACTATGGACAGCTGTTTCACGATTGGTGCGACGCGTTCGTTTCGCGTTATAAGTGGAACCGAGACTGGGAGAGTTGCCCAGCGATTGAAGACCCTGCCGTTAAGGGAGCTGACATTCTCGCGGGCGTGACCGACGCTGAGTTTTGCGCCTATTACGATAAAATCAAAAAGCATCGAGATGACGCACGCAAAGCGCTCGACACCGATGACCAGGAAAAAGCGACGACCTATTGGCGTCGTATTTTCGGTGATCGTTTTCCAAAGCAAAAATCTAATTCGGCAGGCACGAAACGCGCCGCAGCGGCGATGTCCCCTTTAACCTTTACCGGCGCGCAGGCAGCACCCAGCGCGCGACCGGCGAAGTTTGCATGATCTATGTGGTGGCTCGTCGATCAAAAACGTCTTCAAACTGAACGGCTAGCCATTGAAGCGTTAGATGCTGGGTGGTTTCAATCGCCAGATTGGAAACCGGGTCCTGGTCTATCATTGCAACTGGATTTTGAGATCGTTCTAGCGCGGGGACGCTTTCCCCTCGTAATGATTTATCACAGTACGTTTCCAGCGTCGCCGCCGAGTATCCGGCCTGCGGACGGTGAAACGCGACTCTCGTCCCACCAATATGGCGCAGGCGGTGATCTTTGCCTTGATATCCGAAATGACAATTGGACGCCTGATATTCAGGGTGCGGATATGGTGCAAAGCGCTCGCCGGCTCTTAGAGATGGAGACGCCGGGAGGCGACGGAGAAGCTGTGACGGCGCCGTCTGCCCATGATTATCCACTGGTCATGGCGCTGCGGAAGGACTTACGCCGCTTCTATGTTGATCCGATGTCGCGACTGGCTTTGGCCGACGACAACATCGACGGTGCTGCTATACAAGTCGGTGTGGAGTACGGCAGCGGTGCAGGCGTGATTGCCCGATTGTTCAGTATCGGTGATGGGAAAACTCCACCCCAGCCTCAAACGCCTGTTGCGATGTTGCAGACAAGTTGGGATGTTGATGGGCGGGTCGCTGAAATTGATCTCGACGTGGCTGGCCTCAGCGCGGTCAAGACGCGCACGGATTTGAACGTTATTCTTTCTGAGCCGATTGCTGATACGGGAAATACTCCTGTCGCTTTACTCCTCAAGGGGCGCCATATGCGGCTTGGATTGGTTGTCGCGACGCCGGGCGATGAGGATCTGCTCACCTACGAGACCGTCTATGCGCCATTCGACCCGAGTCGTTCTGGCGAACGCCCATCGGATTTTTCACAGAAGCGGGTTGGGCTGGTCGGGCTTGGTTCGTTGGGCTCAAAGGTCGCGATTAGCCTGGCCCGAGCTGGCGTTCGGCAGTTCGAAATTGTCGATCCTGACATCCTCCATATCGGGAATCTAGAACGGCATGAATGCGACTGGCGAGATGTTGGAAGGCATAAGGCAGACAGTCTTGCTAATCGACTTCGACTGGTTAGCAGGTCGGTTACTGTGGATCGCTGGCGCAGCGCGATTGGGGCTCAAGTTTCGTCTCAAGAAGCCGCCAATATCAATCAAGCTTTGGCAAGATGCGATGTTCTGATCGATGCCACCGGCAATCCGGACGTGTTCAATCATTTGGCGGGATTGGCCGAACGACACCATCGGGATTTGGTTTGGGGTTCAGTTTTCGCTGGCGGTATTGGCGGCGAGGTCGCGCGAGCGCGTTTCGGCAAAGATCCATCACCGTACGCCGTTCGAGGCGCCGTCAATGCCTACTATGAACGCGCGGAGGAAGCACCGCCAATACCCACGGGACGCGGGTATGACGGGTCTGTCGGTGAAGAAGCACCGTTGCTCGCAACTGATGCCGATGTTGAACGGATTGCGGGCCATGTTAGCGACCTTGTTTTAGACGCCTTACTTGAGGTTGAGCCGTCAGTATATGACGCGCACGCTTATCTGATTGGGTTCCGCCGCGCGTGGCTGTTCGACGGCCCGTTTGACACCCACCCGGTCATCGCGAATGCACCCGTAAGGCGGGCTCTACCCTCGCCAGGCGAGGCTCAGGTAGAAATAGACTTCATCAAGGAGCTTTTTGAAAAGACACATGATGAAGCTGAGAATTAGCGGCGACCTAGTAGCCGCATGGCAAAAGGATCTCATTAAAGCGGGTAAACGCGAGATCGGCGGTGTGCTATTTGGCGAGCAGATCGCCGAAGGTGATTTCCGATTGGTGGAAGCTACACGCCAACGGTTTGGCGGCGGGACAAGGGACCGGTTTCATCGGCGCGGCCGTCCGGCCCGAAAAGCCATTGAAGTCTTGCATAACATCCATGGCGGCGATGCCGAGCGATTCAATTATCTTGGTGAATGGCATTCACACCCTAGTGCCCCGGCACTGCCGAGCATCCGCGATCAAGTCACTATGTTTCAATTGTTGGCCGATCAGGCTGGCGCGGTCAATTTCCTCGTTTTGCTTATCGTTCGGGTGAACGGCGCGCGAGCGCTTGAGATGGGCGCCGCAGCCTATCTGGCCTCGGGTCATCGGATTGGCTGTCAGATCGTGATCGAAGCGGGCGTCAGCATACCAATTAACATTCAAGATAGCGGGGAAACACCATGAACACTTGGTCGTTGAAGAATGCTCTTTCTGAACTCCACGATGAATTGGAAGAGCGTCTAAAGCGCGTGCGCAAGACGACGCCGCATCCTGGAACGATGGGGGATAGCAGTGAGAATGTTTGGTTGGGTCTGTTGAAGAAGTACCTTCCAGAACGGTACCGTGCTGACAAAGCCCAAGTTGTCGATAGTGCTGGAAACATCAGTGATCAGATCGATGTTGTGATTTATGACCGCCAGTACTCGCCTTTTATTTTCCATCTAGAAGCTGGCATCTACATCCCGGCTGAGAGCGTCTATGCTGTCTTCGAGGCTAAGCAAACCGCAAACCTGAAACATGTCGGTTATGCTAAGAACAAAGTCGCCAGCGTGCGTCGGTTGAAGCGAACAAGTCTGCCCATTCCCCATGCCGGCGGGACTTATCCGGCCAAACCGCTCATCCCGATTTTGGGTGGATTACTCAGTGTCGAAAGCGAATGGTCGCCACCATTGGGCAAGTCGCTTCACGACAGTCTTCAAACTGATAAAGAAGATGAACGGCTTCAACTTGGCTGCATAGCCAGTCGCGGATTTTTCCACCTAAACAAAGAAAGCGGCGACCATGTCATGATCGACGGAGGAAAAGCTGCAACGCAGTTTTTGTTTAAGCTCATATCCGAGCTTCAGTTTAGCGGCACAGTACCCATGATAGACATTCAAGCCTATGCTGCATGGTTAGATTCGTGAGCGATCGCGTGTGAGCTTGGCTCCACGTCTTGCGGTTACGAAGGCAACTACTACGACAGTGCTGAGTTTGAGCTCCAAGCTGGCTTAGTTTGAAGCCGGTCAACAGTGCCAACTATTTCAGCAAACCGGGCTCAATTTCGGCGTTCTGAAGTTCCGGCTTCTATGTCCGCTTTTGCTCGACAACCTGCCGCACGAGACATTGGCGATCATCTCCGGGTCGTTCCATCACGCGTGACACCCACAACTACTACGACAAGTAGCTTCAGGAAGCTCTGAGAGAGTCACCAGAGCGCGTTTGACTACTTCAGAAGCAAATTCCAGCACTGAAAGGTGAAACGCGCTCTACGGACACCTGAGAGCGCAGTCGACGCGAAGGAAAGAAGTCTTAGGGATCGCCGCCCTCCTCCACCCGGGTGCATCCATTATCTTCGGCTCGAACTGGCCAGAAACACCCGTACTTCGACCCCCAGCGATCTCACGTGAACGATTGCGGATACATCACGGCATCCCACCGACAAAGCCGCTGGTGTCATCATTGCGAACAAGCGCCAGCCTGACACCAACGTGCCGGCATCCCGAGCGCGGACATGCAAGATGCCTCGCAACTTCATCCAGATACACATCCCGATGGTCCACCTTGATAAGCAGGTGCGTTGGGCTTTGCAGCCACGTGTGCAAGCACCTGATACAAGTTGCCTCCAGGAACTGGCTTTCATCCAGATCCTTCAAGCGCATGTCCGTCAGCCAGCTCACCAGAAGTCCTCCGCGCTAGGGATGCGCGTGAACGCAATCTTGCCGCCGGTGAAGCCGCCCGGTGGCGGCGTCCACTCCCCCAGAGTGACGACACGTTTTCCAAACTGAGTGTTCAACCGGTCAATTGTATGGGTGAGCGTTTCCCAACGCTGGCATTCTTGATCATCATCTGTGAGCAGGTCCAGTTGGCGGTTTTTGGCAGGGACCAGATCAAGCAGTGTGACCCCTACACGGATGATATTCGGCTTGCGTCCAATCTGTCTCCGGGCGCGCTCCCAGATCTTCTTCAGCGCGGCCAGACAAGCGTGATCGTCATGAACACTCGGAAGCGTATGTTCTCCAAACCAGCCTCCTCCGCGAATATCGAGCCACAGGTATAAGCGGCGGGCATAATACCCTTCCCTACGCATCCGGCGTGCAGCCTTCATCAACAAGAGACGTGAGCACCCCTCCGCCTTCTCCGGCGTCCGCCAACCCGGTGACAGCACGCGCCCATGCCCGTACATGCCGCGAGACGTGGGCACAGATTTCACGTCATAGCCGTGAAGCGCGTACCACATGCGCTCGCCATTGACGTTCCCCCAGAGACTTCGGAGTTGCTTGGGCTGGGTGTCCAACAATTCCTGCATTGTGGTGATACCGGCTCGCTCCAATCGCACTTGTAAGCGAGCGCCGATCCCGGAAATGTCTTCCAGTGGTACTTTGAGCAAGGGCGCGGGCATGTCGTTTGGATGCCAGATCGTCGTGCCATTCGGCTTGTCCATCTTGCAGGCGGTCTTTGCCAGGAGCCGGTTCGCCGCAAACCCGATCGAGCAGGTGATATACGGACCGACATTCTCAGAGATGCGTTGCTTCAATCGATCCGCTAGGTCTTCCGGTGCCCGCATGTCCCCAGGATCCAGACGACAACAAAGTTCATCAATGGATTTGACGGTCTCTATCGGTATCTCACAGGCAATCTCGTTCAGCAGCGTGTTGTGCGCTCTACGAAACAGATCCGGGCGTTGCATCACCAGCATAATGTCAGGACAAATCCGGCGCGCTTCCGGCACCGGCATGACATTCTGGCACCCCATCGCCTTGGCTTCTTTGGAACAGGCAATGACGACGGTGCTGTCGGCCGCATCGCTTTCGAACGGGATCACCCCGACCGGCCGACCTCGCAGGGCGGGCATGGCCTGCTGCATGACCGAGGCAAAGAAGCCGTCAAAGTCTAAGTACAGGCTCTCGATCGTCTCGGGTTTTCGCATCTTCGTGTCTCCCTTCTGGAAAACACGACAAAGAGAACGAAACAGGAACACACGTCAAGCGCTTGCTATTCCCCACAAGACGAATTTCACTGTTTTCATGTGTAACAGATATGCCCAATGGGGCTCCGTCTCGGAGATGCGCGCATTTATGCGACTGCTTGAACGCGAGCTGGTGACCACACCGGCGACCGACAATCTCATTCCCCAGGAGAACATCTATCCCGACCAAGATGCGCCGATCATAAGAAACCACACATCCGGCGGATGCGAGCTCGCCCTGTTGCGCTGGGGCTTTCCGCCGATCCCTAACCAGCGCCAGCCAATCACCAATATCCGCAATCTTGAAAGTCGCTGGTGGCGAGACGTGAACCGGGAATGGCTGATGTCACCGGAGTATCGTTGTCTTGTCCCCTTCACGGCGTTTGCAGAACCCGTCAGGGACTCAACTTGGTTCACGGTGCCAGACACACCGATCGCATTCTTCGCTGGGATCTGGCGCCCCTGGCGCGGGGAACGACTGGCTGAGCAACCTGGCAAATCCCGACGCGCGCGCGAGGGGCGTGATTGGGAGCTGTATGCCTTCCTCACGACCGAGGCGAATGACGTGGTGCGTCCCGTGCACGAAAAGGCCATGCCTGTCATACTGCATGAGCCAGACGACTGCCTCGAATGGCTTGGCGGAGGTGAAGACAGCTTGCACCTACAGCGCCCACTCCCGAACGATGCACTTCAAGTCTTGGATGGCGACCAAGGTTAGTGTGCGAAAAATCAGCTACAGCGCTCTGAGAGACTCGCACAGCGTGGTTTTGAGATTTGGGCGGATCTCTCAACAGAAGATAGTCGAACGCGCTCTACGGACTCGGCACAGCACAATGGAGCCAGCTAGGTGAGGTCCGATTGATCTAACTGAACAATTTCACCCTAGCGCCGGACGCTGTCAGAACTGGTTCTGCTCGGAGTACCCGCATGCGCCAGCCGACAGGTGAAATTCCTAGTACAGTATTTTTCGATCTATAGACTATTCCACGTTTGTGCATGAGTGAGCTCCAATACTTTGGCTCAGAACTTTTTTGCAAATACCCGTGGAATGAGGGATTAACGCGTTGCAAATTGTCCAGATCGCCAATGTTTACAGCGTTTTCGTCAATTCTGATTATTCCTCGACCGACTTGGAGATAGTTGGGTCTCAGTCGGCAGGGAAAATTTCGTTTACCCAACTTTCCCATTTGAGAAGTGGTCGCAGGTGAGCCACATATCGTGAAATCAAAGTTCGACCTAACGTTGCGATATCGCCAGTGCTCAACTTTAGAGACGTCAACTCGTCTGCTACTGTTAGTCCAGAGACGAACGAAGAAGACCAAGTTCAAGTCTTTCGGTAGCCTCGGCTGGCGTTAGCGAGCGAGACTATCCAAATCTTGTCATGACAGCCGACCAAAGCGATGCGAACAAAACCAAAGCAAGTGGCCATAAGACTTGCACAGCTAACCAAGCAACGAAAAGAAGCACTACCGCGCCGATCGCAGCAAGAATGAGTGCACCGAACATCTCGGTCACTGCATCATCCGTATTTTGAATTGTGCCAACCAGCATGGCGAGCAGCACAACGACCATAGCCAAAAAGAATAGCGTCATTTTTGACTCCCATGACAGAGCTTTTCCCGCTCAGCGAATTGCTACTTTTTAGGTTTAGGGGGAGGTGGAGTCACGACAACCTCTCCCGACAACAAAGCCAGCAGTCGATGACGGATAGAGTCCATATCCGATGCCTTATTGATATCCGAATGCTTATCCCATTTCTTGAGCAAGGCTTTCAGTTGAGGCGAAGTGCAATAATGCTGAATACCAGAGGCAAGCTCTGTTTTGGCGATATCACCGAGTGATCTTGCCTGGGGAAGAGACAGCTTTGTTGGCACGAAAGGTGAGCGCCTTCCTTCCAAAAGTTCCACCAAGTCCCGCGCTAGCTCTGAGTGCGCCAATCCGGCAGGGACCGTGCGTTTCGGTTCCCATACTTTGGACACCTTTTTTAATTCGGCCATCGTAAGTGCGTCACTCAAGCTCTGAGCCACATGCTGCCTCACCGACCCAGGCGCGCTCTTTGCTGTATCGAGTTCCAGTCCAGTCAGCATCTGGCTGATGGCCTTGTTCAAGGTCTTCTCCAAGCCACGCTCTGCGGTGCTCGTAAGTTTAAGCGGAAGCGCGCCAAGCTCTGCTACGAGTTCGATCCTATCAACCATGTCGTGCGTGTGTGCTCTCTATTTTCTTTGCTATTGTTCGAAGTTGTTTTGTGATCGCAGGACCATAAAACTGTTCAAGTGTACGAATGTCATCCGGTTTGTCTCTGAACATCGCAATGCGCTTCACGACGATCTCAGCGCGGTCTAAACCGATAAACTCACTGCGTCTGAACCCAACGAACCCCTGCATCTCAGTGAGGAAGTGTTCCCGGTATTGCTCATAGATGAGTTCAACTTGGCGCTTGGCCTCTGTTGTGGTTCCCACAAATCTAGAGATGACAAATCGCCATGGCGGTATGGTGTGATTTACCTCTAGGTCCGAAAAATATTCCTTCATTTTGTCCATACCCCAAACGGACAAGCGCTCCGGAACAATAGGACAAAGTACCATATTCGACGATAGGACGGCCTCTTCCGCAGCCATCATTTTTCCCGGCGGACAATCGATAATCACGACATCAAAAGTATCCGACAATTTACCGATCGCTCGCTTAACAGCCGACCTATATTCGAGCTCCTGATTAGAGCGCAGCACCTCGTACTCAAGATCCCAAAGTTCTGGCGAGTTTACCGCCACCGCGAGATCAACAGCACCTCGACCACTCAAGCTATGCTTGGCGTGCGACAAGACGTTGGAGATGTTGAGCTTGTGGTCTGAAAGACTGGATCTGAAGAAACCGGAAAGGGTGTTTTGCTGCTCTAGCCGGTCGGCGTACTCTCGCTCGGACAATAGGATTTCACTCGCGCTCGACTGAGGGTCAAGATCGACAATGACAGCGCTCTTTTTGTGCTCGAATACAAATGTTTCCGCCAGCGCTATCGCCAGAGTCGTCTTGCCGACGCCTCCCTTCCGGTTTGCAATTGTAACAACCAGTCCCATACTTCAACCCGCCGCGATTTTCATGAGTCGTGCTCTGTTCTCATCATCAAGTCTATCATCAATATAGTTGTCCACCGCGTCCGGCTCGGGAGACTGACGACGAGCATCAACTTCAAACTCAAAGTTCGTAAGGCTGGGCGTATCGTGTGGTACAACGGATGTTTCAAATGTGATTAGTCCGACACCATGCTGTAGACACGAATCCTCGATGGCTGTGTGGATTCCAACAGTCATCACAGAACGAGGACAAACGAGATAAGCGTAGTGTGCAAACCGTGTGTGTGCGAGCGCCTCGTGGACGGCTACTACAGTGCTGCCTGCTAAGTTCTTTAGTTCCAAAGCAATGAGATCGAGGTGGCGAACCGGGTCGTATTTGCGGCGTCGGATAGTCGCTATGGTGAAATCTGGACGCGACCAAATACCCGTGCCGGCGCGACCTCCTCGTGCAGTACGCTGCCAAACGGTGAAATCAGCTTCTAGCCGAAGATGCGAGAATGCGTCTTTGGATGATAAAAACTGCTCCACTGGCTTTTCTAATAGGCGCTCCGGAAAGTCCGGCTCGGTTCTTCGAACATCAGATCCTGAGATGGAGAGAAGCTTTCTGGCTTGAAGAGAACATAATGCGTCCTTGTAAGCGAAACTATCGATAGGTCTTCCCAAAGCGCGCATGGTTAGCGTCTCGAGTTCTTTTACCTGAACGCCGGATTTTTGCGCCAGTACTTCTAGAACAATCTGCTCGAGTTCTTCCATCGCGTCTCAGCTCCCACCAATGTCATCTAGCGGTAGCGAGTGTTGCTATGCAACGGTGAAGGCGAATTGATAGCTAGAGCCGCCACCGCTAAATCGTATCCAGTCTTGTCTAACGCTAGCCTTTCCGCGGGTGTCCGCAGTCTGCTCGATGTCCTGGCGGCTGCTGCCCACCTATTATTTGGATCTCGTATCCCTCGAGTGCACCCAAAATGCGATCAACCAAATCGCGGGTGGCTTCGTCTCCGTCGACCGGAAATTTGCTCACCAATGCCTTGTGTAGCCTGGGAGGTGCGGTCCGAATGGCTACATATATAGCTGTTTGTGCTCATCCATCTTGTTGTTCAGATCACAAGCACGAAACGAGAAGAATGAGGATCGGACAATTATCCACTAAAAATTATTTGCCGAGTCTGAAATTGATCAAATGGGTGACGGCAATCCAACGGAAGTGACGCCGTGCCAAGTGTCCTACAATTTCTTCGGTTGGCGTCCTACATGCGAAACCTGCGCCGAACTAATTCATTGTTTTTATTGAATAAAAATCCTGCAGTCAGTTGCTGGCGGAGAGAGAGGGATTCGAACCCTCGGAACCCTTG
>TARA_R100001244_G_scaffold20643_7_pt1 | contig 26332 bp, 27 predicted proteins | sample TARA_R100001244 | Tara Oceans TARA_R100001244 (sample SAMEA2621564) | marine metagenome | biome: marine biome (ENVO:00000447); feature: mesopelagic zone (ENVO:00000213); material: "saline water (ENVO:00002010), including plankton (ENVO:xxxxxxxx)" | depth 790 m
ATTGTCGACGGCAGGCTGGAGCCGGTTGAATGAGACACGGCGCCGCGTTGATCGTGGTCCTTTTTCTGGCCGCCTGCGGTTCGGGTCAGCCGGAAGCGGACAAGCCTGTTACCGAACTGTCTCCGCTGGAAGAGGCCGCGATCGATGCCGGCGTCATACCGGATGTTCGCAATGTCACATTGGCTGGCGCTTTCGAGCGCCGCAGCGATCTGGGCACTGACCGGTTCTGTGCGGTTGGCAATGATGAAAACGGTTATCAGATCGGGATGATTGCGGTGTTCGGGCCGGCCACCAAATGCGAAGGGCTAGGCGAGGCCGAGCGCGATGGCGAGACCGTCCGGATCACCCTGGACAGCGAGGAAAAGTGCAGCTTCACCGCCCGTTTTGATGGTGTCGAACTGCAACTTCCCGGCAATCTGCCCGACAGCTGCGCGAGCTATTGCAGTCCGCGCGCCGGCTTCGAAGGAGTCAGTTTCTTCATCATCGGGGAGGGCGATGCAGTCGCCCGGTCGACCAGTGGCCGTGATTTCGAAAATCTGTGTCCCGGCGGATAGGATTGACGTTTACGTTAGCGTAAGCTATGAAGAATGTATGTCCAAGCCGCCAAACCATGCCGAACTCGACACGCCGGATCTGAAGAACCGGGAAACCTACACGATATCGGATCTGTCGGAAGAATTTGGCGTTACCGCCCGCGCCCTGCGCTTCTATGAGGACGAGGGGCTTATCGCTCCCGATCGCAAGGGCTTGTCGCGCATCTATACCAAGCGCGACCGGGCCCGTCTTGCCTGGATCATGCGGGCGAAAAATGTCGGTTTCAGCCTGATCGAGATTCGCGAGATGATCGATCTCTATGATGTCGGCGATGGCCGCCAGACGCAAATGCAGGTCACGGTCGAAAAATGTCAGGAAAAGGTCGATACGCTGAAGAAGCAGCGCGCCGACATTGACAGTTCGATCAAGGAATTGACCGGTTTCATAAAGACTGTGCAGGCCGCCATGGCGGAAGCCAAAGCACAGCAGTGACAGAGGATAGACGTCGGTACGATCCGGCACCCCCATTGAGTAGAAAGTAAGAAATCATGCCCAGTTATACCGCTCCCATCGGCGAAGTCCGGTTCATTCTCAACGAAGTCCTCAATCTGGAAAAATATTCGAACGTCAACGGATTCGAAAATGCCACGCCCGAAATGGTCGACGCCATCCTGACCGAGGCCGGAAAATTTTCGACGGAAGTGCTGCATCCGCTCAACCAGTCGGGCGACGAGGAAGGTTGTACCCGCCACGAGGACGGCTCGGTCACCACGCCCAAGGGCTTCAAGGAAGCCTATGAGAAACTGACCGATGGCGGCTGGACGACATTGTCGTCGCCCGAAGAATATGGCGGGCAGGGCTTGCCGCGGGTCATCGGCAATGCGGTCATGGAATTCATGGTGTCGGCAAACCAGGCGCTCGAAATGTACACCGGTCTGACGCAGGGCGCGATTGCGTCGATCCTCACAGAAGGCAGCGAAGAGCAGAAGCAGGTCTATGCCACGCAGATGATTTCCGGCAAGTGGACCGGCACGATGAATTTGACCGAAGCCCATTGCGGGACCGATCTCGGCCTGATCCGGACCAAGGCGGAACCGATGCCCGGCGGCAGCTATGCGATCACCGGCCAGAAAATCTTCATCTCCGCCGGCGAGCATGACCTGGCGGAAAATATCATCCATCTGGTGCTGGCGAAAACGCCGGGCGCGCCGGACAGTTCCAAGGGCATCTCGCTGTTCATCGTTCCGAAATTCCTCGTCAACGAGGACGGAACGCTGGGCGAGCGGAACGGCGTGAGCTGTGGTTCGATCGAGGAAAAAATGGGCATCCACGGCAATGCGACCTGCGTGATGAACTATGACGGCGCCACCGGCTATATGGTCGGCGAGGAAAACAAGGGTCTGCGCGCGATGTTCATCATGATGAATGCGGCGCGGCTGGGTGTCGGTCTGCAGGGTCTGGCGCAAGGCGAAATCGCCTATCAGAACGCGGTGATCTACGCCGGCGACCGGCGGCAGGGCCGGGCGCTGACCGGCGCAAAGGATCCGGACCACAATGCGGACGTGCTGTTCGTCCATCCCGATGTCCGGCGGATGCTGATGGACGGCAAGGCCTTTACCGAGTCGATGCGGGCGCTGGTGCTATGGGGTGCGTTGCAGGTGGATCTCGCCGACAAGGCCGCGGACGAGGAAGAGCGCCAGTTGGCAAACGACCTGGTCAGCCTGCTTACGCCGGTGATCAAGGGCTATGGTACGGCCAAGGGCTATGACATCTGCACCGAATCGCAGCAAGTCTATGGCGGCCACGGCTATATCAAGGAATGGGGCATGGAGCAGTTCGTGCGCGATGCCCGGATTGCGATGATCTACGAAGGCACCAACGGCATTCAGGCGATGGATCTGGTCGGGCGCAAGCTGGGCCAGAACGGCGGCCGGGCTGTGCAGGCCTTTTTCAAGGTGGTGGCCGACGAACTGGCCGAAGCCAAAGGCCACGAGAAGCTGTCAGGATTTGCCGATGCGCTGGAAAAAGCCAATGGCGAGCTGCAGAAGGCCACCATGTGGTTCATGCAGAATGCGATGGCCAATCCGAACAATGCCGGAGCCGGTGCCTATCATTATATGCATCTGATGGGTATCGTATCGCTGGGCCTGATGTGGCTGCGGATGAGCAAGGCCGCCCAGGCCGCCCTCGACGCCGGTACCGACAATCCGAAATATTATGAAGCCAAGCTGGTGACGGCGCAATATTTTGCGGAACGTTTCCTGCCGGACACGGGATCGCTGCGTCGCAAGATCGAAGGCGGCAGCGAGTCGATCATGGCGCTGGATCCGGAGATGTTTGCGGTCGCCTGAACCTTCCGGTCAGGCGAGTTCATTCTGCTCTGCCTGCTGATAGGCTTCTTCCCACATACCGAGGTTTCGCCGGGCATCCTGGACAAAGGGTGACCGGCGAATGCCCCACAGGGCCAGATCGTTGGCCAGCCGGCCAAACAGGCGCATCGGCCGTTTCACCTGCACCAGCAGGATGACCCGGCGCTGGTCCGTGTTATTGTGTACTTCGTGATAGTAGCTGTCATCGAAGACCAGCCATTTGCCTTCTTCCCAGAACAGGTCGGTATCCTCGACCTGCATCGTGCATCGCTCGGGTGTGTCAGGGATGATCAGTCCGAGATGGCAGGTTACCAGACCGCGCGTCACCCCGCGATGGCGGGGGATGGTGGCGCCGGGTTCCAGAATCGAGAAAAAGGCCGAGTTGAGATCGGGTATCTTGCGCACCAGTTCAGCCGTTACCGGCGCGCGTGCGCAATTCTCCGCTACCTCATAACCGTAGCCGATCAGAAAGAAGGAGCGCCAGTTGCCGTCGCCGGCGATCCGGGCATGATCGGGAGAAATTTCCCGGAGCGGCGGCACAGCGTCGCGGTGGCGCAGAATGGACGCGGCTTCCTCTGCAATTGTCTGCCATTTTTCGGTCAGGCTGTCGGTCCAGGAAAAGGCGTCGGTCGTAAGGATCGGTTCGGTAGGAATCTGCGATTGATCCGTCGATATGCGATTCATAGTACCGCGCAGGCGTTTGCCGATTTTGATGATCAGGGGCCTGTTATCGTTGACGGCTTCCGGAGAAGCCGGGCGAGGCTTTTGCATGGTCATGACTCGCAACCTTTCAGTTGATGTGTCCCGGACCCTTGTTTCGGATTATACAGGCAAATGTGACAACAATTCGACAAACCGTTGCCGAGAATCTGTCAATAGCGGTACCGCCACGAGATCACGACCAGTCGTGTCTGGTAGCCGATAAACTCCCAAATTCAGCCGCTTAGCCTTTCCCCGGCGCGGATCGTCGATGGCCGCTGGACCTGCAAAGAGCGATCCATCAAAAAGGTGATGACAGGGGAATGATATGCATAAGGAGTATATGCAATGCATTCCAAAACACGCTCAAATCGTATGCGCCGGATGGTGCCCTTTCTGATTACCGCCGGATTGGGACTATCGGTTGCGGCTCATGCGGCAGAACCCGAAACCCCGGACGAAATGCCGACCGAAATTCCGGCGCCGACCATTGACAGTGATGGCGACGGGGTGATGGATGCGTGGGATCGCAGCGGTGACGGCGCTCCCGATGCCTGGGACAGCGATGGCGATGGCCGGCCCGATCTGGTCGACAATGACGGTGACGGCAAACCGGACTAGAACCGCCGCTTTTCAGTCTGTGAAACACCGGACCTATTCTTGGTCCGGTGTTTTTCTGGTTTCAAATACTTCTTCGAACATGCTGAGCATGGCAGCCTTGCTTTGCCGGTCGGCGGAAGCGTTATAGCGCACAGCTTCTTCCGGTTTCGAATTGCTACCGGGATCGGTGAAGCCATGCAGGACGCCGGAATAGATATGCATGTGGCAATCGGCTCCGGCAAAATCCATTTCTTCCAGAAAGGCCCGCACCTGTTTTGGCGGGACAAAGGGATCGGCCCGGCCATGACAGACCAGAATACGCGATTTTATCGAACCGCGCTTGGCTGGCAATGGTGTGGCCAGCAGACCGTGAAAGCTTACCACCAGAGCGATATCTTCCCCGCCTCGCGCCATTTCCAGAACGACTTCGCCACCCATACAATAGCCGATCGCACCAATCCGGCTGTTTGCCAGCTGTGATCGCACCCGCAATTCGTCAAGCGCGCAGCGGAAGCGGTCCCGGTAATATTCGGCATCGGCGCGCAAGTCATCGGCCAGCTTGCGTGCTTCGCGGATGTCTTCGAGGACACCCGCGCCATACAGGTCACAGACCATCGCGCTATAGCCGAGGGAAGCCAGCCATCTGGCGCGATCAAACATCAGTTGGGTCGGACCGGCTATGGTGGGCACGATCAAAATGCCGGCACGCGGATAGCGGCTGGGTTGTGCCATATAGCCCGACAATTCTACATCACCATGCCGGTAGGTGAACTGCTGCACCTCGATAGAGCTCATTCTTCGGGCAAAAACTCTGGAACGGACAAATAGCGTTCGCCGGTATCATAGTTGAAGCCGAGGACTTTTGCGCCTTCGCCCAGATCGGGCAGTTTCTGGGCAATGGCCGCCAGCGTCGCACCGGAGGAGATGCCCACCAGCATGCCTTCTTCCTTGGCGGCTCTTAGCGCCATGGCCTTGGCATCGGCCGGTTCGACCTGAATCGCGCCGTCGATGCTCTTGGTGTGCAGGTTGCCCGGGATGAAGCCGGCGCCAATGCCCTGGATCGGGTGGGGGCCGGGCTGGCCGCCGCTGATTACTGGCGAAGCGGTCGGCTCGACCGCATAGACTTTCAAATGGCTCCAATGCTCCTTCAGTACCTCGGCTACCCCGGTGATATGGCCGCCGGTGCCGACGCCGGTGATGATTGCATCGAGCGGATCATCCTTGAAATCATTGAGAATTTCGATCGCGGTGGTGCGTTTGTGTATTTCAAAATTGGCGGGGTTTTCGAACTGCTGAGGCATCCATGCACCGGGGGTCTGGTCGACCAGTTCCTGTGCGCGCTCGATCGCGCCCTTCATGCCCTTTTCCTTGGGGCTCAGGTCGAAGGTTGCGCCATAGGCAAGCATCAGCCGGCGGCGCTCGAGTGACATCGACTCGGGCATCACCAGCACCAGCGTGTAACCCTTGACCGCAGCAACCATCGCGAGGCCGACACCGGTGTTGCCCGAGGTCGGCTCGATGATCGTACCACCAGGCTTGAGCGCGCCGGATTTCTCCGCAGCCTCGATCATCGCCAGGCCGATTCGGTCCTTGATCGATCCGCCCGGATTGGAGCGCTCCGACTTGATCCAGACATTGGCATCACCGAACAGGCGCTGTATCTTGATATGCGGCGTATTTCCGATGGTTTCGAGAATGTTATTGGCAATCATTATCCTGCACTCCTGTTTGTCTTTTCTGTGTCTGCCGATTCGATGCCGTCCGGCGGATCAAAAGTCTTGGCAGCGCCCAGCTGGGGAAACAGGCGCGACCATAATCCTGTCACCACTATAGCACCGGCACCGCCCGCGACAATGGCGGCGATGGGTCCGACAAGCACGGCAAGACCACCGGACAGGGCATCACCAAGCTCGTTCGAGGCGCTTATCGTCATCTGGCTCACCGCACCGACCCGGCCCCGCTTGGCGTCGGGCGTGTGCAACTGGATCAGCGAACTGCGGACATAGACGCCGAACATGTCGGCGGCCCCGCAAATTCCGAGACAGGCCATCGACAGATAGAGATTGGTGCTGAGGCCGAAGCCGATGGTGCCGAGACCAAACACGGCCATCGCCACCAGCATGCTGTTGCCGACATTCTTGCTCAGCGGGACGAAGGAGAAGATGACAGCGACGATCACCGCGCCGACCGCCGGCGAGGCGGCCAGCAGCGACAGGCCGATTTCGCCGGCGTGCAATATGTCTTTTGCAAAAACCGGAATCATCGCGGTCGCACCCGCCAGAAACATGACCAGAAGATCGAGCGTGATTGCACCGAGCACGAGCTTGTTGGTCCAGACATAGGCCATGCCTTCGCCGACCTGTTGGAAGGGGCCTTTGGACTTGTCGGCAGCGGGGCGCGGAACCGGTCCGATCAGGAAAATCGCCAACGTGGCCAGAGCATAGAGGCCGGCACAGACAAAATAGGGCAGGGCGGCATCAACCTTGTACAACGGCCCGGCCATGCCCGGTCCCGCGATCACGCCGACCTGCCAGGCGATGGTGGAAAGGGCGATGGCGCGTGGTATCGATGCTTTCGGGACCAGATTGGGTGCGAGCGAGCTGACCGCCGGTCCGAGAAAGGCCCGGCAGATGCCCAGCATTACAGCAATGATATATATGGACCAGAGCGTGATTCCGCCGGATGCCGTCATCAGACCGAGAGCCAGCGCAATCAATGCCTGACCCGCCAGCACGATGCGCGCGATCCAGCGACGATCCATATGGTCGGCGACCCACCCGACCAAAGGCGTCAGGATGAACAGCGGCACGAATTGCAGCAGACCGAGCAGCCCCAGTATCCCGGCAGACGCACTGATCCCCATATCTTCGCGGGCGAGATTATAGGCCTGCCAGCCGAGGATCAGCATCATTGCATAGAGCGCAAACATCGAAGCCAGTCGGGAGAACCACAGATAGCGATAATTGGCTATGGTGAAGGGATGTGGTGCAGAACTGGTCACCGGACATCTGCTAGCGATTGACGCAACGTGCTGCAATCACTTCGTTTGCCGCCTGAAAGATTCGACGGAAGGCGGTTCGTCGCATAAGACTGGCCAACTCCCCCGAGACTATGCCAGTCGGTTGCAGAACGAAAAATTCCCCGGGGAGATAATGAAAATGAAGATAGGCAATCTGATGCTGGCGGTTTCGCTGGCCGCCTTGACGGTTACCGGATGCAAGAAGATCGAGGATCAGCCAGTCGCCTCGATGGAAATCGATAGTAGCAGTGTATGGGGCGGTTATCTTTCGGCATTTCTGGACAGCTATTTCCCGGTCAATCCGACGTTCGCGGTCTATCAAGGAAAACATGAATTTGACGGCCAGTTGCCCGACTGGAGCGAGGAAGGCCTGAAAAAAATGGCCGATGTCCGCAAGCAGGCGATTGTGGATGCCAAGGCGATTGATGCGGCCGATCTGAGCGAGGCGGAACAGTTCGAGCGCGACTATCTGGTCAATGTGATGGAAGGCGAGCTGTTCTGGCTGGAAACGGCCGACGCGCCACATAAAAACCCGGCCTATTATGTCGGAGCGCTGGACCCCAATGTCTATATCGCGCGGCCCTATGCCGATGCCGAGACGCGGATGAAGGCCTTTATCAAATATGCCGAGGCTGTTCCGGCTGCCGCCGAACAGATCAAGGCCAATCTGCAATTGCCATTGCCGGAGACCTATCTCAAATTCGGGCAGGCCGGCTTTGGCGGTTTTGCGGACTATTTCACCGGCGATGCCAAGGCCGCCTTTGCCGAGGTCAAGGACACCGATCTACAGCAGCAATTTGATGTTGCGGCCGCTGCCGCCGCCGCCGCGATGAAGGGCTTGGCCGGTCATATCGGTTCGGTTCCCGCGATCAAGGATGGCTATGCGCTGGGTGCCGAGAAATTTGCCGCGATGGTGAGCAAGACCGAGGGAGTCAATATTCCGCTCGACGAACTGGAAGCGATCGGCAAGGCCGACCTCAAACGCAATCAGGACGCTCTCGCGGAAGCTTGCGGAAAATTTGCTCCCGGTGCAACCATTGTCGACTGTTTCGCGAAAATGGCAGCGAACAAGCCCGCAAAGGGACCGGTCGAGGAGGCGCGCGACCAGTTGCCGCCGCTGCGTGCGTTTCTTATCGAAAAAGATCTGGTGAGCATCCCCGGAACCGAGGTTGCCCAGGTCGAGGAGTCACCGCCGTATAACCGGCAGAACAGCGCCTATATCGATATACCCGGGCCTTATGAACAGGGGCTGCCGAGCGTCTATTATATCTCTCCGCCCGATCCGTCCTGGGATGCGGCAACCCGCGCGGCCTATATTCCCGGCAAGATGGATTTGCTCGGAACGTCGATCCACGAAGTCTGGCCCGGTCACTTCCTGAATTTCCTGCACGCCAACCGGGCCCAATCGATTTTCGGGAAGCTGTTCGTCGGTTATGCCTTTGCCGAGGGCTGGGCGCATTATACAGAAGAAATGATGCTGGAAGCCGGCTTGCATGATGGTGATCCGGAAACCAAAATCGGCCAGCTGTCCAACGCTCTGCTGCGCAATTGCCGCTATCTGTCGGCAATCGGGCTGCACGCACGCGGCATGACGGTCGAGCAGAGCCTCGATATGTTCCAGAAGGAATGTTATCAGGATCTGGGCAATGCCACCCAGCAGGCGGCGCGCGGAACCTATGACCCGGCCTATCTCAATTACACGATGGGCAAGCTGATGATCCGCAAGCTGCGGGACGACTGGACCAACGCCAATTTTGCCGAGCAAAAGACCCAGGAAGGGGGCGCAACGGCTGGCTGGAAGGAATTTCATGACGAATTCCTCAGCTATGGCGGCCCGCCCATTCCGATGGTTCGCAAGGCGATGATGAAGGAAGACGAGGCGAAAGCGGCCTTTTAGTTTGGTGGCTGTCGCCCGGGCAGCGCGCGATCCGCTGCATTTGCTGTTGCAAGGTCGGGTGCCTGCCGGTGCGGGCCCCCGTGTATCTGGATTAACGCTGGTTTTTAACACTGCCGATTAACATCTCCGGCGCTGCCGTACCGTGGCGGGACGGATTGAAAATCGGCCATTCCTTGCCGCAAATCCATGGTAAATGTTCCCTTAACAGACGGAGCTTGAGTCATGGTCGAGAAAATAGCCTATCGGATGAGTGCGACAGTGCTGCTGGTTGCGGCGCTGGCAATTGTTGCGATGCTGGTGATGGGACTCACGCGCGCCGACGCCGGATCGTCTGCTGCGCCGAAGCAGGAAGTCGCCATGGCCAGTGCTGATCCTGTCGTTCAAGATACATCCGCGATCGAGCCGGTTGTCGCCAATCCGGTCGATATTGCTGACAAGCTGCCGCTCAGCGACAAGTTCGTGGTCAAGCGCATCCTGCAGATCGACGAGCCTTTCGTGCATGGCTATTACAAATGGGATGACGAAGGCGTGCCGGAAGGCGAACTGGTCGTCACCGTCGATCTCAAGGCCGAAAGCATCTCCGTTTTTCGCGCCGGCTATGAAATCGGCGCGGCGGTGATCACTTTTGGCGATTCCCAAAAGCCGACGCCAACCGGGGTGTTTCCCATCACCCAGAAGAGCAAGGACCATGTTTCCAACATCTACGGTTCGCCGATGCCCTATATGCTGCGGCTGACCAATGACGGCGTCGCCATCCATGCCTCTGACGTCAAATGGGGCTGGGGGACGCGCGGCTGCATCGGCGTACCGCTGGAATTTGCGCGGCGGCTGTTCGAACAGGCCAAGCTCGGCGACCGGGTGATTGTCACCAATGGCAAGATGATCAGCATCGGCGACGCCATATTGTAAGCCATAGTTCCGGAGTCCCCGGCTAGCCTACCGAGAACCTATATTTCGACCGACTTCTGATATTCGTTGATCGCTTCGAAAATCGTCGTCAGCGCGCTTTGTTCCGTTTCGGAAATTTCCGGACGCCAGATTTCAAACAGCAGGATCACCCGCCGCTGGTCGCTGCGGTTCCAGGCTTCATGTTCGAAACTGTCGTCGAAGATCAGCGCCTCGCCATCCCGCCAGGGGCGGGTTTCCGCACCGACGCGCAAGGCGCAGTCCGGCGGTAGGACCAGCGGAATATGACAGATCAGGCGGGTGTTGAGCATGCCGTAATGCGGTGCAATATGGGTGCCGGGCTCGAGCACGGAATAGAGCGCCATCGGCGAGCGTTCCTGAATCACCGGAATCGGAGCCGCGACCAGCGCCGCCATGGTTCTGGGACAATGGACCGAATTTTCCGTGATCTCGACGCCGTCTTTCCAGAAATAATGGGCGCCCCAGCTGGGATCATCGAGCAGCGGATTGTTCGGTCGCGGGCGGTCGGGATGGCCCTGCACATAAGGTTTGAATTCCTGCGTCCGCGCGATCACACCGCGCAATTCCTCCTGCATATCGGGAATCGTGGCTTCCATGTCGGCCAGCCACGGAAATTCGGACCGTTCGTAAAATTCCCGCTGTGGCATGCCGGGATAATGAAACAGGGAAGGTTTCTGGTAGAAGATTTCCCTGCGGCCCATCAGCATGTCGATGGCGTTGCGTACCGGAATCGGCGTGTCCTTGCCGGTGAGCCCGGTGTCTTCCAGCTTGCCAAGCAGGAAGGCTTCAAAGCGGCCGTGCGCACCGGCGAGAAATTCTTCTGCCTGTTTGAGCTTCGGCCGCAAGTCGCTCGACACCGCAGCACCGACACCGACCATGTTCAGCGCCGCCCTGTAAAAGCTGTTTGCCGCCCGGTCATCGTTGGTCCGCGCCTTTAGTTCGCCCATCAGCAGCAGCGCAGGCAGATGGCGCTTGTCGATCACGAGCAGCATTTGCAGCGCCCGCTCCTCGCCACTGTCATCGCCAAGGGTACGGCAGGCATGGGCGAGCAGCAGCCATTGGGGATCGGCACCGCTTTCCGGCGCACATATCTGCTCCAGCAGTTCCCAGGCCCTGCGCGCATCGCCAGCGCGCAAACAGGTGATGGCGTCTTCGCGGAGCTTTTCGGCTTCTGATGTGGTCAGTTTCATCGTGTCGATATATCCAATCCATCCGTTCGTGCAACCGCTTCGATGGCAGAGCCTCGGCATCCAAAGCGGGCTGCCGGTGCGGGACGGTTCGACGCGGGGGTCTGAGATGACAAATCGATCCTCTGCAAAAATCCCGCGCCTTACATTTGGTCCGGTCTCTCCCTATATGGAGCAGGAGCGGCTGTTCATCCACGATTGCCTTTTTTTCAGGCAATATATTGCAGCGATCAGAAATGGTTTTGATCGGTATCCCGGAAGCAGAAAATAGCCGCGCCTTCGCTGACCCGCCTGTATCGCCGCATTCCGCCTTGCCCCGCCAGCTGACAGTCTTCCTGCGCAACGCGGGAGTCCGGCGTCCGCTGTCGCCACCCGAAAGGACAATATCATGGCCAAATCCCAGAAAAAATCGAACAAGGAAATCCGCAAGCCGAAAGCGGCAAAGGTCAAGACCAATGCAGCCAATCCCTCAGCCAAGACCGGCGTGGTTGTCGGTCTCGAACATATGAAAACCGGCCGCGGCAAATGACCGCACGGGAAAGGGCACCATTATGCGTGTAAAGGCGTCAGTATGTCGCGAACAGGAAGCGCGCCAGCTGGATCTGGCAGCGAATGATCCGCTCGAAAGCCGGCGCAAGGTCGCCGCGGCGGCCGCCAAGGCCTGGGGCCTGGAAGCAACCCAGGCGGAAAAGCGCGAGGCCGGTCACCTGAGTCCGCGCGACAAGCTCGACGCGGAGATTACGCGGGAATTTGCCGATGAAGAAGAGTAGGCTGACAAGCCGGACGATGACTAGAAAATAGTCGACCGGCCCGGGCTGTCCATTCATTCCGCTGCAGGCTTAGCCAGCAGCGCGGGCAGCACCGCGCGTTCGACGATGTCGGTGGTGATCTGGTGCATGTCGGGCTTGTTGTAATTGGTCGTGGTCACGACGATGACGGCGTTGAGTTCGGGCAGGATGACGACCTTGTTGCCGCCATTGCCCGACATATACCAGCCGGTAACGCTGCGCTCGCCGCTGCGAAAGGCGCGCAGCCACCACAGATAGCCATAATCGTCGATTCCGGTGGCGCGGACATGCGGGGTGAGCATCTCGTCTATCCAGGCGGCGGGCACCAGCCGGGTGCCTTCATATATTCCTCCATTCAGTACCAGCCGCCCCAGCGGCACCAGATCGCGGGCGCGGATTTCCAGCTGACCGCCTGACTGTACTTCGCCGCTGGGCGAACGCTTCCATTTGACTGCACCGATGCCGAGCGGCGCGAACAGGCGCTGTTCGACAAAGTGGTCGAAGCGGATCCCGCTGCGTTCCTGGAGATATTGACCGAGAAGGAAGGCGCCGGCGGTGCAATAGGAGAATCGTCCAAAGCCCTTGGCATCGCGGACATAATTGTTCGCGACCCGGATCTGTAGCGCAAAGTCCCGCCACACCCGCTTCGGATACATTTTCTCTTCGTTGCCGGGAGATTTGGGTGTCCAGTCGTTGCAATCGAGCGCCGAGGACATGGTGAGCAGGTCGCGCAAGGTAATTTCGCCTTTCGGACCATTGGCCTGCGGCATCAGCAGGGCCCATGGCCTGTCGTCAACCGAGCCGATCGTACCATCGCCAATCGCCTGGCCGATGGCGAGCGCCGTGATGCTTTTTGCCGCCGAACGGATATCATTGCGAACTTCGGGCCCGCCCTTGCCGAAATATTTCTCATATTTGATCTCGCCGCCCTGTTCGACAATGACCGATGTCACTTTGCCGAGCTTGCCGTCGGCAATTACGGTTTCGAGCCGGGAGAGATTAAGGGGTTCGGCCTGTGACGGCGTCGAAAGGGTCAGGAGCGTCAAAAGCGCTGCGCATAAACGGATCATTCACATCACCTCCATGAAACGGTTTTTTTGCTTGCGACAGGCTCAGGACGAACGGCAGGGGGCTAGGCTACCTCGACAAACGAATCCAGCACCCGCTTGTCCCCGCTCTTCTCGAACGCGATCTCCAGCTTGTTGCCTTCCTTCACCTTGACCTCGCCATAGCCAAATTTCGTGTGGAAGACGCGCATGCCGACGGTGACGTCGTCTCGGCCCTTGTTGCCGAGTGAGACGGCGCTGCGGCGGGCTTCTTTTATCACGCGCGGGTTTGTGTCGAAGCCGCCCGAGGATGCGGCGGCGCGCTGCCAGCCGGGGCCGCGCTGGCCGGCCCTTGTGGCGTTCGCGGCGGCGAGATGGGCGAACGGGTCGCTGTGCTCGCTCCAGTTGGCGCGCCACAGGCTTTCGCCGCCGCTCATGCTGCTTTCGTGCTCGACATGGTCGTCGGGCAGCTCGCCGATGAAGCGCGAGGGGATCGAGCTGTTCCACTGGCCGTAGATGCGGCGGTTGGCGGCGTGGAAAATGGTGCATTTCTTTTTTGCGCGGGTGATCGCGACATAGGCGAGGCGGCGTTCCTCCTCGAGGCTGGCGTTGCCGCCCTCGTCGAGGCTGCGTTGCGACGGGAACACGCCTTCCTCCCAGCCGGCGCAAAAAACATGGTCATATTCCAGCCCCTTGGCGCCGTGCATGGTCATGATCGTGACCTTGGCCTCGTCGTCGCGCGCGTCATTGTCCATGACCAGCGAGACATGTTCGAGAAATTCGCCGAGCGTTTCATATTCTTCCATCGCGCGGGCGAGTTCGGTGAGGTTCTCCAGCCGGCCGGCGGCCTCGGCGGAACGGTCGGCCTGCAACATCGTCGTGTAGCCGCATTCGTCGAGGACGATGCGGGCGAGCTCGGCATGGTCGGTATCAGTGGCCATCTCGCGCCAGCGGGCAAAGTTGCGCATCAGCTCGAGCAGGGTGTTGCGCGCTCTGGGCGGCAGCTCGTCGGTATCGCAGATGGTATAGGCGGCTGCGGCCAGGGCAATGCCCTGGGCCCGCGCAAGGCGATGAACCTTTTCGATCGTCTTGTCACCGAGCCCACGCTTCGGCGTGTTGACGATCCGTTCGAAGGCGAGATCGTCGGCGGGCTGGGCGATCACGCGCAGATAGGCGAGGGCATCACGGATTTCGGCGCGCTCGTAGAAGCGGAAACCGCCGATGATCTTGTAGGGCATGCCGATGGAGATGAAGCGGTCTTCAAACTCGCGGGTCTGGAACTGGGCCCGGACCAGGATCGCGACATCGTTGAGCGAGACCTGTTTCAGCTGCTGCAGCGCCTCGATCTCGTCGCCGGTGCGGCGGGCTTCCTCGGGGCCGTCCCAGACGCCGATCACCTGCACCTTGTCGCCCTCGGTTTCTTCGGTCCACAGGGTCTTGCCGAGGCGACCGCTGTTATGATCGATTAGGCCGGAAGCAGCAGCGAGAATGTGCGGGGTGGAGCGGTAATTCTGCTCCAGCTTGACCACCTTGGCGTCCGGAAAATCCTTTTCGAAGCGCAGGATATTGGCGACTTCCGCGCCGCGCCAGCTATAGATCGACTGGTCGTCGTCACCGACGCAGCAGATATTCTTGTGGCTCTGCGCGAGCAGCCGCAGCCAGAGATATTGCGAGCTGTTGGTGTCCTGATATTCGTCGACGAGGATATATTTGAACCGCTGTTGAAAGCGTTGCAGGATTTCCCGGTTGGTCTTCAGCAGGTTGAGGATGTGGAGCAGCAGATCGCCGAAATCACAGGCGTTGAGCGCCAGCAGGCGGGCCTGATAGGCGGCGTAAAATTCCTGGCCACGGCCATTGGCATAGCGTTCATTCTCGTTGGCATCGAGATCGGCGGGGTTGAGGCCGCGGTTCTTCCACTGGTCGATCAGTCCGGCGAGCATCCGCGGCGGCCAGCGTTTCTCGTCCACTTCGGCGGCCTGGATCAGTTGCTTGAGCAGGCGGAGCTGGTCATCGGTGTCGAGAATGGTGAAATTGCTCTGCAGGCCGACCAGTTCGGCGTGCTGGCGCAGCATTTTCGCGCCGATGCTGTGGAAGGTGCCGAGCCACGGCATGCCCTCGAAGCTCTCGCCGACGATTCCCGCGATCCGCTCCTTCATCTCGCGGGCGGCCTTATTGGTGAAAGTGACGGCGAGAATTTCGCTTGGCCAAGCCTTGCGCGAGAACACGATATGCGCCAGCCGCCGGGTGAGGGCCGCAGTCTTGCCGGTCCCGGCACCCGCCAGCACCAGCACCGGTCCCTCGGTGGTCAGCACGGCTTCGCGCTGCGGCGGGTTCAGGCCGCGGACATAAGGCGGGTCGGTTTCTTTTGGTATGTTGACAGTATCGGTCACAGGTGAACAGTTAGGGAACATCGCGCACCGGAGCAAGGCCCCTTTTGTACCCCGCTGTCGCCAAGGGAACCCTTCACGGCGTTGCGGGTTAATCTGGCAGGAACAACATACGTGGAGAGCAACATGCGCAATATAGCAATTTTAAGCGCCGTGGCAGCAGCATCAGTGGCTTTTTCCGGAGTCGCCCATGCCAATCATCATGAAAAGGGGGACGGCGCAAAAATGGATCACAAGGCGGAAGTGGTAAAAAAATCTGCCAGTGGCCGGGCACAGACCGTCATGCTCAACGGCAAGGAATATCAGGTTTGCAGCGGCGATGTGACAGACAATTGCATCAATCCGCGCGCAGCGGGGTTGAATTTTGGCAATCGTGCACTGGACTATTGGCCGGGCAAGCCTGCAAGCGAAATGTAATCGTTCCTGTCCTGTCGTTCGAAAAGGCGAGGCAGTTTACCCGGCTGTCTCGCCTTTTTGACGATTGCACCAAGGGACAGGTTGAAACTGATGTTGCGATGCACCATTTGTCAACCAATGGATGTTAAAGCATCCCCCCATGGAGTATGACATGAGCAAGAGATTGACAACGAGTGCAATTATCGCCACGCTTTTGATGGTTGCGACGACCTTTTACAGCACGGGGCAGCAGGACCTGCAGGAAACCGCTTCGCTGACTGCATTGATGGGCGGCTAAACTCCGGCGGGGCGCAGGAGATGGATCCGCGCCTTGCCGCTATCTCGGACACAATCGAGATCAAAACCTTTCACATCGACAATCTCATGGCGCGCCGTTTCGATAGCGATCCAGCTGGAGGGATCAAACCAGCCGTGCCGGTTTAACTTGTCCAGGGCAACCGCACCGGCGCCCGAATCATAAGGCGGGTCCATCAGGACAAGGTCATAGGGTTTGCGGGCCTGCCCCAGATGCAGGACCGATCCGATCCGGACATCGGCGTCCGCTCCCAAAGCCTCGATATTCTTTTCCAGCGCGCGCAGCGCATCCTTGTCCTGTTCGACAAAGGTGCAGTGGGCGGCGCCGCGCGACAGCGCTTCCAGGCCGAGCGCGCCGGAGCCGGCAAACAGGTCGAGAATCTGCAAATCGGCAAAATCGCCCAGCCGGCTGGTGAGCATTGAGAACAGCCGTTCGCGGGTGCGGTCGGCGGTCGGGCGGGTGGTTTCGCCCTTGGGTGCGACGATTTTCCGGCCGCGCCAGTTCCCAGCAATTATGCGCACTGTAAAATGTAGCCGATCATTTCAAAGATTTGCGGAACTGGACCAGGTCGTGCTGGCGCACCTGGTCGATCTCGCCCTTGGCCAGATCGCCGAGCACGAACGGGCCGTAGCGGGTACGGATCAGGCGGGAGACTTCGAGGCCGAAATGTTCGAGCACCTTGCGGACTTCGCGGTTCTTGCCTTCGGTCAGGGTCATTTCGATCCACTGGTTGCGGCCGGTGCGGCGTTCGAGATTGGCGGTGATCGGGCTGTAATGCATGCCATCGATGGTGATCCCGCGATAAAGTTCCTCGAGCTGGTTCTGGCTGATGTCACCGAAGGTGCGGGCGCGATAGGTGCGCTCGATGCCGTTTTTGGGCAATTCCATCTGGCGCTTGAACTCGCCGTCGGTGGTCATCAGCAGCAGGCCCTCGGTATTCATGTCGAGCCGGCCGATCGGCATGATCCGCTCCATGTCCTTGGGCAGCACGTCATAGATCGTCTTCTTGCCGGAAAAGTCGCGCTCCGCGGTCAGATAGCCGTTGGGCTTGTGGAAACGGAACAGCTTGGCGGGGGAGGGCTCGGCGACCGGCTTGCCGTCGACGGTGATGCCGGTGAGGTTCTTGAGCAGCAGCGAGGGATGCTCGACGAGATCGCCGTTGAGCGCGATCCGGCCGGCCTCGATCATCCGTTCGATTTCGCGGCGCGAGGCGACGCCGGCGCGGGCCAGCAATTTGGCGATGCGCTGGCCTTCGCGTGCTTCGCCGGCCGGCGCCTTGGGCGTGGCCGGATCCTTCGCGCCGGGGGTCGGCTTTGCGCGATAGATCTTGGCTGGTTTTTCTTCGGTCATGGGCGGGCTCCATGGCGGAAAAACAGCGGCGCTGCAATCTGTAACCTTTGGTTTGTCGTGCGCGAACGGCTAGTGTCATCCCTGTGGAGTCCCGAATGCGCAAGATCATCCCCTGTCTGTTGTTTGCCGGAGCGGCTTTAGCCGCTTTCCTCGGTATGCAATTCGCGCCATCGGCTCAGGCCGGCTCCGCTCGGGTGACGCCTGTCGCGCAAGCGCATGATGACGCGACCCGGTCTGCCCGACCGGTGGTCATCGAGCTTTTCACCAGTCAGGGATGCTCATCCTGTCCCCCCGCAGACTTGCTGGCCAGCCGGCTGGCAAAGGATGGCTCCCTGCTGGTGATTACGCGGCCGGTGACCTACTGGGACCGGCTTGGCTGGAAGGATACGCTGGCGCGGGAAGACAATACGCGGTTGCAGCGGGCCTATGCCGGGAAAGGGCATGCCGGCGCGGGCGTCTATACGCCGCAGATCGTGGTCAATGGCGGCGGTGGCGCTGTGGGATCGCGGGAAAGTGATATTCGCTCGCTGGTCCGGCGAGCCGACCGGTCCGGTCCGCTGATCACGGCCACGACCAATGCCGACGGAGGGATGATGGTTACGGTCAGTGGCAAGTCCGACTTTCTGGCGGGGGTCTCGCTGATCGCGCTCAGCTCTTCCGAAACCGTGCGGGTCGGGCGGGGCGAAAATGGTGGGCGGACCCTGCATTATACCAATGTTGTCAAGAATGAGCGCCGGCTCGGCAGCTGGCGCGGCCGGCGGGAGCAATTTGCCGTGCCACCGGAATATATGAACGTAAGCGGTGCCGACCGCTATGCGATTGTCGTTCAGCGTCCCGGTGTGGGCCGGATTGTCGGCGCGAAATTGCTCGAGATTTGAAAGGTCTCAAAATCAAGCTGGCATTCGGGTGAATAGGCGCTAAACATTCTCCCGGTTCGAGGGAGAAAGTTGCGTGAGTAGTCAATCGGCAGATTCGGGATGGCGCGGATATCTTCCGGCCGGAGTACGTCCGTATAGCGAAGCCGCTCCCTTGGCGGCCCTGTTTCTGGGGATTTCATCGGCGCTGCCGCTGACCATGATTGCCGCGACCCTGACCACGAGACTGGCGCAGGCGGGGATCGAGAAATCGACCGTCACCGCCTTTGCGCTGACCTTTCTCGCCTATAATTTCAAATGGCTTTGGGCGCCGGTTATCGATGTCGTCAAACTGCCGATCATCGGTCGCGTAGGCCAGCGACTGTCCTGGCTGATCGTGACGGCGGCCCTGGCGATGGCGGCAATCATCTATCTCGGCTCGCTTGATCCGGCGAAGGATATTGCCGCTGTCGCGGTGGCTGCGATCATGGTCGGGATTGCCGGTGCAACATTCGACGTCGTGATCGACGCCTATCGCATCGAACTGCTCGAGCCCGAGCAGCTGGGTGTCGGCTCCGGCATGTCGCAATATGGCTGGCGGATCGGCGCGGCGACCGCCGGTGCGGTGGCGCTGGTGGTGGCGGCGCGGACCAACTGGTCGATCGCCTATTATGTCTGTTCGCTGTTCGCGCTGTTTGCTGTCATTGTCGGCCTGATCATGCGCGAACCGAGCCGCCGGCAGGAGCCGATGGCCCTGAAAGGGCCGCTGGAGGCGGCGAAGGCATACGTCAGCCCGCTGGTCGAGTTTTTCAAACGCTCTGGCGCTCTGCTGGTGCTGCTGTTCGTGCTGGTCCACAAGATCGGTGACACGCTGGCCAATCTGACTTTTCGCTTATTGTTCGAGGACCTTGGTTTTACCAATGACGAGATCGCGTTTTACGATGTCAGTCTGGGCTTCTTCGCCTTTCTGGTTGGTATATTCATAGGCGGTATCGTCTATTCGCGTCTGGGGATGAAAAAGGCGGTCATGCTGAGCCTGGTCCTGATGGCGATCAGCAATCTGTCCTTTGCCGCGCTGGCTGCAGCCGGCCACAGCAACTGGGGCATGGCCGGTGCGATCGGGTTCGAGAATTTCGCCAGCGGTGTCGGCGGCGTGGCCGTGGTCGCCTATCTGTCGGCGTTGTGCAATCTGCAGTTCACGGGAACCCAGTTTGCCCTCCTGTCAGCCGCAGCCAGCATATTGGGCCGTTTCCTGACCGGCACCACCGCCGGGTCGCTGATCGAGTGGATGGGCTATGTGAATTTCTATCTGCTGACCACCGTGGCTGCCTTGCCGGGCGTTATCATGTTCTGGCTGATGATCCGTTATGGCCTCGTCGACCGGTCTCTCGGAACAGCTGGATCGGTACATGCGGATGAAACGCCGGACTAGTCCGGTACCTGCTCGTTAAGCTTGAGTATTTCGCCTGCCAGATAGAGTGAACCGGCGATCAGCACGGTCTTGCCAGGGCCTAAAGTCAGCGCGCGCAGAGCGGTGCTGATATCTGCCGCTGCGGTCATTGGCGCGTCGGCTGCCGGATAGTCGGCGATAGTATGGGAATCATGGCCGGGCACCGGGATCACCGTCACGCTGGCCAGCTTCTCGTGCAGCGGGGTGATGATGGCGGCAGCATCCTTGTTGGACAGCATGCCGATCACCAGATCGATCGATCCGGCGGCATAGTCGGCGAAATGCTTGGCGAGCGCGAGGCCGGCGCTGACATTATGGCCGCCGTCGACCCAGACTTCGGCATCGCCCGGCAGCAGATGGGTGAGCGATCCGGCGATCAGGAAATGCATCCGCCCGGGCCACTGCGCCCAGCCCATCGCGGCCTTCAGCGCCGCATCCGAGATTGTGACCGTATCCTGATGACGCAGCATGGCGATGGCGAGCGCGGCATTGTCGGCCTGATGCCCGCCGACCAGCGAGGGCAGAGGCAGGTTGAGCTTGCCGGTCGCGTCCTTGTAGTGAAGCTGACCCTCGTAAATGGCGGCATCCCATTCCTCGCCGCGCGGAAAATGCTGCGCGCCAATATCCGCAGCATGATCGGCAATCGCGTGCAGCATATCCGCAGCATATTTTTGCGTGAGCAGGGAGACGTTCTTTTTCGCAATGCCGGCTTTTTCCCAGGCAATGCGGATCATCGGATCGGCCGGTGTGCCTTCTTCCGGGCTGAGCAGAAACGCTTCATGATCGATGCCGAGTTCCGCTATGCCGGTTGCGGCCGGGCGGGGAACGATATTGGTGGCATCGAGTCTGCCGCCCAGACCGACCTCCAATATGCAGGCGTCGGCAGGGGTTTCGGCGAAGGCCAGCAAGGCAACCGCGGTGGTGGCCTCGAAGAAACTGGGATTGATATCGACGCTGCTGTCGAGAACCCTGGCCAGCAGTTTGGCGAGATAATCATCCTCGATCAGCTTGCCGGCCAGCCGAATCCGTTCGTTGAAGCGCACCAGATGCGGACTGGTATAGACATGGGCCTTGAGGCCCTCCGCCTCGATCGCTGCGCGCAGGAAGGCGCAGGTCGAGCCCTTGCCGTTGGTGCCGGCGACGTGAAACACGGGCGGGAGTTTGTCCTGTGGATTGTCGAGGCGGCGCAGGACCTCGCGGATCCGGTCCAGACCCAAGATGTCGCGTCCGGGGGAGAGCATTTCCAGCCGGTCGAGCTGGGCCTGCACACCCGGATGATCGGATTTTGCGCCGTCGGCCATCTACCTCCCTCCTGCTTGCGGGAGGGGCAGGGGGTGGGCCTGAATATTCGAAATCGCAAACTTGATCATGGATGATAGTCCCACCCCTGACCCCTCCCGCAAGCGGGAAGGGGATTCAGGCCGCGTCTTTCCATGCCATCATATAGCCCATCACCCGGGCCAGGGTTTCGCGCAATTCCTTGCGATGGACGACCATGTCGATCATGCCATGCTCGAGCAGATATTCGGCGGTCTGGAATCCGTCGGGCAGTTTCTCGCGGATGGTATTCTCGATCACCCGCTGGCCGGCAAAGCCGATCATCGCGCCCGGTTCGGAAATATGCACGTCACCGAGCATCGCGTAACTGGCGGTGACACCGCCGGTGGTCGGATCGGTCAGCACGACGATGAACGGGATGCCGGCCTCGCGCAGCATCGAGATGGCGACCGTGGTCTTCGGCATCTGCATCAGCGACAATATGCCTTCCTGCATCCGTGCGCCACCGGCGGCGGTGAAGATGATATAGGGGCACTGGTCCTTGAGCGCGCGCCGGGCTCCGTCGACAAAGGCCTGGCCAACGGCGAGGCCCATCGAACCGCCCATGAACGCAAAATCCTGCACGCCGACCACGCACGGGATCGACTCGATCGTGCCCCTGACATTGATCAGGGCGTCCTGTTCGCTGGTCTTGGCGCGCGCGTCCTTGAGCCGGTCGATATATTTCTTCTGGTCCTTGAACTTCAGCGGGTCTTCCTGAACCGCTGCCCAGGGGATCAGCTTCCAGCTGTTTTCGTCCATGATCTGGGCGAAGCGGGTCATCGGCCCGATGCGGCCGTGATGCTCGCATTTCGGGCAGATATGCATATTCTCCTCATATTCCTTGAGGAACACCATCGCTTCGCATTTCTTGCATTTGTGCCAGAGATTCTCGGGTGTTTCGCGCTTGGTAATCGACGCGATCTTGTTGCGGACATTGCTTAGCCAGGACATGATTTACCCTTATCGTTGGTTCCGTTCGTCTCGAGCGTAGTCGAGATGAACGGTTTATTGACCTTCAGACTTCTCTAGCCGCCCTGATAGCATCGGAAAGCGACTTTACATAGTCCCTGACATGCGGCGCGGCGTCCTTGCCATATTTGCCGACAATTTCGACGATCGCCGAGCCGACGACGACGCCATCGGCGACGCGGGCGATATCGGCGGCCTGTTCGGGCGTGCGCACACCGAAGCCGACCGCGACGGGCAGGGCGGTGCCGGCTTTGAGCCGTGCGACGGCCTCTTCGATGCTGGCCTGGGCGGCCTGTTGCTGGCCGGTGATGCCGGCGACCGAGACATAATAGAGAAATCCGGAGGCGTTGTTCAATATGGTGGGCAGGCGCTCGGCATCGGTGGTTGGCGTCGCAAGGCGGATCACTGCGACATCCTTGGCGCGCAGGGCATCGCCGAGACTCTCGTCTTCCTCGACCGGGATATCAACGCAGATCACGGCATCGACACCGGCGTCAACACAGGCATCGGCGAACCATTCGGAGCCGCGGATGGTCATCGGATTGGCATAGCCCATCAGCACCAGCGGCGTGTCGGGGTTACGCTGGCGAAATTCCTTCGCCATGTTGAAGATATCGGCGGTCTTGGTGCCAGCAGCCAGACTGCGGATATCCGCTTCCTGGATTGAGGGACCGTCGGCCATCGGATCGGTGAACGGCATGCCGAGTTCGATGATATCGGCACCGCCGTCAACGAGGGCGTCGAGGATGGCGCCGGTATCGGTAGGGGTCGGGTCGCCGGCGGTGACAAAGGCGACGAGGGCCGCTCGGTCGGCGGGGAAGGATTGGGAGAGACGGGTCAATGGTATGATTTCCAAAAATAGCTGATCAAAAGAGCTAAGCCCACGGCTAAGGTAAGAAAACTGGCAATTGTTAAATAGACTTCGAATTCCGAGGGTACACAATCAAAACCACAAGGGCCATGCTCAACACCAGCAGGATATTTATCGAATAGAGGAGATTGTAACGCGGTTATTGAGCTGCCTGAAAAGATCAGAAGAAACACGCTAGTCCAAAGCTGCGCTTTAGGTGGAGTATCACTCAAATCTCGGTCCCCAACGCCTCGGCGACCGTAAAAATATCCTTGTCGCCGCGCCCGCACAGGTTGGCCAAAATGATCTGGTCCCGATCCATCTTCACCGCTTCGCGCACTACCGCTGCAATCGCGTGGCTGGGTTCGAGCGCCGGTATAATCCCTTCGGTGCGGCAGAGCAGCTGGAAGGCGTCGAGCGCTTCGGTGTCGGTGGCGCTGTCGTAATCGACGCGGCCGGATTCCTTGAGCCAGCTGTGCTCGGGGCCGATGCCGGGATAGTCGAGGCCGGCGCTGATCGAATGGGCTTCGGTGATCTGGCCATCCTCGTCCTGCAACAGATAGGTCTTGTTGCCGTGCAGGATGCCAGGGCCACCGCCGGCCAGGCTCGCGGCATGTTGCTTGTCGAGGCCATGGCCGGCGGCTTCGATGCCGAGCATCTTCACATCCGGATCATCAAGAAACGGATGGAACAGGCCGATGGCGTTGGAGCCGCCGCCGATGGCTGCGACCAGCAGGTCCGGCAGGCGACCGGTGCGGGCGAGCATCTGGGCGCGGGCTTCCTTGCCGATCACGCTCTGGAAATCGCGGACCAGTTCGGGATAGGGATGGGGACCGGCGGCGGTGCCGATGATGTAGAATGTGTCGTGGACATTGGCGACCCAGTCGCGGAGCGCCTCGTTCATCGCGTCCTTCAGCGTAGCGGAACCGCTGGTCACCGAGACGACCTCGGCACCGAGCAGTTTCATCCGGAAGATATTCGGCTTCTGGCGCTCGATATCGGTCGCGCCCATGAAGATGGTGCAGGGCAGGTTGAAGCGGGCGCAGACCGTCGCGGTGGCCACTCCATGCTGGCCAGCACCGGTTTCGGCGATGATCCGGGTCTTGCCCATGCGCAGGGCGAGCAGGATCTGGCCGATACAATTGTTGATCTTGTGGGCGCCGGTATGATTGAGCTCGTCGCGCTTGAACCAGATTTGCGCGCCTTTGCCCTCGGGGGCGGTTTCGCGGACATGGTCGGTCAGGCGTTCGGCATAATAGAGCGGGCTGGGGCGGCCGACATAATGTTCGAGCAGATCGTTGAACTGCTCCTCGAACGCCGGGTCGGCCTGCGCGGCGCGATAGTGTTTTTCCAGATCGAGGATCAAAGGCATCAGCGTTTCCGCGACATAACGGCCGCCGAATTCGCCGAAATGGCCGCGCTCGTCGGGCTGATTGCGATAGCTGTTGGGGGGTAGGTCGTTCATGGTTTCGATTCTATCCGTTCGTGCTGAGCTTGTCGAAGTACGATCCCGTGCGGCCATCACCCTTCGACAGGCTCAGGGCGAACGGGTCTTATTTGGACGCGTCAAATTCCCGCACCGCTTGGCAAAAGGCGGCGATTCTGTCCACCTGTTTGACGCCGGGCGCGGATTCTACGCCGGAGGAGACATCGACCAGCGGGGCATGGGTGGTGGCCAGGGCTTCGGTGACATTTTCCGGATCGAGGCCCCCCGCGAGACCCCAGGGGAGCTGATGATCGTGGCCGGCGAGCAGCGACCAGTCGAACGAGGTGCCGGTGCCGCCGGGCAGGGCCCTGGCCGGAGCGTCGAACAGCAGGCGGTCGGCGGCGCCGACATAGCGGCTGCTTTTCGCCAGTGTCGGCCTGTCCCTGACGCCGAGCGCCTTCCAGATTTCCAGGCCGCTATTGTCCGCCACCAGTTTCAGCCATTCGGGCGTCTCGCTGCCGTGGAACTGGAGCACGTCCGGTTTGACCTTGTCGATGGCCAGTCCGGTGAGCTTGGGATCGGCATTGACCAGCAGCAGTACGGTCTTCACCCGGTTACCCGCATGATTGCGCAGTTCTGCGGCGCGTTCCAGCGGGACATGGCGCGGGCTTTTCTCGAAATGGACGAGGCCGATATGGGTCGCGCCGGCGTCGATGGCGGCGTCGATGGAGGCTTCGGTCGAGAGGCCGCAGATTTTGATTTGGGTTTTCATTTCATAATCTCAAAGGCAGTATAGGGAGGCAGTGCGCGACTTTTTATCCATCATCAATCTGATCTCATCGCAAAAATTTGCAATGCTGCTCAGCGGAACCCGAAAACAGGTGCCGCCGAATTTTTTAGGATCATATTTGTCACGTAGCTCAATGGTTAAATCAATATGACCTTGCTCGTTTATCTGTTCGAACAGAATTTTGATAATCACTTGATGTTCACCGGTTTCCAAAGTCTGACCCCAATTTTCCTCGACCTTGGAAAAATGCATTTTCGGCTGATCTAAGGATTGACCAAACTCTACGATGTCTTGCCACTGAACCCAAAAATCCGATTGTAAGCGAGTGAAACCGTTTATAACTCTTACATATAGAAGGCCGAAATCATCATCGGACGACCATTCATACTCAAAGGTTAGAGATTTTACTTTTTCTTCCATTCGACGGCCGAATTAAAGCGTCGCCTCGATCGCCCGGGCCGCCGCATTGGGGTCTCCCGCTCCGGTAATCGGCCGGCCGATGACCAGCACGCTGGCGCCATTGTCGCGCGCCTGCTGCGGTGTCACCGCGCGTTTCTGGTCGCCCATGGCGCCGCCCTTGGGGCGCAGGCCGGGGACGACAAAGAAACCGTCCTTCCAGATCTTGTGCGCCGCCTTGACCTCGTTTCCGGAACAGACGATGCCGTCGAGCCCGGACTGCTGCGCCAGTTCCGTCAAACGCTCGACCTGGTCGTGCGGGGTCCCCGTATAGCCGATCCGGGCCATGTCGCGTTCGTCGAGCGAGGTGAGCAGGGTGACGCCGACAATCTTGGTATTGCCGTTGGCCGCGGCCTTGGCATCCTCCATCATCGCCCGGCCGCCGGACGCGTGGACCGTTACGATCGCGGGCTGCAGCACGTTGATCGCCTGCATCGCCTTGGCAACGGTATTGGGGATGTCGTGCAGCTTGAGATCGAGAAAGATCGGCAGGCCGAGCTTCTGGATTTCGTGGACACCGTGATGGCCGTGGGCGCAGAAAAATTCGAGACCGAGCTTGAGGCCGCCGACATGATCTCTGACCGATTGCGCGATTGCAATCGCCCGGTCGAGATCGGGCGTGTCGAGCGCGACGAATATCGGATTGCTCACAGGCCCGGAGTTTTCGGGCTATCGACCGACGAAACCGCAGGGGCGGGTTCG
>TARA_R100001244_G_scaffold24497_5_pt1 | contig 26192 bp, 22 predicted proteins | sample TARA_R100001244 | Tara Oceans TARA_R100001244 (sample SAMEA2621564) | marine metagenome | biome: marine biome (ENVO:00000447); feature: mesopelagic zone (ENVO:00000213); material: "saline water (ENVO:00002010), including plankton (ENVO:xxxxxxxx)" | depth 790 m
GCTTCGATACGTTTGATCAGCTCGGCATAAGGCGCGCCGTATTTCTCGCGTACCGGGGCGGTGGCATCGTAGAAGGGCTTCTTGTCGACTTCGATGAACTCGACGCCGGCTTCCTTGAGCTTGGCTTCGCTGCTGGCGCTCTTCGCATCCCACAGCACGCGTTCTTCCATCTGCGCTTCACGGGCGAACTTCTTCACCAGGGCTTGCTGCTCCGGGGTCAGTTTTTCCCAGGTGGTTTTCGACATCATCAGCGGCTCGGGCAGGATCAGGTGACCGGTGAGGCTGTAGTAGTTGGCGTTGCGGTAGTGGTTATGCTCGAGCATGGTCGGCGGGTTGTTCTCCGCGCCATCGATCACCCCGGTTTGCAGGGCGCTGAAGATTTCGCCGGTGTCCATGGCGATGCCGTTGGCGCCCATGGCGTTGAGGGTGTCGATGAACAGCGGGTTGCCCATCACGCGGATTTTCATGCCCTTGAGGTCTTCGAGGGTGCGGACCGGCTTCTTGGTGTAGATGTTGCGGGTGCCGCCATCCATCCACGCCAGGCCGACCATGTTGAATTCCGATTCGGTGATCTTGTCGAGAATTTCCTGGCCGACGTCGCCGTCGATCACCGCACGCATGTGCGCATGGTCGCGGAAGATGAATGGCATATTGAACACGTTGACGTCTGGCACTACCGGGCCGACCGTGCCGAGGCTGACGCGGGTCAGTTGCACAGCGCCGATCTGGGTCTGTTCGACCACTTCCTTCTCCGAGCCGAGCACGCCGCCGGCGTACATGCGGTAGCTGATTTCGCCGTTGGTCGCGGCATCGAGTTTCTTACCGAGGTTTTCCATGGCCACCACGGTTGGGTAACCGGCCGGGTGGATTTCGGCGATCTTCAGGGTAACGGCCGCCTGGGCCAGGCCCGAGAGGCAGAAGGCGAAGGGCAGGGCGGCGATGAGCAACTTGCGTTTGAAGTTCATGGTGAAGCTCCAGTCTTTTGTTGTTGTTGGGAGTGCAGCGTTGCGAGAGCTAAGGCGACGACGAAGCAAGCGCGTCTCAGCCGTTGAAATAAGGTTCCTCCAGGCCCGTGACGCCGGGGTTGAGGGCAAACACGCCGCCGGCCAATGGCTGGTCGGCGAGGTCGACGCCATCCGGGCGGATCGAGGTGACATAAAGGGTGTCCAGGTTGCGACCGCCGAAGGCACACATGGCGGGCTTCTTCACCGGTACGGCGAGGGAGCGGTCGAGGCGACCCTGCGGGGTGAAGCGATGGATCAGCCCGGCATCGTTGCCGCAGATCCAGTAGCAGCCGTCGGCATCCACTGCTGCGCCATCCGGGCGGCCGGGATGGGCCTGCATATCGACGAACAGCCGGCGGTTATGCGGCGTGCCGCTGTCGATGTCGTAGTCGAACGCCCAGATCGCCTGCACGGACGGGTGCGAGTCGGACAGGTACAGCGTGCGGCCGTCCGGGCTGAACGCCAGGCCGTTGGGCACGATAAAGTCATTGAGTTGCGCGCTGAGCGGCTCGGCTTGGTCGGCGCCGTAGCGGTACAGGGCACCGACTGGCGCTGCCGCGCTCATGTCGAGCAGCATGCTGCCGGCCCAGAAGCGGCCCTGGCGGTCGCAGCGGCCGTCATTGAAACGCATATCGGGGCGGGCGTGTTCTACGCCGGCCAGCAAGCGGCTGCTGAGCTGACCATCGGCCTGGGTCTGCAGGTGGAACAGGCCGCTCTGCATGCCGGCGATCCAGCCGCCGTCACGGCAACGGGCGATGCAGGCGAGCATCTGCGGCGCGGCCCAACTCTGCGTCTGGCCGTTGGCGGCGCTCCAGCGGTGCAGGCGCTTGGCCGGGATATCGACCCAGTACAGCGCCTGTTCGGCCGCGCTCCACACCGGGCTTTCGCCGGTGGCATTGCGGGCGTCGAGAATCAATTCAGCGTGCATGGCAGCTCGGTTCTCTGATTGGGCTGAGCGGTGTTCAGGCGTCGCCGAACGGGCCGGCGGCGACGAAGGCGCCACCCTGGTAGACCATCGCCGGGTCATCGGCGGCCGGCAGCGGTTGCGCGTCGATCTGCGCGCGGAACACTTCGGAGTTGTCCTGGGGTTGATAACCGAGGTGCGTGGCCAGGTGGTTGTCCCACCAGACGTTCTGGTTATCGGACATGCCGTAGACCACGGTGTGGCCGACGTTCGGCGTGTACAGCGCGCGCTCGAGCAGCTGTGTCAGGTCGCGGTAGCTCAGCCAGGTGCTCATCATTCGGCGGTTGTGCGGCTCGGGGAAGGAGGAGCCGATGCGGATGCTCACGGTCTCGATGCCGTAGCGGTCGAAGTAGAAACTGGCCATGTCTTCGCCGTAGGACTTGGACAAGCCGTAGTAGCTGTCCGGGCGACGTGGGCAGTTGGCGTCGATGGTTTCATCTTGCTTATAGAAACCGATGACATGGTTGGAGCTGGCGAAGATCACCCGCTTCACGCCATGCCGGCGCGCGGCTTCATAAATATGGAACACCCCGCAGATGTTGGCGCCGAGGATTTCCTCGAAGGGCCGCTCCACCGATACGCCACCGAAGTGCAGGATCGCATCCACGCCTTCGACCAGCTGGTGCACGGCGGCTTTGTCGGCGAGGTCGCAGACCTGGACTTCTTCATGGGCGCCCGTGGCGGGGCTCATGGCGGCAATATCGGAGACGCGCAGGACATTGGCATAGGGCCGCAGGCTTTCCCGCAGGACCTTGCCCAGACCGCCTGCGGCACCGGTGAGCAGCAGGCGATTGAAGGGAGCTGGGGCGTTGGAGGTCGTGGTCATGGCAGGGGTCTGCTTCTCTGCTTGTTGTTATTGGAAGTGTCATCTGTTGTCGTATGACTTGCAGCGATTATCATCAGCCTCGTTTGCTTTTGTCAACGCGACTATTGCAGTTTTTTGTGCCGCCGCTACGCGGTTATAGCGGCTTGTGGGCATGCGAAAAACCCTGCCGTGGCGTGCTTTTTAGCGCGTGCCAAGGCTCTATATCGAGGGTTTGTCGGTGTGTCAACGCGGTTCGCGGAGTCGCCCGTGGTGAGGGGCGACGCGAGTGCCGCAATCGGCATGTGATGAACGGTTTAGTTGTACGACAACATTGCGTGCTGACAGAGCGTCAATCCATCGGCTGCGCGTTGCCCGCCGCATGACGAATGGCGTCGCGCAGCAACAGGACTGCCGGGTTGTCGTTGTCATCGCGGCAGACCAGGTGCAGCTCGCTTTGAATGCCTGACGGCAATCCGATTGGGCGATACCGCACCCCCTCGAACTGCACCATGCTGGCGCTGCGTGGCACCAGGGCCAGGCCCATGCCGGCATTCACCAGGGCCAGGATGGTCAGCGTGGAGCCGAGAAACTGCACGTAGTCGGGGGTTACCCGTGCGGAGCGGAACATGCCGGTCAGCAACTCATTGAACGGTTGCCAGGCGGCGTGGGCGTACATGATGAATGGCTGCCCATCCAGCGCCGAGATGTCCAGGGTGGTTTGCTGGCCCAGCATATGGTGGCTGGGCAGGGCGAGCACAAAGGGTTCACGCACCAGGCACTCGCTGTTGAAGCCGTGCTGGTGCATCGGCGCGCGCACAATTCCCACGTCGATCCGTCGTGCGCGCAAGGCTTCGAGTTGATCGACGGTGTTCATCTCGTGCAGCGCAATATTGATCCCCGGGCGTTCGCTGCGGGCCTGCGCCACCACATGCGGGAGAAAGTCGTACACCGCGCTGGCGACGAAGCCGATGGTCACCGAGCCCAGGTCTCCCTGGGCAATGCGAAGTGCCGCACTGGCGGCATTCTGCGCGTGCTCAAGCACGGCTTGGGCCTCGATGAAAAACGCACGGCCCGCCGCCGTCAGCGTGACCGAGCGCGTGCTGCGGTTGAACAGGCTGACCCCCAGGCTGTGCTCCAGCAACTGAATCTGCCTGCTCAGCGGTGGTTGGGTCATGTTCAGGCGTTCGGCTGCGCGGCGAAAGTTCAGCTCGGTGGCCACGGTGGTAAAGCAGCGGAGTTGGGACAGCTCGAACATTGATTCAATCCGGGTATCAATACGGTACCTGATTAGATTAGACCTTGGTGAATCTCGCCGTCCATGATGAGGCACCAGTACTGCGCGGTGCGGTACATGATCAGCGGTGAGCACCGCGAGGGATAACGTTATGGAAAACCGCAATGCCGGCCTCGTCGGCGACCGTATCCGTTGGATAAAGCTGCGCTCGGTGAGGCTGCCGCTACAGCACGCGGTGAGCGATGCCAAGGTGCTCACCGGTCGGCAGCCAGCCCTCGACGCGGTGAGCCTGTTGTTCGCTGAAATCGAGACCGAGCAAGGGCATGCGGGGCTGGGTTTCACCTATACCCTGCGTACTGGCGGTCCCGCGCAATACGCCCACGCGATGGAGGTCGCGCCGTTGCTTATCGGCGAAGATCCCAATGATATTGCTCGGCTCTGGAGCAAGCTGGCGTGGGCTGGCGCTTCGGTCGGTCGCAGTGGGGTCGCGGTGCAGGCGATTGCCGCGCTGGATACTGCGCTGTGGGATATCAAGGCGCGTCGCGCTAAGTTGCCTTTAGCCAAATTGCTCGGTGCCCAGCGCGATAGCGTGCCTTGTTACAACACCTCGGGTGGCTACTTGCAGGCATCGATCGAAGAGGTTATCGACAGGGCCGAGCAGTCCCGCGCCCGAGGGATCGGCGGGCTGAAGATCAAGGTTGGCCAGCCAGATCGTCAGCTCGATCTGCGACGTGTCGAGGCGCTGCGCAAGCATTTTGGCGAGCAGGTGCCGCTGATGGTCGATGTCAACCAGCAGTGGGATCGCAGCACGGCACTGCGCATGGGCCGAGCCCTGGAGCAGTATCGGTTGGAGTGGATCGAAGAACCGCTGGCTGCCCATGACCTGGCAGGCCATGCGGCGCTGGCCGCGCAACTGGACACGCCGATAGGGACGGGCGAGATGCTCACCAGCGCGGCCGATGTGGCGGCCTATGTGGAGAGCGGGGCGGTCGATGTGATCATGCACGATGCCCCGCGCATCGGTGGGATCACCCCGTTTCTCAAAGTGGCGAGTCTGGCGGAGAGTCGCGGCATGATCATGGCGCCGCATTTCGTCATGGAAATCCATCTGCACCTGGCTGCGGCCTACGAGCATCAGGTCTGGGTTGAGCATTTCGAGTGGCTGGAGCCGGCGTTCAACGAACGGCTGGACATCCGCGACGGCCTGATGCTGGTCCCGCAGCGGCCAGGCCTGGGTTTGACCCTGAGTGAGCAAGTCGAGGCCTGGACGCTGGCGAGTTGGACCTGCGGCACGCGCGCTTGAGCGCGCGAGGCCGGCACTGGTTGCCGGCCTGCTCAGGCTGAGGCTGGGCTCAGGTGCGGAGGATTTCATTCATGGGGCTTTTCTTGGTGCGCAGCGAGCTGACGATTTGCCAGATCACGAACGCCAGGGCCAGCCCCAGGAACGACGCCGCGATCGGGTTGCTGAGGAATGCACCGAAGTTGCCATCCGACAGCATCAAACCGCGACGCAGATTGGTTTCCGCCATCGGCCCGAGAATGAAGCCGATGATAAAGGGCGCTGCCGGCATCCCGGCTTTGACGAAGACGTAACCCAGCAGGCCGAAGATCAGGATCGACCAGACGTCGAACAGGCGGCTGGACAGGCCGAAGGCCCCCACCACGCAGAGCACCAGGATGATCGGCAGGAGGATGTGCTTGGGCACGTCGAGCAGCTTGATGAACAGGCGCAGGCCGTAGAACTCCATGAAGAGCATCAGGACGGTGGACACGATCAGTGCCGCGAAGATGGTGTACACCAACGGCGCCTGGCTGATGAACAGCAGCGGCCCGGGCTGGATGCCGTGGATCAGGAAGCCGCCGAGCAGAATCGCGGTGACCGTGTCGCCGGGAATGCCCAGAGTCATCAGCGGCAGCATGGCGCCGCCGATACCGGCGTTGTTGGCCGTCTCACTGGCGACCACGCCGCCAATATTGCCTTTGCCGTAGGTTTCCGGGTTTTTCGCGCGCTTCTTCGAAATGATGTACGCCACCAGGTTCGAGGTGCCGGCGCCGATACCTGGCAGGATGCCAATGGCCAGGCCGATCAGGCCGGAGCGCGAGGCGTTGGGAATCTGCTCGCGAAACTCTTTGAGCGAGAAGCCGAAGCCCTTGATGTTCTTCATGCTCACCGACTGCGCCTTGCCCTGGCTCGCCGTGCGGCCGCGCTCGGCCACCTTGATGATCTCGGCGACAGCGAACATGCCGATCATCACCGTGAGCATGGCGAAACCGCCATTCAGTTCGGTGATGCCGAACGTGAAGCGGCGCACCGCTTCCACGGGCGCGATGCCCACGGTGGAGACCGCGAAGCCCAGGGCACCGGCGAACAGGCCTTTGGCCATGGAGCCGGCGGACAGGGTGGCGATCAGGGTCAGGGAGAACACCGCGATGGCGAAGTATTCATGGGGGCCGAAGCGCAGGGCGACCTTGGCCAGTTGCGGGGCGATGAACATCAATGCCGCGATACTAAAAATGGTGCCCAGGAAGGAGAACACGATGCCGACGCCGAGGGCCTTGACCCCATGGCCTTGCTCCATCAGCGGACCGCCGTCGAATACCGTGGCGATGGAGGAGGGCGTGCCGGGGATTTTCAGCAAAATGGCGGAAATCAGTCCGCCCGAGGTGGCGCCGATAAACAGCGCCACCAGCAGCGACAGACCGGCTTGCGGCCCCATGGTGAACGTCAGCGGTAGGCACAGGGCCACCGCCATGGTCGCCGACAGGCCGGGCACGGCGCCGAAGACAATGCCCACGGCCACGCCGATCACCATCAGCAACAGGATGTTCAACGAAAACACGGCACCGAAGCCTTGCTGCAGTAATTCGAGCATGGTCGATTCTCCTAAAGGCCGAGTAACCCGGATGGCAGCATCAGATCGAAAGCCTCACGGAACAGCAGGTAGATCGTCGCCGAACTGATCAGCGCGATCAGGCCGTAGACGAGGTGGTTGGCCTTCTGCCCGACTGGGGTAAGGACGCAAAACTGCAGGTACAGGTAGACCGCGGTCATGATCGGGAAACCCACCGTTTTCAACAGCGCGATGTAGCCGGTGATCAGCGCCAGGGTCTTGATCACGGTCTTGACGTCGATGCTGCCGAGCGTTGTCTGCGCCTCCTCGTCGAGCCCCTGCTCAGTCGCCTTGGGCGCGGCAAATGCGCTGACCAGTTGTATGGCGCCAAGCAGGCAGAGCATTGCCGAAAGCAGATAGGGCACGAAGGCCACGTCGATGCCGGCATGCCGGGGCAGTTGGCTGGTCATGAGCAGGTAGCCGAGGCCGACGCCAAGCATGGCGACGCCGATCAGCAGTTCCTTTGTATTACGGGTAGCCATCAGGGAACCTCGCGGGATGGACGAAGGCGTAGCCGGCTGTGGTGGGCCGGCTGGTGTTGGCGTTAGTTGGACTGGCGCAGGGCACCTTGGTATTGCATGAAGTCGTCGCGGGTTTTGCTCAGCACGGCAACCGCTTCCTCGCTGCCGTAGTAGGCAACCGGCTGCTTGAAGGATTTCTTCAGCTCATCGGCGTATTCAGGCAGTTCGGTGATCTGCTTCATGATGCCGGCCATCTTCTCGACGATTGCCGGGTCGGTGCCTTTCGGGAAGGCCACTACGTAGGGCTTGTCGATGGTGAAGTCGACGCCTTGCTCTTTGAAGGTCTGCACCTCGCCCAGCAGCGCGTTACGCTCTTGGTTCGGCTGGCCCAGCGCGGCCATCTGCCCGCCGGTGACGTAGTCCTGTACGGAGCCGTAGCTGATCGCACCCAGGTCGATACGGCCGCCCAGCAGCGCAACGACCTTCTCGGAAACGGTGCCGGCATCGACCATTTTCAGCTTCACCCCGGCCAGTTGTTCAAACATCAGGCCCTGGATGTGCGAGAAGCTGCCCATCTCGGTGCCATAGCTGACGCTGTTGGGGTTGGCTTTGGCTTTGTCGATCAGCTGTTGCAGGCTGTTAACCCCCGCATCCTGGCTGGCGACGAAGATGGCGCCCTTGTCCACGCCGGCGATGCAGGCGATGTCGAAGGCCTCGAAGCTGTCTTCGGACAGGCCGGCGACTTCGTTGACGATCAACTGGCCTGTGTGGGTGAACAGGATGGTGTTGCCATCCGGCGCGGCGCCTTTGACCTGCTCGGCGGCCAGGGTGCCACCGCCACCGGCCATATTGGTCACGACCATGTTCTTGCCGGTGATCTGGTTGAAGTACTTGGCCATCATCCGCGCGTTGAAGTCGGTGTCACCGCCGGCGTTGGCGATGACCACCACCTGTACCGGGCGGGTCGGCCAGTTGGGGGCGTCTGCAGCGAGTGCGCTGCCGGCAGTAAAGGTCATCAATGCGGACATCAGAGAAGCACAGAGGGTTTTTTTCATTGTTAAGTCTCCGGTGGTTGGTGGCGTGCGGTGCGGTGAGGGGGTTGATCAATCAAGCCGGCTGGCGACCGAGGCTCGGTTGCTTGGGGTCGTACTGCCAGCCAGGCACCAGGTATTGCATGGCCATGGCGTCGTCGCGGGCAGTGCCGGCAACTTTCTTGTAGAGCTCATGGGCGGCCATGATCCGCTCCAGGTCCGGCTCAATGCCCAGGCCCGGTTTCTGCGGCACCCGAACCTGGCCGTCGACGATCTGCAACGGCTCGCGCGTGAGGCGTTCCTGGCCTTCCTGCCAGATCCAGTGGGTGTCGATGGCGGTGATGCGGCCAGGTGCTGCGGCGGCGGCGTGGGTGAACATGGCCAGGGAAATATCGAAGTGGTTGTTCGAGTGCGAGCCCCAGGTCAGGCCGAACTCTTCACACATCTGCGCCAGGCGCACGGAGCCCTGCATGGTCCAGAAGTGCGGATCAGCCAAGGGGATGTCGACCGCTTCGAGGCGCAATGAATGGCCCATCTGCCGCCAGTCGGTCGCCACCATGTTGGTCGCGGTGGGGATGCCGGTGGCGCGTTTGAATTCGGCCATGATTTCGCGCCCGGAAAAACCGTTCTCCGGGCCGCAGGGGTCTTCGGCATAGGCGAGGACATGGCTTTGACCTGTGCACAGCTCGATGGCTTCGGCCAGGGACCAGGCGCCGTTCGGGTCGAGGGTGACGCGGGCCTCAGGAAAGCGCGCCTTGATTGCGGCGACGGCCTGCATTTCCTCGGCGCCGCTCATCACCCCGCCCTTGAGCTTGAAATCCTTGAAGCCGTAGCGGGCATTGGCTGCTTCGGCCAGGCGTACGATAGCCGCTGGCGTCACGGCTTCCTGGTGGCGCACCTGATACCAGGCATGACTGTCGTTGTGGCCTGGCAGATAAGGCAGGTCCGTGCGGCGGCGGTCACCTATATAGAAGAGGTACGCGAGCATCGGCACGCTGGCGCGCTGCTGGCCGCTGCCGAGCAACTCGGCCACCGGCACCTCGAGGTGCTGGCCAAGCAGGTCGAGGAGGGCGGCCTCCACGGCGGTTATCACGTTATCCAGGCGCAGGTTGATTTCATGGGGCTGTTTGAGCACCGCCGCTTCCGACGCCGAAGTGACCTGATGCACCGTGGCTTGCGGGCCGTCGCCCTGGCGTCCAGCAATGGCCTGGCGCAGGTTATTCAGCGTGCGGTTATAGCGGCCGAGCGGTTGGCCGATGACCAGGCTGCGGGTGCGCGCCAGTGCCTGGCGAATACCTTCGCCGCCTGGCACCTCGCCCATCCCGGTGCGCCCAGCGCTGTCTTTGAGCAGCACCAGGTTGCGCGTGAAGAAGGGCGCGTGGGCACCGCACAGGTTGAGCAGCATGCTGTCGTGGCCCGCCACCGGGATGACCTGCATATCCACTACTGTCGGTGTCGCGGTGTGCGTGTGTTCAGCCATTACGATGTCGCTCCAGTGATGCGGCCGGTGGTCGATTGTGGGTGACGCCGTGCGCTACGCGCCCTTGCCGCTGCATGCATGGCCGTACCTGGCAGAGGGCCGCTTGCGGCAAGCGTGACGGGGGAGAAATGGCGGGGTGCGGGGCGAGTCGTTGCGCATGATCGGCTCAGGCCAGGCGAAAGGCGCGCACCGGCATGAGGGGGCGTCGCCGTGGCGAGGCCGGTGTGCAATGGCGGCAATGTGGCCTGTGATAGCGGGATCATGGCAGGGCCTGCAACGCTGTTTATTGTTATGATTTGTCATACGTTGTCGTACGACTTTTCTCGATTATCGGCAGCCTTTTATCGTGTTGTCAACGCTGGTGTCTGGGTTTCGACGGTGCACCGGCGGTTGTTGAGTGCCGCAATTAAACAGTATGTTTGCCGGCATAGAGCGCGCGTGAAAATCTGAAGGGACCTATTGCCATGGGCGGCGGGGCTGTAAAGGGGCGTTGTTGGGAGTGACCGATGGCATGTGCGGGGCATGAAAAAGATATGGTTTTGTTTTTAGTTGTACGATAACGTAACTCTACAGCTGCGGCTGACGCTTTCCCTCACAACTGCTTTACAGGGTGTTCGCACAATGAATCCACAAGAACTGAAGTCCATCCTCTCTTCCGGTCTGCTGTCTTTCCCCGTGACCGATTTCGATGCTGCCGGCGATTTCCGCGCCGATACCTATGCCCGCCGCCTGGAATGGCTGGCGCCTTACGGTGCGTCGGCGCTGTTCGCCGCCGGTGGTACCGGTGAATTCTTCTCGCTGACTGGCAAAGAGTATTCGGCGGTGATCAAGACCGCCGTCGACACCTGCGCCGGCAGTGTGCCGATCCTCGCGGGCGTCGGTGGGCCGACCCGTCAGGCCATCGAAATGGCGCAGGAAGCCGAGCGCCTGGGGGCCAAAGGCCTGCTGCTGCTGCCGCATTACCTGACCGAAGCCAGCCAGGAAGGCGTCGCGCTGCACGTGGAAGCCGTGTGCAAATCGGTGAACATCGGCGTGGTGGTGTACAACCGCAGCGTCTGCCGCCTGAACGCGGCGCTGCTGGAGCAGGTGGCGGATCGCTGCCCGAACCTGATCGGCTACAAGGACGGCATCGGCGATATCGAGCTGATGGTGTCCATCCGCCGTCGCCTGGGCGATCGCCTGAGCTACCTCGGTGGCCTGCAAACGGCGGAAGTCTACGCCGCGGCTTATAAAGCGCTGGGCGTGCCGGTGTACTCCTCGGCGGTGTTCAACTTCATCCCGAAAACCGCGATGAATTTCTACCACGCCATGGCGCGTGACGATCACGCCACCGTCGGCAAGATCATCGACGAGTTCTTCCTGCCGTACCTGGCCATCCGCAATCGTTGTGCCGGTTATGGCGTCAGCATCATCAAGGCGGGCGCCAAGATTGTTGGGCATGACGCCGGCCCGGTGCGCACCCCGCTGACCGATCTGCTGCCGGAAGAGTACGAAATGCTCGCTGCGCTGATCGAAGCCCAGGGCGCGCAATAACCCCGTCATTTACATAGCGGCGCCTGGCGCGCCGCTTCGCAACAGGAGGCTATTCGTGGCCAATCCACCGCGTTACGACAACTACATCGGCGGCCAATGGGTCGCCGCTGCCCGTTACTCAAGCAACATCAACCCGTCGGATCTGTCCGACTTGGTTGGCGAGTACGCCCAGGCCGATGCCGAGCAGGTCAACCAGGCCATCGATGCCGCCCGTGCCGCGTTCCCGGCCTGGTCGACTTCGGGTATCCAGGCACGCAGCGACGCGCTGGATAAGGTCGGCAGCGAAATCCTCGCCCGTCGTGAGGAACTCGGTGCGCTGCTGGCACGCGAAGAGGGCAAGACCCTGCCCGAAGCCATCGGCGAAGTCGGCCGCGCCGGCAATATCTTCAAGTACTTCGCCGGCGAATGCCTGCGTCAGGCCGGCGAACTGCTGGCCTCGGTGCGTCCTGGCGTCTCGGTGGAAGTCACCCGCGAGCCGCTGGGCGTGATCGGCCTGATCACCCCATGGAACTTCCCCATCGCCATTCCCGCCTGGAAAGTCGCTCCGGCGCTGGCCTACGGCAACTGCGTGGTGCTCAAACCGGCCGATCTGGTGCCGGGCTGCGCCTGGGCGATTGCCGAAATCATCTCCCGTGCGGGCTTCCCGGCCGGGGTGTTCAACCTGGTGATGGGCAGCGGCCGAGTGGTCGGTGAAGCCATCGTGCAGAACACCGAGGTCGATGGCGTCAGCTTTACCGGTTCGGTTGGCGTCGGCCGCAGCATCGCCGCCAGTTGTGTGGCGCGTGGCGCCAAGGTGCAGCTGGAAATGGGCGGCAAGAACCCGCAGGTGATCCTCGATGACGCCGACCTGAAAACCGCTGTCGAGCTGTCGGTGCAGAGCGCCTTCTACTCCACCGGTCAGCGTTGCACCGCCTCCAGCCGCCTGATCGTCACCGCCGGTATCTACGACCAGTTCGTCGCGGCCATGGCCGAGCGGATGAAGTCGATCAAGGTCGGCAATGCTTTGGAAAAAGGCGTGGACATCGGCCCGGTGGTGTCCCAGGCGCAGCTGGAACAGGACCTGCGTTACATCGAGATCGGCAAGCAGGAAGGCGCACGCCTGGTCTGCGGTGGCGAGCGGGTTTCCTGCGCGCAGGACGGCTATTACCTGGCGCCGACGCTGTTTGCCGACAGCACCGCCGCTATGCGCATCAGCCGCGAAGAGATCTTCGGCCCGGTGGCGAATATCGTCAAAGTCGCCGATTACGAGGCGGCACTGGCCATGGCCAATGACACCGAGTTCGGCCTGTCTGCGGGTATCTGCACCACCTCGCTGAAACACGCCAACCACTTCAAACGGCATGCCCAGGCCGGCATGGTCATGGTCAACCTGCCGACGGCCGGGGTCGATTACCATGTGCCGTTCGGCGGCCGCAAAGGCTCGTCCTACGGCAGCCGCGAGCAGGGCAAATACGCCCAGGAGTTCTATACCACGGTGAAAACCACCTATATCGGCTAGTGCCCGCAGGGTGGATCACGCTTCACCGATCCACCCTGGCGTCGTTACGGTGGATGAAAAAACGTCATCCACCCTACGGCTGTAATCGTTTTTTTGTGGGAGGGGCTTTAGCCGCGACAGCTGTTCAGCTGTCGCGGCCTTTCGCGGCTAAAGCCCCTCCCACAACCGCGTGAACGCGCCGACGGCGCGGTGTATTGGCAAACGTTCAGACCCGGATAACAACAACAGGGCAAGAGCTATGAAAACAGAATCCAAGCAAGGCGCCTTTTCAGGTGCCCCGATCATCACCGAGCTACAGGTCGTGCCGGTTGCCGGCCATGACAGCATGCTGCTTAACCTGAGTGGCGCCCACGGCCCATTCTTTACCCGCAACATCCTGATTCTCAAAGACAACGCCGGCCGCATCGGCGTCGGCGAAGTGCCCGGCGGTGAAGCCATCCGCCAGACCCTGGAAGACGCCCGCGCGCTGCTGGTCGGCCAGTCCATCGGCAACTACAACGGCCTGCTCAACCAGGTGCGTCAGGCTTTCGCCGACCGTGACTCGGGCGGCCGTGGCCTACAGACCTTCGACCTGCGTATCACCATTCATGCGGTCACTGCCCTGGAAGCGGCGCTGCTCGACCTGCTCGGTCAGCACCTCGGCGTGCCGGTGGCCGCCCTGCTCGGCGAAGGCCAGCAGCGCGATGCGGTGGAGATGCTTGGCTACCTGTTCTACATCGCCGACAAGGGCAAGACCGACCTCGGCTACCGCGACGAGCGCAACGCCGACGACGCCTGGTTCCGCGTGCGCAACGAGCAGGCGCTGAGCCCGGAAACCATCGTCCGCCAGGCCGAAGCAGCCCATGCGCGCTATGGCTTCAACGACTTCAAACTGAAGGGCGGCGTGCTGCGCGGCGCCGAGGAAGTCGAGGCGATTCGCGCTTTGGCCGAGCGCTTCCCGGAGGCGCGGGTGACCCTCGATCCGAACGGCGGCTGGTCGCTGGCCGAAGCCGTGCACCTGTGCCGTGATCTGCATGGCGTGCTGGCTTATGCCGAAGACCCTTGCGGCGCGGAAAACGGTTATTCCGGCCGCGAGGTGATGGCCGAGTTCCGCCGCGCCACCGGCCTGCCGACCGCGACCAATATGATCGCCACCGACTGGCGGCAGATGGGCCACTGCATCCAGTTGCAGTCGGTCGACATCCCGCTGGCCGACCCGCACTTCTGGACCATGCAGGGTTCGGTGCGCGTGGCGCAGATGTGCAACGAGTGGGGCCTGACCTGGGGCTCGCATTCCAACAACCACTTCGACATTTCCCTGGCGATGTTCACCCACGTGGCCGCCGCCGCGCCGGGCAAAGTCACCGCCATCGACACCCACTGGATCTGGCAGGACGGCCAGTACCTGACCCACAACCCACTGCAGATCGAAGGCGGTTTGGTGCAGGTGCCATCGAGCCCGGGCCTGGGTGTGGAGCTGGATTGGGATGCCCTGGCCAAGGCCCACGAGCTGTACCAAGGCATGGGCCTCGGCGCGCGCAACGACGCGGTGGCCATGCAGTACCTGATCTCCGGCTGGCAGTTCGATAACAAGCGGCCGTGCATGGTGCGCTGAGCGTGGTGGGTTTTAGCCAGCTTTAGTACTGCCAGACTCCAGTGTGGGAGGGGCTTTAGCCGCGACCAAGCTGCAAAGATCAAAAGCATCGCGGCTAAAGCGGATCGCCACCCGGCCCTTCCCACATGATCTGCTGTATGCCGGATCCTGCAGACTACCGCGGAGCCTGTGGGAGGGGCTTTAGCCGCGAACAAATGCCTTGCCGTTCAATCAACAAGAGCGGGGTCTATAACCCGCAGCAAAGGTGACACCGTGGAGCTGATTCAACACCAAGATTCGCCGCGCTATATCCGCCTCAACCCGGCCGACAATGTCGCCGTGGTGGTCAACGATCAGGGCGTCGCCGCCGGCAGTCGTTTTCCCGACGGCCTGGAAGCCCTTGAAGGCATCCCGCAAAGCCATAAGGTGGCGCTGGTCGATATCGCCCAGGGTGCCATGGTGGTGCGTTACGGGCAGATTATCGGCTACGCCTTGCAGGCCATCGCACGCGGTAGCTGGGTCAAGGAAACCTTGTTGCAGATGCCGTCCGCCCCCGCGCTGGACAGCCTGCCGATGGCCAATGCGGTGCCGGCCGCTTTGCCGGCGCTGGAGGGTTACACCTTTGAGGGCTACCGCAATGCCGACGGCACCGTGGGTACGCGCAATATCCTTGGCATCAGCACCACGGTGCAGTGCGTCACCGGTGTGCTCGATCACGCGGTGGCGCGCATCCGCAGCGAGCTGCTGCCCAAGTACCCGCATGTCGATGGCGTGGTGGCGCTGACCCATAGCTACGGCTGCGGCGTGGCGATTACCGCGAAGGACGCCTATATCCCGATCCGCACCGTGCGCAACCTGGCGCGCAATCCCAACCTGGGTGGCGAGGCGCTGGTGATCGGCCTTGGCTGCGAGAAATTGCAGGCCGAGCAGGTGATGCACGAGGGGGATGCCTCGGTGGACCTGCGCGAGCCCTGGCTGTATCGCTTGCAGGAATCGCAAAGCGGCTTTGGCGAAATGATCGAACAGATCATGGCCATGGCTGACGCGCGTTTGCAGAAGTTGAACCAGCGCCGCCGCGAGACGGTGCCGGCCTCCGAGCTGATTCTCGGCATGCAGTGCGGCGGCAGCGATGCGTTTTCCGGTATCACCGCCAACCCGGCCCTGGGTTTCGCCTCGGACCTGCTGATCCGCGCCGGCGCCACGGTGATGTTCTCGGAAAACACCGAGGTGCGCGACGCCATCTATATGCTCACCGCCCGCGCCGAAACCCCCGAAGTGGCCGATGCCCTGGTGCGCGAGATGGACTGGTACGACCGCTACCTGGCCAAGGGCGAGGCCGACCGCAGCGCCAACACCACGCCGGGCAACAAGAAGGGCGGGCTGTCGAATATCGTCGAAAAATCCCTGGGCTCCATCGTCAAATCCGGCAGCAGCGCGATCAACGCAGTGGTCGGCCCTGGCGAGCGGGTCTCGCGCAAGGGCCTGATCTACTGCGCCACGCCGGCCAGCGATTTTGTCTGCGGCACCCTGCAACTGGCCGCCGGGATGAACCTGCACGTGTTCACCACCGGGCGTGGCACGCCCTACGGCCTGGCCATGGCGCCGGTGGTCAAAGTGGCCACGCGTACCGAACTGGCCGAGCGCTGGCCGGACCTGATCGATATCGATGCCGGGCGCATTGCCACCGGCCGGGCGAGCATCGAGGAGCTCGGCTGGCAGCTGTTCCACTATTACCTGGACGTGGCCAGCGGCCGCCAGCAGACCTGGGCCGAACGGCACCAGCTGCACAACGACATTGTGCTGTTCAACCCGGCACCGATTACCTGAGGGAGGCATTCCGCGCTAAAGGCCCCGCCTACCGTGGCAGGGGCTTTAGCCGCGACTCCACCGAACGGAACATCGCCACCCGTCATTGATCGAGGATTGCCATGAGCCGCCCGCACATTCTGCAAATCGGCCCGCTGACCGCACGTTTCAACGCCAACCTGGCTGCCCGTTACGCGGTCACGCCGCTCTGGCTGCAAGCCGACCCGCAGGCTTTTCTGCGTGAGCAGGGCGAGCAGTTCGAGTTGCTGGTCTCTTCGGCGCGTTTTGGTTGCAGCGTTGAGCAGCTGGCATGCCTGCCAAACCTGCGGGCGATCTGCAGCTTCGGCGTGGGCTACGATCCCTATCCGCTGGAGTTGTTGCGTGAACGCGGTATCGCGGTCAGCACCACCCCGGATGTGCTCAACGAGTGCGTCGCCGATCTGGCCATGGGCCTGATCATCGACACGGCGCGGCGCCTGTCCGAGGGCGACCGCTTCGTGCGCGCCGGGAGCTGGCCGAGTGCGGCGTTTCCGCTGGCGCGCAAGGTCAGCGGCAAGCGCCTGGGTATCGTCGGCCTCGGGCGCATCGGCGCGGCCGTGGTGCAGCGCGCCAGCGGCTTCGCCATGGCCGTGCGTTACCACAACCGCACGCCGCTCGCCGATTGCCCGCATGGTTACGAGGCGAGCCTGGTCGAACTGGCACGCTGGGCGGATTTTCTCGTGCTGACCTGTCCGGGCGGCGCCGCCACCCAGCAGCTGATCGGCCGCGAGGTGCTCGAAGCCCTGGGCCCGGACGGCATCCTGATCAACGTCGCGCGTGGTTCGGTGGTCGACGAGCCCGCGCTGATCGCCGCCCTGCGCAGCGGCGCCCTCGGTGGCGCCGGGCTGGATGTATATGCGGCCGAACCCCAGGTACCGCTGGCCCTGCGCGAGCTGAATAACGTGGTGCTGTTGCCGCACATCGGCAGCGGCAGTGAAGAAACCCGCTTGCAGATGGAAGCGCTGTTGCTGGCCAATTTGCAGGCGTTTGTCGAACAAGGCGAACTGCTCACCCCGCTCTGAGCCGCGCCACCGTATAGGCGTTCCAGCGCTCGCTGGTGCGCTTATCCGCCGCCATGGGCCACAAGCTCCGCGGCGTCTCTCCTTAAAGCTTTACCGGGCGCCACAAGCGCCCCTTTTTTCGTTCGATCGCTTCCCATCCTTATGCCAAAGGCTTTTCCGCAGTAGAGCAGCGTTAAGTCCGACAGGCGCCTAGACCACAAATGGTGGACAAGGCGGCGCCATGTCCACCCTACGTACCCGTAGTTCACCTGCCATTGCTACGCGGTCGCCCGCAGCGGTCTATAACTCAATCGAAAATTTTTTCGCGGGCTTGTCGAATTCGGCGTTGGCCGCGCGACTACTCAGTACCCACGGTGACGACTGCTGTTTTTGGAGGACGCTATGAAATACCTATGCCTGGTCTACAGCGACGAGCATGCCCTGCACCACTCGCCGGACAGCCCGCGTGACGAGGAGTGCCACGCCTATGCCGCGTCGCTGGCCGCCAGCGGCCGAATGGTCGCCGGGGAAGCCCTGCAACCGATACGCACCGCCACCACCGTGCGCCTGCGCGGCGGTCAGCTGTCGATCACCGACGGCCCGTTCGCCGAAACCAAGGAACAGCTCGCCGGCTTCTACCTGATCGATGCCCGCGACCTCAACGAAGCCATCCAGATCGCCGGGAAAATTCCGCCGGCGCGGGTGGGCTCCATCGAAGTGCGGCCGGTGCGCGAGCTGGACGTGCCGAGCGCCTGATACCCGACAGCCAGTTGGAACCCAACGACAAACAGGAGAACGCCATGAACACCACCATTGCCACGGCAGCACAACAGGCACCGTTGCAGCGCGTGCTGGACAGCTGGGTGCAAGCCTCGCGGGACAAGGACGTCGAGCGCATCGTCAGCCACTACGCCGAAGATATCGTCGCCTACGACGCGATTGGCCCGCTGCGTTTCCAGGGTCGCGAAGCCTACAAGGCGCACTGGCAGTTCTGCATGTCGATGTGCGCGGGGCCAAGTTTGTTCGAGATCCACCAGCCGACCTTCCTGCTCAGTGGCGAGCTGGGCGTGGTGCATTACCTGTTTCACTGCGGCGGCAGCAATGAGCAAGGCGAGCTGCAAAGCTCGTGGATGCGCGTGACCCAGTGCTTGCAGAAGCTCGGCGGGCAGTGGCTGATCGTCCACGAGCACTTCTCCGCGCCGTTCGAGATGGACAGCGGCAAGGCGCTGTTCGACCTCAAACCCTGATCCGACCGGTTAACGCAACCACTCAACAGGAGTGCGCCGCATGCTCAGTTTGATCTTGATCGGCCTGGTGCTGATCGTCGTCGCCGTGCTGCTGATCGCTCGGCAGCCGGACAGCTTTCGCGTCGAGCGCTCGCTCCAGGTGGCGGCGCCGGTCGATGTGCTATTCGCCCAGGTCAACGACCTGCACAACTGGGAGCAATGGTCGCCTTGGGCCAAGCGTGATCCGCAGATGCTCAAGGTTTACGAGGGGCCGCCCGCGGGCGTCGGTGCGCTCTATCGGTGGGCCGGCAACAAAGAGGTCGGCGAGGGCAGCCTGAGCATCGTCGACAGCCAGGCGCATGAGCAGATCCGCTTTCAGTTGACGTTCCTCAGACCCTTCAAGGCCAACAACGACGTGCTGTTTCGTTTTATCGCCGAAGGCGCCGATACGCGGGTGAGCTGGAGCATGAGCGGGCGCAACACCTTCATCAGCAAGGCCGTGCACCTGGTGATGGACATGGACACGTTATGCGGCGGCGATTTCGAGCGGGGGTTGGCGCAACTCAAGGCCGTGGCGGAAGCTCGGCCCTGATTCCGCGTCGCAAAAAAGCCCCGCCGGTTGTGCCCGCGGGGCTTTTTCATGGCTCTGTGTTGCAGGAGGCGCCGCGCTGTTGTGGGCGCGGATTTATCCGCGAAAATCTTTGAAAACTGAAGATCTTTCGCGGCTAAAGCCGCTCCCACGTGACGGCGCTCTGCATCAACAGTTAACGGGTACAGAGCCTTTTTCATGTGGCGCTGTCGGCGGTTCAGGGTAGCGCTTTCAGCGCTTCGCAACTGGCGGCGTACTGCTTGGCGCAGGCGCTGCCGAACAAGGTTTTGGCCTGGTTGGGGTCGCGTGCCACACCTTGAGTGCCTCTGAGGTAGAGGTTGCCGAGAATGTGCTGGGCCATCGGGTTGCCGGCGGCGGCGGATTGATTGAGGTACTTGAGCATGCCTTGCTGGTTGGCGAAGGCGGGGTCGTCGCGGCCGGTGTAGAGGTAGGCCAGGCTGACCGCAGCCATGGCGTGGCCCTTGTCGGCGGCCTGCTTCCACCAGTACTCGGCCTGTTTGAGGTCTTTCGTCGGTTTGCCGACAAAGTAGGCGCTGCCCAGTTGGAACTGGCTGTCGAGGTCGCCGCGACTGGCCTGTTGGCGCAGCTGTGCCTGCTCATCGACCGGCGCCGGCACCGGTGTTTGTGCCGGCGGCGTGCTTGGCGCCGGGGTATCGGCCTCGCGGCTGGCGCAGCCGGCAAGCAGGGCGAGCGCGCACAGCAGCACGGCCAGCGGCGCCCTGAGTATTGCCTGGTGCGATGGGTGGGCGGTGGTCATGGGCTTTGCTCCTGTGCGGTGGGCGGTGGCCTTTACCTTAGCGCAAGGCCGTCTGCGAGTGTCTGACCGATAAGGACCGCCAGGGTTCGCGTGTCGGCATGGCGCAGTGATGTGCGTGCGATAGGGCTTGGCTTTGTGAATTTAATTGTGTATTTTTTCATGAAATTTCAATTTATAAATTTCATGAGGCGCGTATGTTCAAGCAATCGGCCCAGCATATTGGCACCTACTACGCCGGCACCTACCCTGGGCAGGTGCCGCTGCGCCCGCGCCTGGAGGACAGCCTCGACTGTGACGTGCTGATTATCGGCGGCGGTTTCAGCGGCTTGCACACGGCGCTGCGCCTGGCCCTGGTCGGCAAGCGCGTGGTGTTGCTGGAAGCCAGCCGGGTGGCGTGGGCCGCTTCCGGGCGCAATGGCGGCCAGGCGCTGCTGGGCTGGTCCTGCGACATGCCGCCGCTGGAAGCCGCGCTCGGTCAGGAACGCACCCGCCGTCTGTGGGACAGCATGTGCTGGGCCGCGGAGGAAATGCGCGAGTTGCCGCAGCGCCATGGCTTCGACATCGATTACCGCGTCGGCAGCCTGTGGGCCGCGGTGCAGCAGCGTCGCGTCGGCGATCTGCAAGACGCCCAGCGCGACCTGGTGGAGAAGTGGGGCTACCAGCAGATGCGTTTTATCGGCCGCGAAGAGCTGCCCGAGTGGATCGCCAGCCCGCGCTACCTGGCCGCGCTGTACGACCCGCAGGCCGCGCACCTCAACCCGCTAAAACTGGCCCAGGGCCTGGCCACGGCCATCGAGCAGGCCGGCGGGCAGATTTTCGAGCAGAGCCAGGTGCTCGCCTATCAGCAGACCGCCCAGGGCTATGTGGCCCGCACCGCCGCGGGCGAGGTGCGCAGCGAGGTACTGGTGCTGGCCTGCAACGCCTACATCGGTGGCCTCGACCGCAGCCTGTCGAGTCGCCTGCTGCCGGTGGGTTCCTATCAGGTGGCGACGGTGCCGCTGGCGCCCGACCTGGCCCACTCGCTGTTGCCGCGCAACAGCTGCGTGATCGACAACCAGTTCGTCCCCGACTATTTCCGCCTGACCCCGGACAACCGCCTGCTGTTCGGCGGCGGCTGCACCTACCTGGGCGGTATTCCCAAGGATGTCGCGGCGGCCACTCGCCCGTATCTGGAGCGGGTGTTCCCGCAACTGCGCGGCGTCGAGCTGGAGTTCGCCTGGGGCGGGCACATCGACGTGAGCATGAAGCGCACCCCGGACATCGGCTGCCAGGGCCAGCGCTACTGGCTGCAAGGTTTCTCCGGTCACGGCATCCTGCCGACCCTGGCCGGTGCCCGCGCGGTGGCCGATGCGATTCTCGGCGAGGACGACCTGCTGGCGCTGTACCAGGGCATCGACAACCCGCGTTTTCCCGGCGGCTCGCTGCTGGCGGCACCGCTGGAAGCGGTCGGCAAGGCCTGGTATCGGCTACGCGATGTGATTTAAACCTTAGACATCTGGTGTAGGAGCGGCCTTGGCCGCGATCTGCGCGACACCATCGCGGCCAAGGCCGCTCCTACGGATTCGATCAGGGGCACCAACATGGACATGCAAGATGAAGTCGAAGGTCTGGCGATCCTGATTCGCGACCTGCGCAAACACAAGAACATGACCCTGGGCGAGCTGGCGACGCGGATCGACCGCTCGGTGGGCTTCCTGTCCCAAGTCGAGCGCGGCCTGTCGCGCCCGACCGTGGCCGACCTCACCGCCATCAGCGAAACCCTTGGCGTGCCGACCACTTATTTCTACAGCCTGAGCAAGCCGCGCGCCTTGCCCTGGGTGACCCGTCCCGGCGAGCGGCGCACCCTCTATTACGCTGGCGGGATCACCGATGTGCTGGTGTCGCCGAGCATGTCGGCCGGTTTCTCCATGCTCGAAAGCCACCTGGCACCGGGTGCCACCAGTGGCGAGGGACACCTGGACGACAGCTCGGAGCAGGGCGGTTTCGTGCTCGAAGGCGAGCTGAGCATCTGGCTGGAGGGCGACGCAGAACCGGTCACCCTTGGCCCCAACGACAGCTTCCAGCTACCGCCGCATTCCCAGTTTCGCTACGCCAACCTGACCGACCAACCCACTCGGGTACTTTGGGTGTTTAGGTAGTTCATGTATCAGCAATGGACGCGCAGCGGTGCTTTTCGTAGGAGCCAGCGCTTTGAGTCCGTTGAACATCGCACTGCACATCACCCAGACCCGCAGGACTACTCCGCATGACAACAACCAATCGTTTTCTCGACCTGCTCAGTGAAGTGCGCGCCTTTCGTGCCGAGTACCCGCAGGTGCGTTACGTCGACCTGATCAGCCTGGACATTCCCGGGCATTTCTACGGCAAGCGTTACCCCATCGAGATGCTCGAAAAAGTCGCCGCCGGCAGCCCGCTGAAAATCCCGCAGAACTGCGTGCTGCTGGGCGTGCAGGGCGGCCTGCACCCGATTGGCGACTACTGCTTCAACGACGGCGACCCGGACGCGCCGCGCCGCCTGATCCCCGGCACGCTGAAGCCGGTGCGTTGGGAAAGCCAGCCACTGGGGCAGATGCTGATCAGCTCCGACGGCACCGCCGCACCCATTGAGTTCGAACCGCGTGAAGTGCTGGCCCGCGTGCTGCAGCGCCTGGCCAAGCGCGGTATTCGCCCGGTGGTGGCCTTCGAACTGGAGTTCTACCTGTTTGATCGCAAGCTGCAAGACGGCCTGCCGCAGTTCCCTCGCGACCCGCTGTGCGGCGATGAAGACGACCAGCCGAACATGCATATCGAACGCCTGTCGCGCTTCGCCGATGTGCTCCACGAGATCGTCGACGCTGCCAACGAGCAGGGCGTCGATGCTAACGTGATCACCGCCGAGCTCGGCCCTGGGCAGTTCGAGATCAACTTCGGCCATTGCGACGACGGCCTGCGCGCCGCCGACTGGGCCGCATTGTTCTGCCGCAGCACCCGTGGCGTGGCGCTCAAGCACGGCCAGCGCGCCAGCTTTATGAGCAAGCCTTACCTGCACGCGCCGGGCAGTGGCATGCACGTGCATGTCAGCCTGTATGACGAGGCCGGCAACAACCTGCTCGACGCCGACAACCAGCGCCCGCTGCGCCACGCCGTGGCCGGCTGCCTGGAACTGCTGCCGCACTGCATGCCGATCTTCGCCGCCAACCACAACGCCTTCCGCCGCTACGGCGCCATGGTCAACGCCGCCAGCCGCGCCAGCTGGGGCTTCGAGGACCGCGATGCGTGCATCCGCATTCCCGAATCGGATGGCAAGAACCTGCGTATCGAACACCGCCTGGCCGGCGCCGACGCCAACCCGTATCTGGTGCTGGCGGCGATCCTCACGGGCATGGAACATGGCCTGGATGCCGGTCAGGAGCCGATTGCCCCGCTCAACGAGAACCGCCAGAGCGGCATCGACTTCCCCCAAGACATGCTCAGCGCCGTCAGCGCCATGCGTGACCATCCGCTGGTCAACCAGGGCCTGGGCGAGGAATTTGTCATGGTCTATTGCGAAAACAAGCGCCAGGACCACCTGGCGTTCATGCACGAAGTCAGCGCGCGCGAGTACCGCTGGTTCCTCTGAAGTTTGAACGTTCAGCCGGCAGTCCACCGTCGGTGGGCCGGTCGGGCCGCGCAGGTTAGCCGCTTAGCGGCGTAATCCAGCATGGATGTCTTGGAAATAAAGACATTAAAGGGCCGGACCAATAGGCGTTAGGAAACACTTTGCAACCTCTGCACGGTTGAGCAAAGCCGTGCAGATACCTACATTAGCGCCCGCAACGCCGGGCCCCTCTGACAGCTACCCGCTGCCATGTCGGAGTTGCAGTTTGTACAACTTCGACACTAAGAGGAGGGGCTCATGACTGCCCTAGAACCGTTCTTCATGGCCGAGTTTCTCGGCACCGCCACCTGGTTGTGGCTGTCCTTCATCACCATCGTTATCAGCCTGCTGGTCTTCGACCTCGGGGTGCTGCACCGTGAGCATCGCGAAATTGGCGTCAAGGAAAGCCTGCTGCTGTCGGCCGGCTACATCACCGCGGGTCTGCTGTTCGGCCTGTGGGTCTGGCAGGTCAAGGGCGGCGACGCCGGCATGGATTTCTACACCGGCTTTCTGATCGAAAAATCGTTGTCGATGGACAACGTATTCCTGATGGCGATGATCTTCAGCTTCCTCGCCATCCCGCGTAAGTACCAACACGAAGTGCTGTTCTGGGGCATCCTCGGGGTGATCGTGCTGCGCGCGATCATGATCGGCCTGGGCGCGGCGCTGATTGCCGAGTTCGACTGGATTCTCTACGTGTTCGGCGCGTTCCTGCTGCTGACCGGGGTGAAGATGCTGTTCAGCAAGGTCGACGATCACCCCGACCTGTCCAAGAACGTCCTGGTGAACTTCCTGCGCAAGCGCATGCGGGTGACCGACCGCCTGCACGAAGGCCGCTTCTTCGTGCATCAGCCCGATGCCAGCGGGCGTTCGGTGCGCTGGGCCACGCCGCTGTTCCTGGCGCTGGTGCTGATCGAGTGCGCCGACCTGGTGTTCGCGGTGGACAGCGTGCCGGCGATCTTCGCCATCACCCAGGACCCGTTCATCGTCTACACCTCGAACATCTTCGCCATCCTCGGCTTGCGCGCCCTGTATTTCGCGTTGGCGGCAATGATCCATCGCTTCGCCTACCTCAAGTACGCCCTGGCCCTGGTGCTGGTATTTATCGGCTGCAAGATCTTCCTGGTCGGTATCATCGGCAAAACTCCGCCAGTGATCTCGCTGAGCGTGACCCTCGGTCTGTTGCTCGGTGGCGTGCTGCTGTCGCTGTGGAAAACCCGCAACGACCCGCCGGTCGTACCCGATGAAACCGCGTAATGGCTGAGTAATCCCCCGGTTTTGCCTGTCATAGCCACAGGCGCCTGTAGTGATGCGCCGCCCTTGTGGGCGGCGCACATCTTTATCCAAGGAGCGACATCCGATGAAACCGATTACCTCGATGTGCTTGGCCGCTGCCGTGCTGGTCGGCCTGGCGGGCTGCGATGCGGCGGAGCAATCCGCGCAGAAACTGGCGGAAAAAGCCGAACAGGCGGTGCAAGAGGTGGCCCGCGAGGCACTCAGCGAGACCGTCGACGAGTTCAACAAGCAGGTGGATGAGATCCAGCAGTCGGCCGACCAGATGCTCGGCAAGCCTGAAGAGCAGCAAGAGCAGCAAGAGCAGCAAGAACAGCCGCCACAGGACATGCTGCCACCCGCTACGGGCGTCGAGACCTGAGTGCGCGGCCCGAATGCATAGCAGTTTGTCGCTTCGGGCGTTTTCAGCGGCGGGCGTAACTGCGATGCTCGCGGGCAACACATCAGCCCCGAGGCCCGTATGCAGATCAGCTCCCACTTCGACAGCGGCAATATCGAGGTTATCGATGCCAGCAACCCGCACCGCGTGCTGCTGGCCATGCGCCCGGACCTCAAGAGCCACCATTTCCAGTGGTTCCACTTCAAAGTCGACGGGCTGACAGCGGGGCAGCGCTATGGCTTCAGCCTGACCAACGCCGGCCAGTCCGCCTACAGCCATGCGTGGACCGGCTACAACGCCGCCGCCTCATACGACCAGAGCAACTGGTTTCGCGTGCCCAGCCGTTTCGAAGACGGCGCGCTGAACTTCGAGCTCGACGCCAGTGCGTCCCAGGTCTGGTTCGCCTACTTCGAACCCTACAGCCGCGCGCGCCACGACTGGCTGATCGACCAGGCGCTGAGCAAGGCCGATGCCGAATTGTTCGCCATCGGCAAAAGCATCGAAGGCCGCGACATCCAGTTGCTGCGCATCAGCCGCACCCCGGACGCGCAACGCAAGGTGTGGATCATCGCCCAGCAGCACCCCGGCGAGCACATGGCCGAGTGGTTCATGGAAGGGCTGATCGAGCGCCTGCAACGGCGCGACGACGTCGAACTCAATACCCTTCTGGCCAGCGCCGACCTGTACCTGGTGCCGAACATGAACCCCGATGGCGCCTACCGTGGCCACCTGCGCACCAACGCCGCCGGCAAGGACCTCAACCGCGCCTGGCAATCGGCCAGCGAGACGGAAAGCCCCGAGGTGTTCTTCGTCCAGCAGCAGATGCGCCGTGTCGGCGTCGACCTGTTCCTCGACATCCACGGCGACGAGGAAATCCCCTACGTATTCACCGCCGGCTGCGAAGGCAACCCCGGCTACAGCCCGCGCCTGGAACAACTGGAAGAAGAGTTCCGCAGCCGCCTGGTCGGCATCGGCGCCGAATTCCAGACCG
>TARA_R100001244_G_scaffold44203_6_pt1 | contig 26110 bp, 28 predicted proteins | sample TARA_R100001244 | Tara Oceans TARA_R100001244 (sample SAMEA2621564) | marine metagenome | biome: marine biome (ENVO:00000447); feature: mesopelagic zone (ENVO:00000213); material: "saline water (ENVO:00002010), including plankton (ENVO:xxxxxxxx)" | depth 790 m
CCAGTCACGGACGAATTGTTTGTCAAAGCTCGGTGGATTCTTCCCTTCGACGTAGCTTTCCGCCGGCCAGAAACGGCTGGAGTCGGGCGTCAGCACTTCATCCATCAGGGTTAGGGTGCCGTCTTCATCCAGGCCGAACTCGAATTTGGTGTCGGCGATGATGATGCCGCGGGTGGCAGCGTATTCGACGGCGGCGCTGTACAGGGCGATGGAGGTGTCGCGCACCTTGGCTGCCAGTTCGGCACCGATGATCGCCTCACAGCGCTCGAAGGAGATGTTTTCGTCGTGGTCGCCAACGGCGGCCTTGGTCGACGGAGTGAAGATCGGCTGCGCCAGCTTGGAGGCTTCCTGCAGGCCTGCTGGCAGTTGAATGCCGCAGACGGTGCCGCTCTTCTGGTACTCCTTCCAGCCGGAACCAACGATATAACCACGCACGATGGCTTCCACCGCGACCGGCTTGAGGCGTTTGGCGACCACGGCACGGCCCTCGACCAGCGGCAACTCGGCAGCCGGCACCACGTCTTCGACCTTGTCGCCGGTGAAGTGGTTAGGCACCAGGCCAGCCAGCTTGGCGAACCAGAAGTTGGAAATCGCGGTGAGGATCTTGCCCTTGTCCGGGATCGGCTCGGCGAGGATCACGTCGAAGGCCGAGAGCCGATCGGTGGCGACCATCAACATGCGCTTGGCGTCGATTTCGTAAAGGTCGCGGACTTTGCCCGAGTAGATTTTCTTCAGGCTCAGGGTCGAGGGTGTGGTCATATCGGGATTTCCGCCTTTAGCGTGAAAGTCGCGCAGCGAGGCCTTCCTGGTCCCCTTCTCCCCCAGGAAGAAGGTGGCGCGTAGCGCCGGATGAGGGCAACGGGCATACGACGACGGCGTGGGCATCATTCGTGGCATGCCCGTTAACAAACAAAACAGGCGAAACCCACCGGGTTTCGCCTATTGGTATTACACCTGGACGTACAGCCTGGTTAGCCCAGGTTTTCCTGGATCAGGCCCAACACGCGACGCGCGACATCCGCCGGCGCAATGGTGTTGAGGTCTTTTTCCACAGTGACCTGCACGCTGTCGCCGACCGGCGTCAGACGCACCTGGTAGCGCTCGGCACGCGCGTCGATTTCTTCCTTGGTCGGTTCGCTGCCCCACAGACGACTGAAGAAACCGGGCTCTTCGTCCTTCGTCTGCGCGCCTTCGGCCAAGTTGATGTAATAGACGCCCAAGGTGCGGTTGAGGTCGTCGATGCGCACATCGGCCATTTCCAGCGAGCGGCCGATACCGGACCAGGCGCGGTCGAAATCGGCGCCGAGGTTCAGCACCGGGTTGCCGTTGCCGTCTTCCGACAGGCTGACGCGGTTAGGCGCATCGAAGTCGCGGGCCGCCAGCAAGGAAACGGAACCACCCTGCTCAGCGCTACGCGCCATGCTTACCAACATTTCGTCGAGCAACGCAGCGTCCAGGCTTGGGTTACCGCTACGGCTGGTAAATGCCACGTCGGCGCTGCTACCGGCCGGGCGCTCGGCGCTGACCACGAAGATTTCGCTGGTGTTGCGTTGCACACCCGGCTCGATGCGCACCCGCACGCGGGTTTCGGCATCCGGGGCGACGCCGGATACACGGCTGCTCAAACGGCGCGCCATAGAGGCGGACAATTCATCGAAACGCTGCCATGCGGTGTTGAATTCACCAGTCTGCGGACGCTCGTCGGCAATCCGAAAGCCATTGTCCTCAAAGAACTGACGCGCCACCGGCCAGACTTCGGCCGGTACGCGCTGAGCAACCACCCAACGCGACTCACCGCTTTTCTGCAGGCTGAACTCACTGGCATCGGCACGCACGGCCAACGGCTGTGGACGCGGTACTTCGTACTCGCCCTCGGCTGTGCTCGTAGCCACTTGCTGCGGCACGGGCAGCAACGGATCGAGACGCTTGGACTCGACATTGGCCGGCAATTGCATTGGCGCGGTCTGCCGGGCGGTGAGGTAGTCGCTACCACGATCGCGGAAATAGCCGTCTTCACCATAGATCCAGCCGCAGCCGCTGGTGTGGGTGATGATCAGAGCAAGTGCGGAGAGTCCGGCCAGTCGCTTCATGCGTAGTATTTCCTCAATTAAACCAATACGCCGGACTGGCGCAGGGCCTGACGCAGCGGTTCATGACAACGCGGGCTGAGCCAGGTCAGCGGCAAGCGGATACCGTCGGGCATCATGCCCATTTCATGCAGCGCCCACTTCACCGGAATCGGGTTGGACTCGATAAACAGCGCCTTGTGCAACGGCATCAAGCGGTCGTTGATCGCGCGGGCGATGGCGGCCTCGCCACGCATGGCGGCGGCACACAGATCGCTCATGGCGCGTGGCGCGACGTTGGCGGTCACCGAGATATTGCCCTTGCCGCCCATCAACATCAGCTCGACGGCGGTAGCATCGTCGCCGGAATACACGAGGAAGTCCTTGCTCACCCGGTCCAGCACATCCTGACCACGCTGCAGGTCGCCAGTGGCTTCCTTGATACCGATGATGTTGTCGATTTTCGCCAGACGCTCGACGGTCTCCGGGAGCATGTCGCAAACGGTGCGCCCAGGTACGTTGTAAAGAATCTGCGGAATCGCCACGGCTTCGGCAATGTGGCGGAAGTGCTGGTACAAGCCTTCCTGGGTCGGCTTGTTGTAGTACGGCGTCACCAACAGGCAGGCGTTGGCGCCGACGTCCTTGGCCGCGCGGGTCAGCTCGACCGACTCACGGGTGGAGTTGCCACCGGTGCCAGCGATCACCGGAATGCGCCCGGCCACTTGGTCGACCACACGACGGATCACTTCGATGTGTTCGGACACTTCCAGCGTTGCGGACTCACCCGTGGTGCCGACCGCGACGATGGCGTTGGTGCCCTCTTGCAGGTGGAAATCCACCAGTTTGCTCAGGCTGTCCCAATCAAGACCACCTTGCGCATCCATGGGCGTGACCAGTGCCACCATACTGCCCGCAATCATGCAACCGCTCCTGCCGGAAAAAGAGAGCGGTAATGGTACTGGCGCCACCAGCCTTGCACAAGCGAAGTGCAAGGCCAGACAACAACCGGTTTTTCTCTGCAAACACCTGCACATTGCAGATGTTGGCCACTGGCGAGCATTCCCCTGAGCAGCAGTTTTCGCTACCCTTGCGGCTTTGCTCGGCACTGTTTCTACGGGCCAACCGTTCATCGTTTAGGAAGGCTGCATGTCCACCCCCCAAGTTCGCGAACAATTCCTGGTTATCAGTGCGCTCGGCCCCAACGCCATGGAGCTGACCAACGTACTGTGCCGTGCCAGTCATGAGAACCGTTGCGCCGTAGTCAACACCCGCCTGAGCCGCCATGGCGAGTTCAGCGCGCTGGTCCTGCAGATTTCCGGCAGCTGGGATGCCCTGGCCCGCCTTGAGTCGAGCCTGCCATCGCTGGCCAAGAAACATACCTTCTCGGTCAATGTGATTCGCAGCGGCGCCGCAGAAAATCGTCCACAAGCGCTGCCCTATGTGGCTTACGTCAGTTCGGTCTACCGCCCGGACATCCTTAACGAGCTGTGTCAGTTCTTCATCGATCACCATGTCGAACTGGAAAGCCTCACTTGCGACACCTACCAGGCACCGCAGACCGGTGGCACCATGCTCAACGCCACCCTCACCGTAACCCTGCCGGCCGGCACGCAAATCAGCTGGCTGCGCGACCAGTTCCTCGACTTCGCCGATGCGCTGAACCTGGACGCCCTGATCGAACCCTGGCGCCCACAAACCCCCGCCTAAGGAGCGTTTTATGGCCGTAGCACTCGACACCCCGGTTGCAGATTTCCAGGCCCAGGCGACCAGCGGCCAGCAGGTTCAGCTGTCCGCACTGCAAGGCCAGCAGGTGGTCGTCTACTTCTACCCGAAGGACAGCACCCCGGGCTGCACCACCGAGGGCCAGGGTTTTCGCGATCACTACCCGGCATTCCAGGCGGCCAATACCTTGGTGTTCGGCGTATCCCGCGATGGCCTGAAGTCGCACGAGAACTTCAAGTGCAAGCAAGCGTTTCCCTTCGAACTGATCTCCGACAAGGACGAGGCGCTCTGCCAACTGTTCGATGTGATCAAACTGAAGAAACTCTACGGCAAGGAATACCTGGGCGTAGACCGCAGCACCTTCCTCATCGACAAAAACGGCGTACTGCGCCAGGAATGGCGCGGCGTGAAAGTTCCAGGCCATGTCGAGGCGGTACTGGCGGCAGCACAGGCGCTGCACAACGCCTAAAACTGCCTGAGCTACGCACCCACACGTAACGCCAGCTCATCGCCACCTTGTTAGTGCTTAAACGCTTGGCGGCAGCGGCTCGGTGCGCGGCCAGGCAACCAGCAACGCCTTGAACAAGGTGGCCAGCGGAATGGCGAAAACCCCCCCCCAAAAGCCCCACAGCCCGCCGAACAGCAAGACCGCGCAGATGATCGCCACCGGATGCAAGTTCACCGCCTCGGAGAACAGCAGCGGCACCAGCACGTTACCGTCCAATGCCTGGATCACCCCATACACCACCATCAGATAGAGAAACTGGTCGCTGAAGCCCCACTGGAACAGGCCAATCAACGCCACTGGCACGGTCACCACCACCGCGCCGATATAAGGCACTACCACGGACAAGCCCACCAACAAGGCCAGCAGCGCCGCATAATTGAGGCCCAGCGCAGCGAAGGCGATATAGGTAATCACCCCGCAGATAATGATCTCGATCACCTTGCCGCGAATGTAGTTGGCGATCTGCAGGTTCATTTCCTCGGCAACCTGGCTGATCAGGGCCCGCTCACGCGGTAGATAACTGCGAAACCACTGGCTGATCAGTTCGCGATCCTTGAGGAAAAAGAACACCAAAATCGGCACCAGCACCAGATAGATCATGATGCCGACCAGCACCGGCAAGCTGGACAGCGAGAAGGACAGTGCCCACTGGCCGAACTTGCCGGCCTCACCGCGAGCCGATTCGATAGCCTGCAACACCTGTTGATCGGTGATCAGGTTCGGATAGCGCTCCGGCAGCAATAGAAATACCGATTGCCATTCGCCCAGCATGCGCGGCAACTCGTTGAACAAGTTACTCAGTTGCTGCCAGAGCAAGGGCATCAACACCAGCAGGCACAGCGCCAGCGCCCCGACGAACAGGGCAAATACCAACCACACCGCAGCGATCTGCGGTAACCGCAAGCGCTCCAGCGCATTCACCAGGCCTTGCATCAGAAACGCCAGCACCAGCCCCGTTAGCACCGGCGCCAGCATACCGCCGAGCGTAAGAACCGCCGCGAAACCGACAATTAGCAGCACCGCCAATACCACGGCCTGCTCATCCGAAAAATAACGGTGCAGCCACTCGCGTAGCACCTTAAGCATCGACATTCCTTAATTCAGGACCACAGCAAAATCCCACCCGAGACCACCTCAGGCTTTGCGCAACCAATAACGGTAGACACCCGCGTCCACCTCTTCACGCAGCAAACTATGCCCGGCCAACGTCGCGAACGCGCGAAAATCACGCTGCGAGCCCGCATCTGTCGCCGTAACCTTCAGCACCGCGCCGCTGGCCAGACGGTTCAACTCCAGCTTGGCCTTGAGCAACGGCAGCGGACAATTCAACCCACAGGCATCCACCTCGGCATCACAGGCCCCACTCCACTCGTGCGTATCGCTCATTCAATCTCTCCTGAATCTGCCCCTAGTGGCCTGTACGCTTAGTTGGTTAACTCAAGTTCGGATGGCCGAGGTTCTGAGACAAGGCGGCGCGACGAGTCATAGCGGGCTATGGCGAGGAGCGCCAACGCCGTATCAGGGCCGCGGGCGCCGAAATTGACTAATTGAACTAACCACACAGGCCCTTAGGATACCCAAGGCGCCACAACCCTGGCCAGGCAAGCGCTTGCCCGGCTACAGTAACGGCTTCGTACACCAAGAGCCCTGTGCATGAATGTTCTGCGCCCTACCCTGTTGACGCTCGCCTGCCTGCTCGCCCAGCCCAGCATAGCGAGCGACCTGCCGTCACTCGGCGACGCCAGCTCGGCGATCGTTTCGCCACAGCAAGAGCACCAACTCGGTCGCGCCTGGCTCAGCCTGGTACGCGGCCAGGTCGATCAGCTGTCCGATCCACAGCTCAAGGACTTTGTCGAAACCAGCGTGTATCGACTTGGCGAAACCAGCCAAGTACAAGACCGGCGCCTGGAGTTCGTGCTGCTCAACAGCCCGCAAATCAACGCCTTTGCCGCACCCGGCGGGATCATCGGGGTCAACGGCGGCCTATTCCTCTACGCGCAGACCGAGGCCGAATACGCCTCGGTAATGGCCCACGAACTCGCGCATTTGTCACAACGCCACTTCGCCCGCGGCCTGGAAGCCCAACAGCGCATGCAATTGCCCATGATGGCCGCCATGCTCGCCGGGATCATTGCCGCGGCAGCCGGCGCCGGCGATGCAGGGATCGCCGCGATTGCCACAACCCAAGCCGCCGCGATTCAAGAACAGCGGCGCTTCTCCCGGCAAAACGAACAGGAAGCCGACCGCATTGGCTTGGTCAACCTGGAAAAAGCCGGCTACGACCCGCGCGCCATGCCGAGCATGTTCGAGCGTTTGATGCGCCAATACCGCTATGACCGCATGCCACCGGAGTTCCTGCTGACGCACCCGGTGTCCGAGTCGCGGATCGCCGATACGCGCAACCGCGCCGAGCAATACAGCGCGGGGGGGATTACCGACAGCGTACGCTACCAATTGATGCGCGCACGCGTGCAGTTGCTCTACGAAGACACGCCAGGCTTGGCCGCCAAACGCTTCCGCTCAATGCTCGATGAAAACCCCAAGCTTGAGGCTGCACGCTATGGCCTGGCATTGGCGCAGATCAAAAGCGGTCAACTCAAACAAGCCCGCGAGAGCCTGCAACCCTTGCTGGAAAAAGCGCCCGACGATGTCGTCTACAACCTGGCGCAGGTCGAACTGGACATGGCCTCAAGCCGCCTGCCGGATGCCCAGAGCCGCCTCACCCGACTGCTTGGCCTGTACCCGGACAACTACCCACTGAAACAGGCGCGCATCGACCTGCTGATGAAACAAGGGCGCATCCAGGATGCCGAACGCGCCCTCGATGAGCTGCTGAAGAACCGCCCGAAAGACCCGGACATTTGGTACCTGGTCGCCGAGGTGCGCGGCCTCAGCGGCAACACCATCGGCCTGCATCAGGCACGTGCGGAGTTCTTTGCCCTGGTCGGCGACTACCGCCAGGCGATCGAGCAACTCGACTTTGCCAAACGTCGCGCCACCAACAATTTCCAACTGGCATCACGCATCGACGCCCGGCAGCGCGAACTGATCGACGATCAACGTATGGTCGAGCAGATGCTGCGTTAAGCACATCGCCGATATAAAAAAGCCCGGACTCTTCCGGGCTTTTTTATATCGGCCGCCTTAGGCGTTACCGGACAACTTCAACCGCGCCGCCTGGGTGAAGTCGAGCATACGCTGGAGCGGCTTGATCGCCCTTGGAATCAACGCTGGGTCGACGAAGACCTCGTTGCTGCCTTCACGCAAGCAGTTGAGCGTACGTTCCAGGGTATTCATCGCCATCCACGGACAATGCGCACAGCTGCGACACGCCGCACCGTTGCCGGCGGTTGGCGCCGCGATAAATTCCTTATCCGGGCACAGCTGCTGCATCTTGTAGAAGATGCCGCGATCGGTGGCGACGATAAACAGCTTGTTCGGCAGGGTCTGCGCCGCCTTGATCAGTTGGCTGGTAGAGCCCACCGCATCGGCCAACTCGATTACTGCGGTCGGCGACTCCGGGTGCACCAGCACGGCGGCGTCCGGATACAGCACCTTCATGTCTTCCAGCTGCTTGGCCTTGAACTCTTCGTGAACGATGCAAGCGCCATCCCACAGCAGCATGTCGGCACCGGTCTTGTTCTGGATGTAACGCCCCAAATGCTGATCCGGCGCCCAGATGATGCGCTCACCGTTGTCCATCAGGTGCTCGACAATCTCCACCGCACAGCTGGAGGTCACCACCCAATCGGCGCGCGCCTTCACCGCCGCCGAGGTATTGGCATACACCACCACGGTGCGCTGCGGGTGCTGGTCGCAGAACGCCGAGAACTCCTCCACCGGGCAGCCCAGATCCAGCGAGCAGGTCGCTTCCAGCGTGGGCATCAGCACGCGCTTTTCCGGGTTGAGGATCTTCGCCGTTTCGCCCATGAACTTGACGCCGGCGACCAGCACGGTTTGCGCTGCATGCTGGTTGCCGAAACGCGCCATCTCCAGCGAGTCGGAGACGCAACCGCCGGTTTCCTCGGCCAACGCCTGCAACACCGGGTCACAGTAATAGTGAGCAACCAGTACGGCGTTCTGCTTTTTCAGTTCGGCGGCAATTTCAGCGCGAAAAAAAGCTTCTTGTTCGGCCGTCAGCGGCTTGGGCTGCTTGGCGTCGAGATGAGCTTGAACCAGCAGGCGTTCGGAAATCTGCGTCATGTCATCAAGCCCCGTGAAGGTCTATCAGCGTGAGATTCGAGTATACCCGCCAGAGGGGCGTGAACGCAGACAAGGCGGGAGTGGTGAAAACGCGAAAAAACATGGAGCCAGCGCAAAAGCACCAGACACAAAAAAACCCGAAAGCCCTTTCAATCAGAGCTTTCAGGCTTTCAGTACCTTCCGTAGAAGGAAATATGGTGGGTCGTGTGGGATTCGAACCTACGACCAATTGGTTAAAAGCCAACTGCTCTACCAACTGAGCTAACGACCCGACGCGAGGCGCATGATACTGATTTAATTCAGAAATTCAACACCTCGCGAAAACTTTTTAGAAATAACGAGTCGGGTCGACCAAGCCTGCCGCAGCAAACCCGGCCGCACGCAGGCGGCAACTGTCACATTTACCGCAGGCACGTCCTTGCTCATCGGCCTGGTAGCAGGACACGGTCAGCGCGTAATCGACGCCGTGGCGCATGCCCGTCTGGACGATCTCGGCCTTGCTCATGGCCTGCAACGGCGCCTGAATGCGAAAACCCTGGCCCTCGACACCAGCCTTGGTCGCCAGATTGGCCATGCGCTCGAACGCCTCGACGAATTCCGGACGGCAGTCCGGGTAGCCGGAATAATCCACCGCATTCACGCCAATGAAAATATCCCGCGCACCCAGCACTTCAGCCCAGCCCAGAGCCAAGGACAGAAACACGCTGTTGCGCGCGGGCACATAAGTCAGCGGAATGCCTTCGGTTGGGCTTTCCGGCACCGCAATGCTGCTGTCGGTCAAGGCCGAGCCACCAATACCGTTGAGGCTCAGCCCAATCACCTTGTGTTCGACCACGCCCAACTGCCGGGCAACCTGTTCGGCAGCATGCAACTCGGCGCGGTGGCGCTGGCCATAGTCGAAGCTCATGCTGTAGCAGGCATAGCCTTCAGCCCTGGCCAGTGCAACGACGGTGGCGGAATCGAGACCGCCGGACAGCAGGATTACCGCTTTTTTATCGTTCATATCAATGTCCCGGCTGGTCATTCCAGAGAATCTTGTGCAGCTGCATCTGCAGGCGCACCGGCAGGTTATCGGCAACGATCCAGTCGGCCAGCGCACGCGCACTCAATTCATGATGGCTCGGCGAGAACAACACCTCGCCAGCGCGCTCGCTCAGGCGATACTGGATCAACTTGCTCACCGCCCAGTCGTAGTCCTCACGCGAGCAGATAACAAACTTGACCTGATCATTGGCTGTCAGCAACTCGATATTTTCATAACGATTGCGGCCAACCTCGGCCGAGCCCGGCGTCTTCAGGTCGAGCACCTTGCTCACCCGCGGATCGACCGCGGACACGTCGAGCGCACCGCTGGTTTCCAGCGACACCTCATAGCCGGCATCGCACAGCCGCTGAAGCAAAGCAATGCAGTTGGGTTGCGCCAGCGGCTCGCCACCGGTCACACAGATATAACGCGGCTTATACGCGGCGACCTGCTCGACGATGGCATCCAGCGACATGAGCTCGCCGCCACTGAAGGCATAGGCGGTGTCGCAGTACTGGCAACGCAGCGGGCAGCCGGTCAGGCGAACGAATACCGTCGGCAAGCCGGCGGTGCGCGTCTCGCCCTGCAGCGAGTAGAAAATCTCGGTAATGCGCAGGGTTTCTTGCATATCGGCCACGGGCGTGACGGCTAAACAGGCCATCCGCCTCCGTTGCGGGAAAAGGGGCGCAGATTCTAACGAAAAAACCCGCGCCAGGCGCGGGTTTCGTTAACAGCCAACTCAGTGGCTAGGGCAATCGTTGCAAATCGCGTTGCGCCAATTGGGCCGCCGATGTGCCGGGGTACTGTGCGACCACCTGCTGAAGGATGCCCTTGGCCTTGTCGGTATTGCCCAGACGCATCTCGACGTCCGCCAGCTTGAACAACGAGTCAGGCACCTTGGCATGCTGCGGATATGCCTGGCTGACCTTGGCAAAAGCCTGGCCGGCACCTTGCAGATCGCCTTTCGCCAGATTCACCTCGCCCAACCAGTACTGAGCGTTGCCGGCGTACTGACTGTTTGGATACTTACGCAGGAACGCGGCGAAGGCCTGACTGGCCTTGTCGAAGTCTTTGACTTTGATCAGATCGAAGGCTGCTTCATAAAACAGCTTTTCCTTCGCCGGATCGGCCGGCTCACTGCTGGCCGGCGCTTGCGCCTGACCGGTGGCGGGTGCAGGCGTACCGTTGGCATTGATCGCGCCATCGGCCGGAGAATTTTGCGTGGCCGCAGCACCTGCCGCTCCACTGCTCAAACGTCGATCAAGATCCTGGTAACGCTCCAGGCCTTCTTGCTTCAGACGTTGGATTTCATTCTGCTGCTCTTCAAGCATACCGCGCAGTTGCGCAATTTCTTGCTGCATTTGCTGCAATTGATTGAACAGCATGCCCTGCGCCGAGGTCGGGGCCTCAGCCCCTCCCCCGGCGTAGGCGCCGGACGTGCCATAACCAGCAGGCGGATAACTACTGCTGCCGTATTCGGCATTGCTATCCACCACAGGAACCTCAGCCCATGCCGCAAGCGACAGGCTGAGAGCCAAAACGGTTAGAGCACGGCGGCACATACGCATGGCGAATTACTTACGCAGTTCGACGCGACGGTTCTGAGCCCAGGACTGCTCGTCGTTACCGGTAGCAATCGCACGCTCTTCGCCGTAGGAAACCAGTTCCAGCTGAGCCGGGGAAACACCCTGCAGCACCAGGTAGCGCTGAACGGCTTTCGCACGACGCTCACCCAGAGCCATGTTGTATTCACGGGTACCGCGCTCGTCAGCGTGGCCTTCCAGAACGACGCGAGCGCCGTTGCCTTTCAGGTCTTTCGCGTGAACGTCGAGGGCACGCATGGCTTCCGGCTTCAGATCGGAGCTGTCGTATTCGAAGTAGAAAGTGGTGATAGCGCGCAGAGCAGCTTCTTCGCTCAGGCTGCCATCGACAGCGCCAGTGTTGGCACCGTAACCAGCGTTCGGGTCAACAGCGCCTTCGCCAGCGGTGTCACCGCCTTTCGAAGAACAACCAACAGCTACGGCCAGAGCCAGGCTCAGTGCAGCAAACTTGCCAAATTTCAGCATTTCCATCATGTAACTCCTAATGAACCCCAGTGTGTTAAGCAAAAAGGTGTAGCACCGCATCAGTTCAGGAAGGGGGACCAGGAAGGCTCTCGAACTTCGCCTTGAGCGGTAGGAAGAGGGAGCCTTACGCGACCATTGGTGGACGCTAACATCAAGACTCCCCGCCCCTGCTGGCGGGTCGCGTAGATTAGCATGGTGCCGTTGGGTGCGACAGTGGGCGACTCATCCAAACTGGTGTCGGACAAAATGCGCAAATTGCCGCGTTGCAGATCCTGCGCCGCTACCTTGAACACGGTGTAACCGTCCTGACGATGGATCATCACCAGGGTTTTCTCATCCGCAGACAGTTTCGGGTTGGCGTTGTAGTTACCGACAAAGGTCACGCGCTCAACCGCACCGCTGTTGATGTTGGTTTTATAGATTTGTGGCTTGCCGGAACGGTCCGAGGTGAAATAGATGGTTTGGCCATCCTTGCCCCAGAATGGCTCGGTATCGATAGAGCCCTGATTGGTCACCCGGCGCAGCTGTCGCGAGCCCATGTCCATCACATAGATTTCCGGGTTGCCGTCACGCGACAAGACGAACGCCAGGCGGTTGCCATCCGGCGACCAGGCCGGCGCACCGTTCAGGCCTTCGAAATTGGTGATCTGCTCACGGCGACCGGTATCGATATGCTGCACGAAGATACGCGGACGCTTCTGCTCGAACGATACGTAGGCGATCCGACGACCGTCCGGTGCGAACGACGGCGACAGAATCGGCTCGCGCGATTGCAGCAAGGTCACCGCACGGGCGCCGTCATAGTCGGAGCGCTGCAAGGTGTAACGCGTATTGTTGACCGAGAAGCGCTCGGCGGTGACGTAGAGCATGCGCGTCGAGAAGGCGCCCTTGATCCCGGTCAGTTTCTCGAACGACTGGTCCGCGATATGGTGTGCCATGTCACGCAGCTGATCGGTACCGCCGCCAACGCTGCCCGTCATCACTTGCTGCTCGGTGGCCACGTTGAACAAGGCGAATTGCACCTGCAGACGACCACCAGCCGGCACCAGATTACCGACCAGCACATACTGCGCACCCAAGGCTTTCCAGTCACGGTAGATGACCTCACTGGCCTGAGTCGGCAAGCTGATCATGTTCTGCCGGGGAATCGGCTCGAACACCCCGGAATTGCGCAGGTCATTGCCGATGATCTCGGCCATGTCCTCGGGCAGCACATTGCCACCTTGCCAGCCGAACGGCACGACGGCGATTGGTGTCGCACGGTCGGTACCACTGCTGATCACCAAGGGATCAGCCGCCTGTACGGTGCCGACCAGCATGGTCAGGCCCAACAGGGCGATACGCATCAGGGTATTCACAGACCTAAATCCTCCGGTTTAAAGACGGCACGACGCTGCCGGTAAAGCTGATCGAATGTGGCACGATCCAACTGTTGCATTTCTGCGATACGCCCTACGTTGCGCACCGCCTGTACCGCTGAGCTGTCGAATGGCGCATCGCCACTGGAACGGGTCACGCTGGCATTAATAATGGTGCCATCGGGCAACATCTCGATCAGCACTTCTACACTCATGCCGTTACGCGCAGATGGCGGACGCCGCCACTGCTCGCTCACCAGCTTGACGATCAAATCATCCAAATTGCCTGCCACCTGATCACCCACGGTGTCGGCAAGCGCCTGTTGCCGCCCCACATCCTCGGAGAGCAACTCGGCCAGGGCCGCCGCTTTCTTGTCCTCTACGGCCTTACGCTGCGCGGCTTCGGCAGCCTTTTTCTTGGCATCGTCTGCGGTTTTTTTCTTCGCGGCCTCGGCGGCGGCTTTCTTCTTGGCCTCTTCCGCGGCCTTTTTCTTGGCGTCTTCGGCGGCTTTTTTCTTCGCGGCTTCGTCTGCTGCTTTCTTCTTGGCTACATCCGCCAGTTTTTTCTGCTCAGCAGCCTTTTTCTCGGCATCGGCTTTCTTCGCGGCTTCCGCTTTCTGAGCCTCTTGGGCTTTCTTTTGTTCCGCAGCCTTGGCCGCTACCTTTTCCTGATCGGCCTTTTTCTGCTCAAGCTGCTCGGTTTCATAGATCGGCGCCGTGGTTTTCTTGGTCTCTCCGGCGATTTTCTGGTTGGTCTGGGTGGTTGCCTGGCTCTGCGACTTCAATTGATACAAGGTCGCCTGCACGATCGGCCTGGCTGGCGGCAAATCCGGAGCAAAGGCGAAACTGACGAACAGCATGGCGAACATCAGGGTGTGCAGCGCCACGGCCCATACCACAGGCCAGAACAGGTTTTCCGAAGGTGAACGCTCGCGCTGGTATTGCATCAGGGGGCCTCGGTGATCAGCCCGACGTTACCCACGTCGGCCTGCTGCAGGCCACCCATGGCCGCCATTACCGTCCCGTAATCGACGCTTTTGTCGCCGCGCACGAATACCTGCACCTGCTTGCCCGTGCTGCGGCTCTGATTGATGATCGCGGTTACCGCACGGGTCATCTCTTCTAGAGTCATCGCCTGGTCCTGCACGGTGTCGGTATCGACTTCCGTGCCCATGTTCCAGTAGTAGGACTTGTCGGCCTTGATCGAGATGGTCAGGACCTGGGCGTTATTGTCCTGCGGCAAGGCTTCACTGCTGACTTGCGGCAGATCGACCTTGACCCCTTGATTGAGCATGGGGGCGGTCACCATAAAGATCACCAGCAGCACCAACATCACATCGATGTAAGGCACCACGTTCATCTCGGCGACGGGCTTGCGTCTGTTGCGAATTCTGGCCATGGCTTAAAACCTATCGTAAAGAGTGCCACCAGGCCGTTTAAAAGCGTTGCGAGCGATGACTAGGCAAGGCGGAATCAGGCGAGAAAGCGGAGTGTACGAGTTGTACCTGAGCATTTTGACGCCCGCATTCGAGTCTGATTTCAACGCCGCATAGGCGAGCGCAGTAGCTTTTAAACGACCGGCTAAGGCTTAGTCGTCGCTGGTGTGCACCTTGCGGTGCAGGATCGCCTGGAACTCGTCGGCAAAGGTGTAGTAACGACCGATCAGCATTTCACCGCGAGCGGCAAAACGGTTGTAGGCGATTACCGCAGGAATCGCGGCGAACAGACCAATCGCGGTAGCAATCAGCGCTTCGGCAATGCCCGGCGCAACAGTCGCCAGGGTCGCTTGCTGTACCTGGGCCAGACCGCGGAAGGAGTTCATGATCCCCCACACGGTACCAAATAGGCCGATATACGGGCTGGTTGAGCCGACGGTAGCGAGGAATGGCAGACTCTGTTCGAGTTTTTCTTCTTCACGCGAAATAGCCACGCGCATGGCGCGCGCCACACCGTCCATCACTGCATCCGGGTCGACGCCTTGCTGCTGACGCAACCGCGAGAATTCCTTGAAGCCGGCACGGAAGATCTGCTCCAGGCCCGAATCCGGGTCCGGGTTGCTGCCCGCCTGGCGGTACAGCTTGGACAGGTCGATGCCCGACCAGAAGCGCTCCTCGAAGCCATCCAAGGCACGCTTGGCGGCGCGCAGCAGACTGGTGCGCTGGAAAATCATGACCCAGGAAGTGACCGAAGCCGCCACCAGCGTCAACATCACCAATTGCACCACCAGACTGGCGTTGCTGATCAAACTCCACATCGACATGTGGTCAACGGCGTTGGCTTCCACGCTTACTCTCCTGCTTTAGATGTACCCGCGCCACCCAGGTCGGCAAAGGCCGCACGCAGAGTTGGGGGAATAGCCCGGGGTTTCAAATTGTCGGCGCACACACAGGCCACCAAAAACTGCCCTTCACAGAGCAGCGCATCATCCGTAGCCCGCCTGACCTGTTGACGAAAACGCAGGCTGGCACGGTTTAACTCGATCACTTCGGCACTTACCAGCAGCTCGTCATCCAGGCGGGCTGGCGCGTGATAGCGCGCTTCACTGGAATGCACAACGAACAACAGGCCCTCACCCACCAGCAGCGACTGGGCAAAGCCCAGATCGCGCAGCCGCTCGGTGCGAGCCCGCTCCATAAACTTGAGGTAATTGACGTAGTAGACGATGCCGCCGGCATCGGTGTCCTCGTAATAAACACGACAACGATGGGCGAACGGCTGAACTCCGTTTTGCGCGCGCATACTCTAGTGCTAGCTCCTGGACTTGCCAATCGGCAATGGCAAGTATTTTTGTTTACTCGCCATCGCTGGCGAACAGGTCGACGGTCGGTAATTCGCCCATGCGCTTCGGCACATTCAAGCCAAAATGCAAATAGGCATGCCGGGTGACCACCCGCCCTCGCGGGGTACGCATGATATAGCCCTGCTGGATCAGGTACGGCTCCAGCACATCCTCGATGGTATGCCGCTCCTCGCTGATCGCTGCGGCCAAGCTGTCGACGCCCACCGGGCCGCCATCGAACTTCTCAATCATGGTCAACAGCAGGCGGCGATCCTGATGATCGAAACCACGCTCGTCGACATCCAGCAAATTCAGCGCCAGATCGGCGATCTGCCGGCTGATCTCCCCGGTGCCCCGCACTTCGGCGAAATCGCGTACACGGCGCAACAGGCGGTTGGCAATCCGCGGCGTGCCGCGCGCACGACGGGCGATCTCGAATGCCCCTTCGGCTTCGATCGATAAGCCGAGGATACCCGCCGAACGGCCGACGATGGTCGCCAGGTCAGCGGTGTTGTAGAACTCCAGGCGCTGAACGATGCCGAAGCGGTCACGCAACGGATTGGTCAACATGCCCGCACGGGTGGTGGCGCCCACCAAGGTGAACGGCGGCAAATCCAGCTTGATCGAGCGCGCCGCAGGGCCTTCGCCGATCATGATATCGAGCTGGAAATCTTCCATCGCCGGGTACAGCACTTCTTCGACGATCGGCGACAGGCGATGAATTTCATCGATGAACAGCACGTCGCCCGGCTCAAGGTTGGTCAGCAGCGCAGCCAGATCGCCGGGGCGCTCCAACACGGGGCCGGAGGTGCTCTTGATCGACACGCCCATTTCCTGGGCAATGATGTTGGCCAAGGTGGTTTTACCGAGGCCGGGCGGACCGAAGATCAGCGTGTGATCGAGCGCCTCGGCACGGCCTTTCGCCGCCTGGATGAACAGCTCCATCTGCTCGCGCACGCTGGGCTGGCCAATATAGTCCGCCAGCTTCAACGGCCGAATGGCACGGTCCACCTGCTCATCGCGGTCGCGACTGCTGGCGGTAATCAGGCGGTCTGCATCGATCATCTAGAGCTACACCATTCCCTTCAGGGCACGACGAATCATATCTTCACTGCTCAAGCCATCGGCCTTGACCGCAGAGACGGCACGGCTGGCTTCCTGCGGTTTATAGCCCAGCGAAATAAGCGCACTGACCGCATCATTCTCCGCGCTTGAGACTGCACCAGCCGCATGAGGTTCCACCACCAGGGTTGCCATACCCGGTACGGCTTCCCAGGCCTTGAAGCGGTCTTTCAGCTCGACCAACAGGCGTTCGGCGGTTTTCTTGCCCACGCCGGGGACTTTCACCAACGCCGCGGTATCTTGCGCTTGCACGCAACGCACCAACTCATCGACCTCCAGCCCGGACATCAGTGCCAGCGCCAATTTCGGGCCTACCCCATTGAGCCGGATCAACTCGCGAAACAGCTGGCGCTCACGCTTCTCGAAGAAGCCATAGAGCAAATGCGCGTCCTCGCGCACCACCAAGTGGGTGTGCAGGGTCAGCGGCTCACCGACTGCCGGCAAACGGTACAACGTGGTCATGGGCACTTCCAGCTCATAGCCCAGGCCATTCACATCCAGAATCAAATGCGGCGGCTGCTTCTCCGCCAAGGTGCCGCGCAAACGTCCGATCACCGCTGTTTTCCTTGAATAACGTTACAAACGAAGACGACCACCGCGCCGCTTGGCACCGACCAAACCATGGGGGATCAGGCTTTGCCGGTGATGGGCATGACACAGGGCAATCGCCAGGGCATCCGACGCATCAATCTGCGGTTTCTGCACCAGCTTGAGCAGATGCATGACCATCATCTGCACCTGCTCCTTGTCCGCACCGCCTGTGCCGGTAATCGCCTGCTTGACCTGGGTGGCGGTGTATTCCGAGATATCCAGGCCCGCCTCGACGCCGGCGACAATCGCCGCGCCCCGTGCCTGGCCGAGCTTCAGCGCAGAGTCGGCATTACGCGCCATAAACACCTGCTCGATGCCCATGGTCACCGGGCCGAAGGTCTCGATGACTTCGCGCACGCCGCGAAAGACGATCTGCAAACGCTCAGGCAAAGGCCCGCTCCCGGTACGAATGCAGCCCGAGGCGACATATTCACAGCCGCGGCCGATATCGCGCACCACACCGTAGCCGGTGATACGCGAGCCGGGGTCGATACCGAGAATCAACGTCATGCCCTGCCACCCGCCCAAGGTACCGACGGACGCCGGCACCACACTGTCTATTTATCCAGCTGCGGAGTATAGGGTCGCCCCAGGCCGCCGTCATCCACCAAGCATCCATTAAAAAGCCGGAAGCACCTGGACACTGATGCCCGGCAACTTCCGGCCTGCTCGCCGGGTGACTCGATCAGCCAAGCTGCTCCATGAGCTCGTCGGCAATATCGGCGTTGTGGTAGACGTTTTGCACGTCGTCGAGGTCTTCCAGCATATCGATCAGCTTCATGACCTTCTGCGCAGTTTCCAGATCGGTGATCGGCGCACTGATCGAAGGGATCATCGCCACCTCGGCCTCATCGCCCTTGAACCCGGCGGCCGTCAGCGCTTCATTCACCGACAGGAAGTCGGCAAAAGAGGTGTAAACCTCGACCGAACCGTCCTCGGCGCTGACGACATCGTCGGCCCCGGCCTCCAACGCCGCCTCCATCAAGGCATCTTCGTTGACACCTGGGGCATAACTGATCTGCCCCTTGCGGTCGAACATGTAGGCCACCGAGCCATCGGTGCCGAGATTGCCGCCACACTTGCTGAAGGCATGTCGCACTTCAGCCGCGGTGCGATTGCGGTTATCGGTCATCGTTTCAACGATCACCGCCACGCCATTTGGCGCATAACCCTCGTAGCTCAGCTCGAGCATGTTGTCAGCATCATTCGAGCCGGCCCCACGGGCGACGGCACGATCGATGGTGTCGCGGGTCATGTTGGCGGTCAGCGCCTTGTCCACCGCCAGACGCAGGCGCGGGTTATCCGCCGGATTACCGCCGCCATGCTTGGCGGCGACCGTCAGCTCACGAATGATCTTGGTGAAAATCTTGCCGCGCTTGGCGTCCTGACGTTCTTTGCGGTGTTTGATGTTGGCCCATTTGGAATGACCAGCCATAACTCACTCCGTACTTTCTCAACAGTTCCGAGGCTGTGTAGCACTCGGCCCAGCGGCCTGCGTGATTAGTTGATTAACCGTACAGGCCACTGGCGCTTGCCGTTATTCGGCTTTCGGTTGCTCGCGCAGGCGAATGTGCAATTCGCGCAGCGACTTGTTATCCACCTCACCCGGTGCCTGGGTCATGACGCAGGCCGCGCTTTGGGTTTTCGGGAAGGCGATCACTTCACGAATCGACTGCGCGCCGGTCATCAGCATCACCAGACGATCCAGGCCGAAGGCCAGGCCGCCATGGGGTGGCGCGCCAAACTTCAAGGCGTCGAGGAGGAAGCCGAACTTCTCCTGCTGCTCGTCTTCGCTGATGCCGAGCACACGGAACACGGTCTGCTGCATGGCCTTGTCGTGGATACGGATCGAACCGCCACCCAGTTCGGTGCCATTCAGTACCATGTCATAGGCGCGCGACAGGGCGGCGGCCGGATTGGCCGCAAGCTCCTCCGGGCTGCAGCTTGGCGCGGTGAACGGGTGGTGCATAGCGGTCAGGCTGCCGTCGTCGTTCTCTTCGAACATCGGGAAGTCGACGACCCACAACGGAGCCCATTCGCAGGTCAGCAGGTTGAGGTCATGCCCCAGCTTGATGCGCAGCGCGCCCAGGGCCTCGCTGACGATCTTGGCCTTGTCGGCACCGAAGAACACGATGTCGCCATCGACCGCGCCAACGCGATCGAGGATCACATTGATGTTGTCCAGCGGGATGTTCTTGACGATCGGCGACTGCAAGCCCTCGACGCCCTGAGCACGCTCGTTGACCTTGATGTACGCCAGGCCCTTGGCACCGTAAATGCCGACAAACTTGGTGTAGTCGTCGATCTGCTTGCGCGGCATGCTCGCCCCACCCGGCACCCGCAGCGCGGTCACGCGGCACTTCGGATCGTTGGCCGGGCCGGCAAATACTTTGAAATCAACATCCTTCAGCTGATCGGCGACGTCCACCAGCTCCAGCGGGTTGCGCAGGTCCGGCTTGTCGGAACCGTAACGACGCATGGCTTCGGCCAGGGTCATATGCGGCAGCTCGCCAAACTCGACGTCCAGCACTTCCTTGAACAGTTGACGAATCATCTTCTCGGTGATGGCCATGATGTCGGCTTCATCGAGGAAGCTGGTTTCGATGTCGATCTGGGTGAATTCCGGCTGGCGGTCGGCACGCAGGTCTTCGTCGCGGAAGCACTTGGCGATCTGGTAGTAGCGGTCGAAGCCGGCGACCATCAGCAGTTGCTTGAACAGCTGCGGCGATTGCGGCAAGGCGAAGAAGCTACCGGCGTGGGTGCGGCTTGGCACCAGATAGTCACGCGCGCCCTCAGGGGTGGCGCGGGTGAGGATCGGCGTTTCCACATCGAGGAAGCCGTTTTCGTCCAGGTAACGACGGATGCTGCTGGTGATGCTCGAACGCAGCTTGAGCTTGGCCGCCATTTCCGGGCGACGCAGGTCGATAAAGCGGTAGCGCAGGCGGGTTTCTTCGCCGACATCGGTGTATTCGTTGAGTGGGAACGGCGGGGTTTCCGCTTCGTTCAGCACTTGCAGCTCATAACCCAGCACTTCGATCGCGCCGGACGCCATGTTGGCGTTGCCGGCACCGGCCGGACGCAGACGCACCTTGCCGGTGATCTTGACTACATATTCGCTGCGCACCTTGTCGGCAGCGGCGAAAGTCTCGGCGCGATCCGGGTCGAATACCACCTGAGCCAGACCTTCACGGTCACGAATGTCGAGGAAAATCACCCCGCCATGGTCACGACGGCGATGTACCCAACCGCAAAGGGTGACTTCCTGGCCGTCCAGGCTCTCGTTCAGTTGGCCGCAATAATGGCTGCGCATCATGGTGGTAGTCGCTTCTCTTGAGTCTTGAATTCGTTGGGCCGCAGAAGTCGCGGCACTCGTGACTGGCAGTACTGCGCGCTCGCAGCGGGTAAACCGAACCGGCAAGCACACGCAGTATTTTCTGCAATTGCGCCGCCCAACGGGGCCAGCAATCGACCAGCGGCGCGTTCACGCCCGATCGCCGTCAACCCGCGCAGCGCAGCAAAGCGCGGGATTATATATGGTTAAGCCGTTACATGCAGCCGCCGCGCCACGCGCTTTCACCAAGCCTTTCTATACTCAGGCTTCGCCCCCATGGAGAGCCGTTATGCCAACGCCCCGCCCCGCCGAGCTGCCCAGCGATCTGCTGGCAGACTTTCGCCAGGAAGCCGCTGAACAGTTCCAGCGCAGCGAACAATTGCTGATTGAGCTGGAGCGCTCGCCGGATGACATCGAACGGCTGCGTGAATTGTTCCGCAACGTGCACACCCTCAAAGGCAACCTCGGCTATATCGGCCTGAATACCCTGATGCCTCTGCCACAGGCCATGGAAGACGTGCTCGCTTGCCTGCGCGAAACCCGCCTAAGCTTCGACAGCCTGCTGGGCGACATTCTTCTGCTCAGCCTGGACCACCTGAAAGAGCTGATCGAGCAAAACCTTGGCGGCACTCCGGCACGCCTGGATCAGGCCCAGCTCAACGCACTCAGCCTGGCCCTGAGCGCACTGGCCGCCGCCCCCAGCGCCCGGCAGACGGAAATCCGCCGCGCGCTGCTGCAACAACTCGACCCCAACACCCACCTGCCGGCCCCAACACCAACCAGCGATGCGCATACCGCGGAACTGTTCAAGCGCTTTGCCATTCCACTGGATGCCGACCTGCTGTTTTTCATCGAACTGATGCGCGCCAGCGAACGCCGCTCGCACTACTGGCAGGGACGCGGCCTACGCCAACTGGAGCTGAGCCTGGCGATCAATCAGCTCGGCGGCACCCCAGAACAGCCGGCACAGCTGGCGGCGGCCGTGTGCCTGCACGACCTGGGTATGGCCTTTCTGCCGCTGGACATGCTGCACAAGGAAGCCAGCTTCAGCCGCGAAGAGCGCCAGCACATGCAATCGCACCCACGCCTGGCATACGACCTGCTAATACGCCTACCGAGCTGGGACGCCGCCGCCGAAATAGCCTTGCAGCACCAGGAACATGCCGACGGCAGTGGTTACCCCGCCGGCCTGAGAGAAGCGCAAACCCGTCCTGGCGCGCTCATCTTGCATATTGTCGACACCTTCGATGCACGCACCCACGAACGTGCCCACCAAACCCTGAGCAAGCGCCCATTGCTGCGCGCCATCCTGGAAATCAACAGCCTGGCGGGCAGTCAATTCAGCACCCACTGGGTCGAGCTGTTCAACCGCACCCTGCAACAACACCCTGAACTGGCGCACCGCTGAAAGCCTTGTTTCCACGCGCCCGGCCTGGCTAAGCTCGCCAGCACCGGATCGCCCCATCCTATTGACCGACAGATTCGGCCGAGCAACGCGTCGGCCCAGGAGTTTTCATGCAATCGATTGCAGGCAAGGTCGCCGTGGTAACTGGCGCAGGCTCGGGCATTGGCCGCGCGCTCGCCGAGCTGCTGGCCCAGCAAGGCTGTCATCTGGCATTGGCCGACATCAACGCCGAAAGCCTGCAAGGCACGGCCAGCGCAGTCCAGCAATACGGCACACGTGTCAGCTGCCACCCACTCGATGTCGCCGACCGCACAGCGGTGTACGCCTTCGCCGAAGACGTATTGAGCGAGCACGGCAGCGTCCAGTTACTCATCAACAATGCCGGCGTGGCCGTTTCGCAAACCATTGCAGAGCTGGATTACGCCGATTTCGAGTGGCTGATGGGCATCAACTTCTGGGGCGTAGTGCACGGCACCAAAGCCTTCCTGCCACACCTGCTGCAAAACGACGCCGGACACATCGTCAACCTCTCGAGCATCTTCGGCATCATCGGCGTACCGACGCAGGGCGCCTACAACGCCAGCAAGTTTGCCGTACGCGGCTTCACCGAAGCCCTGCGCCAGGAGCTGAGCAGCAGCAATATCACGGTCAGCTGTGTCCATCCCGGCGGCATAAAAACCAATATTGCCCGCTCGGCACGCTTCTACCAGGGCATGAACGGCAAATGCGACGCCAACCGCGCCGCCGCCGACTTCGAAAAACTCGCCCGCACCAGCCCAGCCCAAGCCGCCCGGGTAATTGTCGAGGGCATAAAAGCTAAAAACCCACGCATCCTGATCGGCAGCGACGCCCGCCTGCTCGACTGGATTCAGCGCCTACTCCCCGCGGCCTACCCCAAAGTGCTGGCCAAATTGATGCAGAAACGTTGAACCGACGAGCCCTCGATAGCTTCTAACCATGGCTTTTATTGGCAGAAACCAAGACCAAGCAAGAGCGGGCCTATGCTAGGCTCCGCCCATTGCGGGGCCAGCACTGCCCCAGCCACCTGAAAGGAGAAAGGCTATGGAAATCAATATCGGAATTGCCGAACAGGACCGCGCCGCCATCGCCGAAGGCCTGTCACGTCTACTTGCAGACACCTATACGCTGTACCTGAAAACCCATAACTTCCATTGGAACGTCACCGGTCCAATGTTCAACACCCTGCACTTGATGTTCGAAGGGCAGTACACCGAACTGGCACTGGCAGTCGACCAGATTGCCGAGCGCATCCGGGCGCTGGGCTTCCCCGCACCGGGCACCTATGCCGCGTACTCGCGCCTGTCCTCGATCAAAGAAGAGGAAGGCGTACCAAGCGCGCCAGACATGATCAAACAGCTGGTGCAGGGCCAAGAGTCGGTCGTACGGACCGCTCGTGGGATTTTCCCGCTGCTGGACAAAGTCAGCGACGAACCGACCGCCGACCTGCTGACCCAGCGCATGCAAGTCCATGAGAAAACCGCCTGGATGCTGCGCAGCCTACTCGACGCCTAACCCCCCAGAAACGCCCTTCAATAAAGGCCCGACTTGCTCGGGCCTTTTGCTAGGCGCGCGGCCTATGCCTGTTCTATGCTTTGGCGATTCGCAACTCGCCCCAGTGACGTGCATGAGCCAACCAGCCAAAGCTTCCAGCATTCTTGAACTGTACCCTGAGGAGACTCGCGAGTCGGCAGCCCTCCTGAAGCAGGCCGTCCCGCTGATGATGCGCCACGATATCCCACCCAACCCGGTGCATTACGCCCTCTGGTACACCTACAGCAAAGGCCAGGAGCCTGAACTCAACCGGCGCCTGGATAAAACGGTCAACGACTTCGACAGCTTTCCACCGGAAACCGCCGTCAAACTGTTCCGCGACTACATCATTCGCGGCGAGCTGGAAGACGCACGCGCTGGCCAACAGCAAGTCATCGAACTGGTTGACGATATCGAAGGGGATGTCTCACGCAGCGTACTCGGCAGTCGCGGCTATCAGCTCAGCCTGGAGCAGGGCCTGGCCGCGCTGCAAGAGCCGATCATTGACGACCTGCCGAATGTCCTGAACGACCTGCAACAAAGCACGCAGCTTATGCAGGACCAGCAGGAGAAATTTCTTTATCGGCTGCGCGCAGCGCAAAACGAGATCCAACACCTGCGCAGCCAATTGGAACGCGCCCACCTCGCGGCGACCCTGGACAGCCTCACGCACGTTTTCAATCGCCATGCGTTCACTCGCCTGCTGGAGCAAGCGCTGAGCGGCAACCCGCAAGGCGTGGCCCTGGTGATGCTCGATATCGACCACTTCAAGCAATTCAACGACCAATACGGGCATCCGCTGGGCGATCGGGTACTGCAGCATGTCGGCCAGTTGCTACGCGACCTCCTGCCGCAGCGCGCCACCGCCGCCCGCTATGGCGGCGAAGAGTTCTGCGTGATTCTGCGCGAATGCTTCGACAGCGCCAGCGCACACGCCTTCGCCGAACAACTGCGCGTGAAAATCCAATCCCTACGTATCAAGGTACGTCGCACCGACCAAGTGCTCGACAGCATTACCGCCTCTTTCGGTTTCGCCCTTGTGGAGCCGGGCGACAACCTGGAAAGCCTGCTCACCCGCGCCGACGACGCGCTCTACCAAGCCAAGCGCAATGGCCGCAACCAGACCCATCCCGGGGCGACCGAGACCGCGCTAAGCGCTTGATTTGAGTAGCCCACCTCTTTGCTGTTAAATACGTGCCGTGCCGCTGACCCGAGCCTTTGGGGCAGCGCATAGGCTGACTGTGCGCGTATCTACAACGCCCTCAATCTCATGGCGAACATGCGCAGCCAGCTCTTCCTGGTGATCCTTTTAATAGATGAGCTCATTGAATATGTTGAAAATCGTCCACTTGCTGACGGGCTTCACCGCCCTATTGCTGTCCTTTGTACCCAGCCTCGGAAATACCGCCCAACCCTTCCTGCAACAGCCAGACGCCCTCTGCCTCGGGTTGTTTGGCCTACTCAATCTGATCCTGGCGCCACAACTACCTATCTGGCATGCCGGCCTGCGCCATCAGCTGCAAAACCTGGTGTCGGCCCTACTGGTACTGGCCACATTGCTACAGGCGCTTATCCTACTGGCCCCGCTCCCCGTCATCGCCAGCCAACCCGCCACCCTGTTCAGCCTGCTGACCCTGTTTGCTGCTGTTCTGCTGCACCTGGCCACCAACCTGCGCATGCAGCCTCGCAGCAACATGGCAACACACGACATGACCGACCGCGAAACCGGAACGGTTAAGTGGTTCAACACCTCGAAAGGCTTCGGCTTTATCTCCCGCGACTCGGGCGACGATATTTTTGTGCACTTTCGCGCCATCCGCGGCGAAGGCCACCGCGTACTAGTTGAAGGCCAGCGCGTCGAGTTTTCTGTCATGCAGCGCGATAAAGGCCTGCAAGCGGAAGACGTGATCGCCGCCCTCCCCGCCCGCCGCTAAGCCCGCCGTATAAAAAACCCGCATGCAGCGGGTTTTTTATGCCTGCAACATGCGTTTCAGTAATGAGGCGGTGGCGCCTCGTCTTCGGCCACCTCGAACTGACTATTGGCCTCTGCTTGGCGCTTGGCCAACACAGCAATCTGCAACTGCAGACGCTCCAGCACTCGCTGCTGAGCTACCAACACATCGTTTAACGCTTGGATGGTGTCATCCTGAAAAGCCAAGCGACTCTCCAGCTCGGTGATTCGCTCGTCTACACCCATCATTCACACCTCGGCAAAACTGAAATTCTCCGTCAAAACCAAGCGCAGCTTGGCCTTGATAGCCGCTACCTGCTCTTCGCCATAAGGCAACGCCGGATGCTGACCCCAAACCGGCGCAGGCCAGGCCACATCCGTACGTCGCCGTTGCGGATTCCACGCCATTCGGACACTCAGCCCACGCTGATCC